>ERZ869925.161-NODE-161-length-43366-cov-5.561613_pt1 | contig 43366 bp, 71 predicted proteins | sample MGYA00579311_ERZ869925 | MGnify/ENA primary metagenome ERZ869925 (study PRJEB32216, sample SAMN09231817) | wastewater metagenome | place: USA: Maryland | collected 2016-07-30 | study: EMG produced TPA metagenomics assembly of the PRJNA472060 data set (Reclaimed...
CCAGGCCGCCCAGATCGGTGGTGATCGTGGAGCTGGCGGGCGTGGCGCCGTTGGATTCGTAACGTCCGAGGTAGACAAACGGATCGGGGTCCACGCCGCCAGCGCTGTGGAGCGACTGTTCTAGCCCGAGCCAAGGGCGCGTGATCTTGGCCCGCCCAAAGTAGGAGAAGAGCCCGCCGGGGTTTCGCTGGCGGATCGTGCACCATAGAAAATCGAAGTTTTCCCGCGCGTCGCCGATGGACCAAAAGGCGATGGCCGCGGCGGTTCCGGGGAAGATCTCGGAGAAATCAGTCGTGGCGTTGATCTTGTTGGGGCGGCGGTGACCGATGGCCAGATCGTCCGCTGCGACCGGGCGCGTCCAGGCGCTCGCGCCGCTGTTATAGCCGGTGCCATTGCGGGAGACGGCGATCCGCCATTCGATGGCCGTGGAGCCCGAGTACCAATTGCACTGGATCAGGTACTCGCATACGTGGGAGGCGCCCACGGGAGAGCGGAGACGGATCCAGGCCGCGCCCACGTTGGTGGACTTGGTGGCAAGGACGGCCGCGGAGGTGATGTAATTCGTGTATGGCGCGGAGGTCTGGCCCTCGTTCGAAAAGGCCGACCCGTCGCCGCTCCCGTAGACTTGCCACCCCTGGGTGATCATGTCCGTGATCCACGCAAAAAGCGTGTCCGACGCGGTCGCGTAAACCATCTGGCGGTGGAGGAATGCCACCGCTCATTCCTCCGTCGAAGGCGTCACGGTTACCAGGATCCGCGCGGTGTCCAGATCGGCGAGCTCGCGGTTCCCGACGACGAGGTTCGTCGTTTGCGTGGGCGAGGGCGCGAGGCCGACCCGGATTTCGGTCACGTCGCGCACGCCGGCGACGCTGAAAATGGGGGCGTTTAGCCTGGAAAGGAACACGTTTCCGCCCGTCTTATAGTTCACGTCCCCGAAGGTCGCGACGGCCTCGGCGATTGCGTCGTCGCCCGTGGCGGCAAACGCCCCCGGGTCGACCGTCACGTCGATTTCGAGATACACGTCGAGCACATCGGTGCGCGAGAAGAGCACGGCGTGAGAGTCGCCCGCGTCGTCGACGGCCGTACCAGTGTCGAGGCCGTAGGTTCCGATCCCGGCGGCCTTCGCGTCGAAGATGGTTTGCGCGATCACGTCGTCGTCGACGGTCGGCGTGGGCCCGTCGTAAACCACGCACTCGATCGAATGCGGGGGGAGGCCGTTTGCGTCGGTCGCGTCGGTTTCGTTCGCGAAGATCGTCGCTTGCTGGATCCCGGTGATCGCGAGCACGCGCGAGCGGATCGCGCCGTAGGTCGCGCCCCCGATCTGAAAAATCTGCGCCTTGTATCGTTCGAGGAAATCCGCGTCGCTTTCGGTAAACGCACCGGGCGCGGCGTCGTTTGCGTTCGTGGCGCTATTCCAGCCGGAAACCGTATCAATGATCACCGTCACGGTCCCCGCGTTCGCGCGCAGGGGGCCGTCGACGGTCGCGGTCGCCGAGACGGCAAAATTTGCAGGCACGCCCGACGAGTTCGTGACCGGATCGTCAGTCTCGAACGTGATCGATTCGTCCCCGTCGACTTGCACCTTTGAACCCGCGGGAACGGTGACGGAGTCGTTCAGGTTCAAGGTTAGGACAACGGTCGAGGGGGACGCCGCGATCCGGTCGACCCCGAGGAGGGCCGTCAAATTGTCGAGGTTGAAACCTTCGGCGCCGTCGAGAATTTGCGCCGAGTAGGTCGCTTGCGCGAGTTCCCAGATCTTGGCGAAGGCCGAGGAGAAAATCCCGATCAGCTGCCCCGCGACGGAGGCCGACGCGACGTTGATCGTCGGGGAGATCTCGGCCCGAAACGCATCCTCGAGATCGGTTTTGATCTCGTCTTGTCGTTTCGCCTCGAACCCATTCGCTGTAATTCCAGCCATGATCAGATCTCCACCACGAACGGCTCGGAAAACGTGAGCGGCTCGCCCGTATCTAACACGCCTTCAAAGGCAATTTCGAGGGTTCGCGTGCGCGGATCGAGGTCGAGTTCGAGAGAGGTGACGGCCGCGACGCCCGGTGTTTCCGCGATGATCTGGTTATAGATCGACCGGACGATCACAAAACTCGGGTTTTTCACGAAGATCTCGCGGAAAAACGGCACACCCTCGCGCCGGTCGAGGAACCATTCGCCGAGGAAAAACTGAAACCGGCACCGCATGTGCTGAACGATCGCCTCGCCCCCGTCGGTGAGCTCGAGGTTTCCCCCGTCGTCGAGGAAAAGATCGTGCTTGATCGGGTTCTGAACGGTGGCAACGGCGGCGAGTCTGACGTCGGACACGACGCGCAGGCTATCACGTCCAAGGGACGGAAGTCGGGGGGCCGGTGATCCCCGTGCGGATCCAAGCGCCGATCGTCGCGCCCATGGACGCCGCCGCGGTCGCCGCGCTCGAGGTCGGCGGATCGATCACGGCGTCGGAAAGATCGAACGGGCCAGGCGGAACACCGGGCGGAACCATGCCGGCGGCGAGGGTCGCCCCGAAAGAGGCGAACGCCGAGGCGAAAATCGCCTGCGCGGCCCCGCTCCCCGACATGCCGGCGAGGGCACCCTCGAGGGCCGCCCGGGCCGCTGCGACGGCCGAGGAGGGCGGCGTTAGGCCCGCGGCATAGTCGCCCATGATCTCGGCCCACGCCGCCGCGCAACCGCCCTCAGACGCCGGCACGGCCCCGAAAAAGGCCGTCAGGTCGGAAACGAGGGCCGCGTCGGAAAGCGCCACGGGATCCCCCTACTCGATCTTGATTTTCGAGGAGGCGAGGGCCCCGAGGGTTCCGGCCTGTAACGGCGCCCCCGACGGGCCGACCCCGGTCGGATGCGTGTGAGTCTCGAGCCATGTCTTCATTTCATTGAAAAGCACGGCCGGGTTGTTCGCCGACCCCGACCCGATCCGAATCTCGTCGCCCGCGATCGTGAGCGCGTCGGCGTTTGCATCGGCAATGGGCGCCGGGGTCGGACGGAGGCCGGGGTAAAACGTCGCCCCCGTCACGGAATGGATCCGGCGATCGCCCGGGTCGGAAAGGATCCCACGTTTGCGCCATTCGCCGAGGGAATGCATCGCGAACACGATCATTCCGGTCGACCCCACGGCGATCGGGAACGTGATCGAGTAGGGCCCGGCCGACTGGAAAAGCACGGGGACGTTTTGCAGCAACGGAAGGGTTTCGGTCACCTTGTCGCCGTTTTCGTCGTCGAGAATGATCCTGATCTGGGGTCGCACGTCGACGACTTGGGCGCTCGGCGTGTAGCTTTCGACCCGCCCCGGGATCGCCGTGTAAACCTCGGCGAGTTCCCCGCGCATGGCGAGCTCGATCACTTCGGAGAGCGACGGCGTGATCGGCATGGGGTCAGATTTCCTTACACTCGAGATCGACGAACCATTCGGCCGACGCGGTGTTCCCCGTATACGTCGCTTTTTCGATCCTGAAAAACCCGCGAACGCCGTCGGTATCGAACCGGACCAATTCGGGGGGCTCGAGGCCGGGGATCATGAGGGCGCGCGCTTTCACGATCCCATCGCTCGAGCGTTCAGGGGCCGAAAGCAGGCCCGAATCGAACGAAAGCACGAGCGCCGTCGTTTGCGTGCGGGCTTTGCCGCGTTTCGTGAGAACGATTTTCCCCGATTGGATCGAGTATTCGAGGCCGGCCGACTTCGTGAGACGGTCGAATTCCCGGGCGGTGTTGCCGTGAACGGTGACGCCTTCGGAGAAAACCCCGGCGACGCCCTCTAGGCTCACGTTCGCGGCCTTCTCGAACACGTTGTCGCCGGGCGAGCCTTTCAATTGCTCGTAAAGCTTGCGGCCGACCGACTTGATCACGTCCCCGACGGCCGCGTTTTTCCCGAACGACGCCGACACGCGGCCCGTTCGGTGCGCCTTTTCGCCGTCGCCTGACGCGATCTGCGTGACAAGATCCTCGCCGTCGCGCACGACGGAAACCTCTGTCAGGTCGCCCGCGAAGATCAACGATTCCTCGCCCCCGTAACCCGCCTGCACTGCGACGAAAACGTCGGTCAGCTTCTGCAATTCCCCGCGGTGTTCGGGGTTTAGGTTCCAGATCTGGATCTCGGCTTTGTTCGGTTGCGGCTTTGCCGTGCGCTCGATCCGAAACGCCACGTCGAGGCCGCGGATCCCGCCGTCGTCGACGCGCGAAACGACCTTGATCGTCCCGACCTGGATCGTCGCCGACCTGCGAAAGAGCCGCACTGCTAGATCCCGAGCTCGGCCGCGTCGACGTAAAGCAGTTTCACCCGGTCGCCGAGATCGTCAGGGCCCGGGGAGATCGCCGTGCGGGGGGAGGCGCCTTGCGAAAGCACGTCGAGTGCCATGATCACGCCCGGCGGCCTGCGCGCGTCATGCCGAAGTCGGTCGAGGAGGTCGATGTTAGGGCGGATCTTGATCCCGCCTGCGATCAGCGAACGATCGGCGTCGTAAAGGTCGAGATACCACCGGGACTCCCGCTGATTCAGCCAGAAACGGAAAATGAAATCGGCCCCGTCGAGCGTCGTTCGTTGCTCGAGGGCACCCTCGCCCGATCCGCCCGTAGGAATTTCTTCGATCGCCATCTATGCGGCCACCTTTCCGAGGCCGGTCAACGCGTCGAGGGCCGAGCCTTTGACGGTTTCGGGGACGGCGTCGGTCGCTTTCGGGCCGGCCGGCTTTTTCGGCTTGTCCCGCGTGTTATCGGGGACGGGGATCTCGCCCGTCGTTTCGGTCGAGACGATCCTGATTTCCTGGATCTGAACGCTGAACGTCAGCGCGTTGCCCGACTGCGCGGTTTTCGGTGCGGACACCGAAAGGATCACGAAATTCTCATACTTTCGGATCGACGTGTAGACGGTGACAAGGGTCCCCGCTTTCACGAGCTTTGCGAGCGCCTCGTAAACCGCCGACACGCGGTCGAATGTTTTCGAGAAAAGCAGGCCGCCGAAGGGGATCAGGCCCCCGGGGATCACCGATGCGAGTTTCCCGACGGGGGAGTCGACGACTTTTTCCATGCCAATTTTCGGGTAACGCTTCCCCTCGACCTTGGCGCCGAGGATCGAGATCGGCGTGTTCGTGATGAAAAAATCCAACGTGAGCGAGTCGGGGTTCGGCCGAATGTGATCGGTCATGGTCGCGCCCGTCTCGATCGGGTGCGAGGTGACGTTCACGGAAAGCGTGTGTTGCTCCGAAATGGTCGCGTCGAAGTCGATCACCCCGAGGGATCCGTTCGGCTTTTTCCATGCGATCGCGTTCGTCACTTTGGCCTAATCCTCGAGAAGTCGCGCGCGGCCTTTTCGTTCTGCACCTGGATCGCGCGGGACGCATGGGCCGCGATCTCCTCGGCGCTCGCCCCGGTGCGGGCGTTGATCGTGACGCTCACGGGCCCTGCGCCGCCGCCTGCGCCTCCCGAGGCGCCCCCGACGCCCGGCGGGGCCGAGACGGACGCCGCGGGCGCGAGGGCGGCGTTTAGGCCGCGGGCCGTGGTGATCCCCCGGGTCGCCGTGCGGCTCCCGTCGGTCAGGGTCGCGAAGTTCGGAGCCTGAACGCCGACGAGCTCGAGCAAGCCCGCGAGGCCGTTCCGGGCCCGGTTGATCGCGGCCTCGAGCGCCTCGAACGGCGCCATAAGGGTCTGCTCGAGGGCCGATCCCAGTTGCATGGACGTATCCCAGATCAGGGCGAAGCCGTCGGTGATCGATTTCCAGATTGCCGCGAGCACGGCCGGGGTTTCCTCGAGCCCGACCATGAAGTTTTCCCACGCCTGCGTTAGGAATTTCACGAGCTCGGCCGCGGTTCCCGCCCCATACAGCTCGTCGATAAACGCGGCGATCACCGACCGTTCACCCTTGAACATGGCGACGAGATCGTCGACTAGGAGGATGATCGCGGCGAGGCCGGCGGCGACCAGGAGGCCGATCGCCAAGGGGACGGCGAAGGCCGCGAGCCATTGCACCCCGAGGATCACGAGAACGATCCCGAGGGCGATCAGGGTCCCCTTGATCAACGTCATGGCGACCTGATTTTTCTGGATCATGCCGATCAGGGACGCGAGGCCGTTCGCCATGGCCGTCACGGCCGGCAACACCGCGAGAGTTAGCTTTGATTTCAGGCCGGTTAGCGCGAAATTCACGTCGCCGAGCGCGTCGTTCGCGGCCTCGGCGTTCTTGCCGAATTCGTTCGATAGGCCGCCGCCGAGTTCTTCGGCCTTCGCGCGCAACGCCGCCATTCCGGCCGCACCTTCGTTCAGCAGCGGGATCATGGCGGTTCCCGACTTGCCGAAAAACAACTGCGACGCCGCGGCCTTTTCGGTCGAGGAGCTGATCCCTGAGAGCGCGTCGGCGATGTCGGGGAGCATGTCGGAGGTCGAGCGCAGACTTCCGTCGGCGTTTTTCGTCGCGATCCCGTACTTTTTGAACGCCGCCCCCGCTTCCTTCGATCCGCCGGCCGCCGCGTAGGACGTGCGCGCGAGCTTTGTCAGGGCGCCTTCCAGCTGCGACGAGCTCACGCCCGACCGATCGGCCGCGAAGTTCCAAGATTCCAGCTCCGACACGGAAAGGCCGAGGCGTTGCGCCGACTTGGCCACGGCGTCGCCGAGGTCGATCTGGCCTTTGACGAAATGCGCGATCACGCCGACGGACAAGGCGCCGGCAAAAAGCCCCGCGACCTTGCCGAGCTTTGCGACGCTCGAGTCGATCGCCCCGTCAGCCTTTTTCAGCTGCGAGTCGTCGACGCGGATCTGAAAGTTTGCGAGTACCTCGCGAAGTCCCATCGCCTAACCTTTCGTGGCGCGATCATACGCCTTTCGCTCGGCCTCGGCGAGGGCGTCGATCACGTCGTGCGCGTCCATGACGTCAACGATCGTCCAGCTGCGTTTGATTTCGGTGATCGTCGACGTGTATCGGCCCGACGTCGCGACCCGGTGAATCGCCCACGTTACGGGGTCGATCCGATCGGGCAAGTTCAGGGCGACGGCGTCGGGGTCCCGGGGCCGCCGAGAATGCTCCCCAAGCCATCGAAAAAATCCCCGGTGTTGTGGCGCACGGCCTCGACGAGCCACTTCATGAAATGAAAGGCGCGCATTTCGTCGAAGTGTTCCGAATACACCGCGTCGAGACGTTCCTCGATCTCGCCGATTTGAACGGTGCAATGCTTCGCGAGCAAAAGGCCGAGATCGTTATAGATAAACTTCCATCCGAGGTTTTTCTTCGCCTTGCCGATCGCGTCGGCGACGGATCCGAGGTTTAGGTCGGTGAGTTTCACCGTGCCGCTCGAGAGGTCGGCGCCCTGCGCCCCGTCGACGACGACGGCGATCACCTCGAGGGCGACGGCCCACAACGGATCGAAATCCTCCATGGGAACAAGGCCGAGGCCGTATTCGACCCCGTCAATTTCGACCCGCTTTTTCTCGCGACGTTTGAGTTTTGCCATGGTCGCGACCATAGGCGAAACGCTCGATCGGCGCTAGAGACTACAGAACGGGAGCGAGGAACATTTTCGAGGATGCGCCCTCGATCGTCCATTCCATGGACGCGGTTCCCTTGCCGCGGGTCACTTCGCCACGGTTCGAGATCCACGCCTCGGCAACGAGGATCGTGTCGCCGGTGATCATGTCTTTCATGTAGAACGGGCCCACGCCGGCGCCGTTCTGACTCTCTGTATCGAGGAGAAACTGCGAGTTCAGGAAGAAATTCGCGGCCGAGTTTTGAAGCAACGTGAGCGTGATCGTCACGCGATCGTCGTTCGTGCGCGCCCGCGAGACGGTGCCATCGGCGCCGGCCACCGATTCAAAGGCCGGGGTTTGCTGTTCCACGGAAACGAAATCGCCGTCGTTCAGGCCGTCCTCGATCGGGACGCCGAGGTACGACATTTTCAGGGCCTTGGGATTGTAGGTGCGGGTCTGATTCGCCATGGCTCGGTTTCCTTTTTAGAGCGTGAACGTGCCGCGCAGGCGGGTTTTGTGGATCGCGCCCGCAAGGGTCGCAGTGAACGTGACGCCGGTCAGGATCCGATTGCGCTTGTCGGCGGCCGAGATGTCTTTCGCGAGCGGCACGAACACCGCCGGGGCCGGGTCGGCGGCGAGAACGCCCGCGCGCACGGCACGCTGCAAAATCGCGAGCATTCGGCCCTGAACCGCCGCGATCCCGCCGTCGGTAAACGGCACTTTCCCCGCGTTCACGAGGAGGGTTAGGCCGTCCGACTCCATGATATCTTGGGTCCAGTCGACGCCAACGATCGTGTCGATGTATTCGCCGTCGGCCATGGTGCCAAATTGCGTAAACGAAAGCCCCTTGCAGGTTTCGTACAGATTGCCGTTCTTCGCGAGGATGGCCGACCGCTGCGCCGCGGTCAGAACGTCGGGGGTGATCCCGTCGAGCTCGGTCATCGCCCAAGTCGCCGATCCGGGGTCGGTCGCGAACCGGGCCGCCATAAGCGCAGCGCCGAGGAATTCCCCCGAGTCTCCATGATAGAAGGCTGCCGCGTGCGGCTCGTCGGTGTTCTTGAGAACGTACATCACGTCCGTCGTCGAGGCGCCGTCAGTGCAATCGGTGTCGATGGAGTCGGCGAGAAGGATTTTCACGCGGGGCGCCACGTAGTCGGCGGCGACGACGATTTCGGCCTTCGACTGCGAGTCGAGGATCAGGCCGTACCAGTCCGAATCCGCGAGGTCGATCGCGGCAAGGTCGGTCGCGAGGCCGGGGTCGGCGGTTCGGTTCTCGATCTCGAGTTCCTTGTTCAGGGCCGACCATCGGAAGAATGAACCGGCCACGTTCGCGGCGACGTCGACGTGGGTCGTTCCGTCGGTCGCGGTGAAAAGGCCAGTGAGCGCGTTTACTGCGATCACGATCCCGTCGCAGATATCGGCGATCGTGTCGCCGGCCTGCGTTTCATACTCCCAAACCTCGGCGCCAATCGTGCCAGCGTAAACCAACCCCTCGAGGGTCGACGTCGGGGTGATTCGGTGCGTTTGCGTCCATGCCAGCGCGCGGCGGCCGACCTTGAATTCGGTGACGGTCGGGTTCTGCGTCAGCATCGACGCGGCGGCGAGATACGCCGGCTCCGTCGCGACGAACCCGTCGTCGAGCATGCCGTCGAGGCTCGAGTAGGTGCGCACGCGATCGACATAGTGCGTGTGATATGCCGCGATCAGCGGTAGGCCGAAGTTCGTTTCGGCCGCAACACTCGACGCGATCGAAATTTGAATGTCGATGATATCGCTAATTGCCATGCGGAATTTCTCCTACGATCTGCGCCGACGACGTCGAATCGTCCTCGCGGGTTATATCAGAAACAATCGAAACCTGATCAATCGGGAACGTCTTTTCCTCGCACTCCTCGACGACGGTTTCGAACGTCATGTCGAGGATCGCCTGCGAGAGTTTGAAGCCCGGCGGCGGGTCGAGTTCGGTGATCGTTCCAGGCGCCACGATCGCAAGGTCGGCGGCGATCATGCGCTCGTAAGCCGACTCTGACTCGAGGAAAAGCCGAAATCGATCGAGCTTTGCGGCCGACGCGCCCGTTCCGCCGACGGCCTCGGAAAGGATGCGAAGGGAAAGCACGAACGAACGGCGGCCCACGGTGCGCCGGCGGAAAACCTGAGATCCCTCGACGCCCTCGAGCGTGTTCCGGGTCGAGTCGATCCCAACGTTCTTGAACGACCCGATCCGGCCCTCGCCGAACGGGTAACAGAGCACGGCCGAGTCGTCGCCCTTCCAACGAAAGCCGACGCCGGTCGACTCCCGAAAGAGGCCCGACAAGCACTCGCGCACGGCCGCGAGCTTTGCCTCGACGCCCGACGTCACTTGACCGGCTCCGCTCGCCCTTGAACAGACGCGACGAGCTGCCCCGAGTCGACGAGGGGGATCGCTGAGTTATCGATTCGCGCGGCGATGGTCGCCTCGGAAAGTTTCGGCGTGATTTCCCCGCGAATCATGCGCTTTTTCACTTGTCCCTCGGCGCGCACGGCCAATTGCTTGGCGGCGACTGGGGCGGTTTTCTTTCCGGCCGCAACGGCGTTGCACTGGTGCGAGATTTCGTTCAGAAATTCGCCCCCGTCCTGGTCAACCCACGAACGAATAAACGATCGCTCGGGGAGAATGGCGCTCGGATCCTGATCGGTCGGGCCCGCGCCCTCGGGGATCCCAAACTCGTGCGCCTCGGCAATCTCGGCGATCGTCATTCCGCCGCCGTCCCGGTGAACGGCCGCGCCCTCGTCGGCGTGAACGCCCACGGTAATATCATGATCGAGGATCCCGATGTTCGTGATCACCTTCCGGTAACCGCGATCGGTATCTCGAACGCCTTTCACAGCACCCGAACGCTTACGCCGAGGCCCGCGGCGTCAAGGTGCGCTTTGAATGCCTCGGCCTGTTCCGCCGAGGCAAACGAGCAACCGTCGACATGCAAAAGCCACCGGGCCCAACGAAGGATCATCGTTTCGGCGTTCGCCCCGTAGGCCGACGCGTCGACGTAGGTCGCGGCCTCCTCGAGCTTTCGCTCGACGAAAGCGCGCTTATCGCACGCGAGATCTTTCAGCCCCGGGAACGCTTCGACGAGGGTTTCGACCGTCGGGGTCGCCACGGCTTACGCCCCGAGAGCGGTTAGGCGTTCCGTGATCGCGGACTGGACAGATTTGCGAAAATCCTCGGCGAGCCATTCCTCGAGCGTGGCGACGTCGCCGGTCGCCTCGACGAGCTCGACGGCCTCGGCGACCTTAAGGCTACGGGTCGACGCCGGGGCGTCAGCTTGCGGCGGCCGGGGCGTCATCGCCACGGCGACCGCGACAACGGCCTCGGCAAGCGGGGGCCGTTCTGACTTCACAGACGGAGCGGGATCCCTAGGCGCTTGTCCCGGGCCCGCTCCGTCCAGAATTTCGATCACGCTACCGGGCGCGGCCCATCGCTGAACGGCCGACGATGTCATGGCCACGGCCCAGTAAGCGTCAGGAACCTCGTGATCTCCGCGGTCGAGGGTGTACGGGCCCATTTTCTCCGCACCGACGAGCATACGTGGAAGCTGGACACCGGACAACAATCGAACGCGAAGTCGCACGCTTAGATCCCGTCCATGTAGCGAACGGCCACGGGGTAGCGCATTTTCACGCCGGCCGTCCGGGCGTGGCCAAGCTGCTTAAACACCATGCCGGTCTGTTGTGGCGGCATGAATTCGAACGGCTGAGGGAGCACCTTCGAAATGACCGAGGGGTCACGGCGATAGGCGCAGGCGCGCGGGCCGGTGCCAGCGGGGTCAGCCGCGTAGTACCAGGGCACGATCGTCTTAATGTAGGGGTTCGTCTCGAGGAAGATCCTCGCGGCGCTCTTATCGGTGTTCGCGTTCGTCACCGAGTTAAGCGTCGTGTACTGATCGATCGGAAGGATCAAGGTGTCGGGCGCGAGGCGATCCACGTTCTTCGTGTCGTTCACAATGTCGTTCACGAGGAAGTTCAGATCGGTCAGAAGCGCGGCGACCGTGCTTCCGGTTGTCCATACGCCGCCCGGGTTCGCGAGGGCGGCCGGTGCGGCGGAATGGTTCAAAAGACCCTGAAGGCCCGACTCGGCGTCGCCGATCGCGCAGATCTGATCGATCGCGCGCTCGATCCCGTCGCGCACTGCGAATGCGCCCTCGGTTTCAAGCGGAACGCCCGCCATGGCAGCGGCGCGAACATCCTGGATCGACCACACCCAACCGAGCTGCATTCCGAAAATGTTCTGCGCGGTGCGGGTTTTCGTCACCTCGACGACGGGGGCGTCGTCGGCGTAGCTAGCGACGAGCTTTGCCTTGCCGGTGCGGTCGACCATGTCGAACGACGTGGTTTTCGCGCCCGGGTGAACGCCGCCCATAACAGGGATCAGCTGATCGGAGAGAAGGTCGGGGTAAACCTTGCGGTAAACCTGCGACTCGACGGCCTCGAGCTCGCGGGTCACGAGCATCGTTTCGTTTGCGTCGAGGTGCACGTTCAAGCGTGCCGCATCGTGGCGAATGTTGCCGAAATTCGAGTGTTTCATGTTCTTGATTTCCTGGGTCAGCGGTTAGGGAAGATTGATTTCGATCATTACGGCGCCGGGAGCCGAGATCGTTTCGCCGAAGCGAGCGCCAGGAAGCAGCGCACAAGTCGCGGTGTCGGCGTCGTTCCGCACTTCGCCGAGAAGGGTTCCGGTTCCAGCTGCGAAGCGCACGTAAACCGGGGCGCCCTTTGCGACGGCCTCCTCGGCGTTCACGTAGACGCGGCCAATCTGAACGACGTTCACGTCGTCGCCGTCGGCGTAACCGCCGGCCTCGTACTCTTCCATCCGCGCGCAGTAAGCAACGCCCGCCGCGAGCAACGTCACGTCACCGGACGCCGCGGGGAGCTTGAGAAGACGGTCGCCGTTCGCAGTATCCCACGCGACCACGCGGCCGAAGGGGATCGCCGCATTCGCGAGTCCGGTTTGAATCCGCCGGGGGCCGGCGTCGGCGAGCGCCCCGAGTTTTCGCTCGGTCGGCGCGGTGTCAACGGTGCTTTGCGTCATGCTCGGATCTCCTGTTGATCGCCGTTCTCGGCGTCGGGGTTGTCGTGTGCGTATCTATCACAGATCAATCTAAATTCGGAAGCACCTCGAAACACACGATCGGGCTCGACCACCGTCGGCCGCCCACGGTGACGCGACCTTGCCGTCGCCAAACTCCGGGCGCGTCGAAAAGCCCGGTCGGGATCTCGAGCTCGAACATGCCGTCGGTTCCATCGGTCGAAAGCGTCACGTCGGGCGCGGCGTAGGTCGTCGTCGTGCCCTCGGGGTCGGTGATCAAAACAGCAAAAACACCGGTCGAAACGTCGATCGGCTCGGCGTCGCACGTCGATCCGCATTCGTCGACGGTTTCGGCGTCGAGGATCTCGAACGCGAAGATCATTCCGAAGTCGCCGACCCGTAGCTCGCCCTTGCTCGCGCACCCGCACGTCATGCCGTCACCTATTCCGATCGGTGGTTTGCGTGATCGCAAAAAAGCGATCGCCGAGTCGCGACTTTACGACGACGCGATCGGTTCGTGTCGCAGAAACGAGGAACCGCAAGATCGAGAAAACGAATCGGACCGTCGAGCGGCCTGGGTTCAAAAGGAAACCCGAGACGATTGTCCCGCGTTCGTTCAGTCCATGCGCGATCCCGTTCACGGGGCCGGGATCCCGCGCTTGGTTTGCACTCCCGACGCCGTCGTGACCGGCTCGCCCCCGTCGGTCGCAAGATCCCACGAACGAATCACCGTCGAACCGGCCTCGTCGTAAAGCTCGAGCGCCTGAGTCGAAAGGTTCACCTCGAGCCGGTTATTCGCGATCCCATGGAGATCCTCGAGCAGCGGCCCCGAGTCGTCGATCTCGATCACGTCGACGTCGACGCCATCGACCGCGCCCGTCACCTCGTATTCGGCCGCGAGGGAACGCGTGCTCCCCGGTAGGTTCGTGACGCTTCCCAGGTCGACGACGGGGGCGCCCGCATAGATCCCGCCGCCAATATCGGTCAGCGACGCCCGTTTCGTCGTCCATCCTGACGCCTTGAACGTGAGATCGTCGAAGTCGAGATAGGTGTCGGGCGTTTCGGAGAGCCGAATTGCGACCACGGCCGCGAGCCCGGCGACGCCGCCGCTGGAATCGTGAACGGAAAGCGTCAGCGACACGGCCTCGTCTCGACGCGCTTTGATCTGCGTTCCCATGCTAGGCGCCCCCTCTAAAATTCACTTAACAGGCTCCATTGCCGCGGCCATTTCCTCGGCTGAAATCAGCCCTTTGTCGACGAAAAGCCGCGCGATTTTTTCGACCTTCTCCGTCGCGTCGTCGGGGCGCTCGGACAGCGCGGGATCGCCATCGTCGAATTTGCTCGCCTCGGCCGCTGGAATAACGCTTGCGCCCTCGGGAACAAGCTCGATCCACGCCTTCCCCTCGGGGCTTTCTGCGTCTAGCACGACGACGTTTTCGATCTTGCCGTCCCGGATCAATGCGTAGCGTTCGATCGGCATGGTGCCCCCTCAGAAGAAAGTGACAATGATCACGGCGCCGTCAGCGCCCGCGCCGCCCGCGCCACTAACGGCCGTGCCCCCGGAGGTGCTCGCACCGCCGCCGCCGCCGCCGCCCCCGTAAAGCGCACCCGCGGCGCCGTCGCCACCGTTGACGGTATTGCTCGCACTTGAGCCACCGCCACCGCCGCCACCGCCGCAAGCACTGAGGGACGCACCCGAGCCGCCCGCGCCGCCCGCGCCCGCGGGGTCCGTACCGCCCACGCCGCCCGCTAGGGAGGCTCCCCCGTAGTCTCCGAATCCGCCATCGCCCCCGGCCTCGGTTGCGTCTCCTGCTGTAATACCAGCGCCGCCGCCGCCGCTTCCGGGGCCCATGACAGCGCGCGGCGCGCCCACGCCCGCGCCCACGCCGCCCGCGGATCCCGGGGTCCCCGGGTTGTAGGACACGCCGGCCGTTACCGTGTTGAACGAGACCGGGAACGGGAAGTCTGTTTGTTTACTTCCGGCGCCCGCTGCGCCCGGGCTCGTCGTGCCGCCGCCGCCTCGCTCACCGCCGCCTGCGTTTACCAGGCCGGCCAGGCTCGAACGCCCCCCGTTCGTCCCGACGGAGCCGTTCGCGGCGCCGGGCCCGACCGCCGAGCCGCCCGTTCCGCCCGCCCCCACGGTGACAGCGGTCGGCCCTAGCGCGCTCACGTCGATCATTCGGCGAACAAAACCACCGGGCGCGCCGCCGCCGCCGCCGCCGCGAACGCCGAGGGACGCGCTACACCGGCCCGATCCGCCGCCCGCGCCGCCGCCGATGGCGACGACGAGCGCGACCTTCGCGCCGGCCGCGGGGGTATAGGTCCCCGACGACGTGAAAATCTGAACCGTGGCGGTTTTGCTGATCCCCGTTGTCGGATGTACATGATCGGCCCGCGCCGGGCTTGTGGACGCGCCGGGGGTCGCCGTTCCTAGCGCCGCCGGGCTTGTGGCGGAAAAAGCCTCGCGACTATGGCGGTGATCCGCCCGCGCGAAAGACGTCGCGGCGCCTTCCGAGGCCGAATCGCCCACGGCGGAACCGCCCGGGGCCGCCGTCGAGAGCGCGTCGGAACCGCCGGGCTGGTGCGTGCTCGCGTGAGGATCAACGCCCTGTTTTACTATTGCGCCCATGTTTCGATCCGAAACGGCCTCGCCGAGTGATCCCCGGCGAGGCGCGGCCGGGAATGTTACTTGCTGAGACCGACGCTCGGCTTAACCCAAGCGGTCTGTTTTTCCTCGATCATTACGGCGTGAGCGTTGCGCGCGTCGCGCGTGGCACCGGGGGGCTTGCCGGCGGCGACGTCACGGATTGCGCCGATCACGTCGCTCGCATCCTTGCGTTCCGGTGCGGCCTCGAGCAAGGCGTCGAAACGCGCCTCGAGGTAAGAGTCGAGGCGGCCCTCGGCCTTGAACCCGTCGATCTTCGACTCGAGCACGAGGCAGCGGAGATCCCGATCCGACTTACCGGCCGGGTCGACTTCCTCGCCGAGGATCTTCGAACACGACTGCACGAGCTTTGCGCGGGCGTCGACGCGGGCGGCGAGGGCCGTCTCGTCGGTTGCGGCGGCGAGCTTTTCCTTCGCGTCGTCGCGCTCGGCCTCGGCCTTGCCTGCGCGGGCCTCGAGGTCGGCGATCTGCTTAGTGCTCGCGTCGATGCGCGCGTCGCGATCGGCGAAAGCCTTTTCGAGGTAGGACGCCGCGGGGGCGGCGACTTCGTGTTCCACGCCATCGACCCGGATTTTCTTCGTTTCCATTTTCGTGATCTCCATTTGTTTCGTTGCCCCGGTTTCCGCCGGATCGTCGGTTCGGTACTCGTACGCGAGGCCGTCGGGCGCCTCGCCACCGTCCATGTGCAGGCGCACCTCGGGGCCTGAACGACCCCAGTTCGAGGGGCCCACGGCGAGGTGATTGTAAACGATCCCCTTCTGGATCGCGTCGTATCGCTCGCCCTCATACTCGCCCGGGGTCGGGTCGATTTCGCACGTGTAACCCGGGGAAAGCTCGGCGCGATCGCCGCGTTCGACCATGTCGATCAGATCGCGGGCCATGATCACGAGTTCGCCCGCGACGAATTTTCCGTCGCGCTTGATCGCCTCGGCCACGAACCCGCGAGCGAAGGCCGTCGCGTTTTTCGGCGACACCTGTTCGGAGGGGTGCAAGTCGGTAATCGGAGATCCGCCCATGCTCGCGAGGGAAGCGGGCGAAAACACCTCGTCGGGGTGCCTCAGTTCGCGCTGGATCGAGCCGTCGGCGCGCTTATAGGAGAGCACGCCCGTGCGCGTGAGACGGGCGGGAACCCGAAGGAATCCCTGCGACGTTTTGCGGGCCTTGCCGGTGGTCGATCCGAAGTCGTAACGAGTTTCTCGATCCATGGGATTCGTGAAATATCGTTCTTGCAATCGACCGTCAATCGGTCACGCTTTGCTCGAACGGCATGTCGCACCCTACAAAAAGCCCCGACCGTTGCGATCGTACCCTCGACCTGTTCGAGCCGCGCACCATGGCCCGCACGAGTGACCCCTCGTCGAGCCACGAGGCCGCGCGTGCGATTGTGGAGTCGGGGGGCCGGGCCGCGCAGGCGGCGGCCGTGCTCGAGGCGCTACGGGTTCACGGCAAGTCGACTTCTCGGGGCTTATCGCAGGCGTCGGGGATCGACCGTCACGTCGTCGCCCGTCGGCTCCCCGAGCTCGAGCGGGAGGGGCGCGTGCGCCGTACAGAGCAGATCCTTTGCCCGTGGGCCGGGAGGCTCGCGGTAGGCTGGATCGTCACGTGACGGATCGGATCCTCGCGATTATCGAATCACCCTTCGCGGGAAACCTCGCGGAAAACGCGGCGTATACCCTCGAGGCAATGCGCGATTCGCTCGCGCGGGGCGAGGCGCCGTTCGCCTCCCACGTGGTTTACCCTCAGATCCTCGACGATTCGATCGCCCTCGAGCGGTCCCTCGGAATGGATCTCGCGTGGGACTGGATCGAGGCCGCGGTGAAAGGGTCGGGCACGGCCCGGATCGTTTCGGCGGTTTACGTGGATCGAGGGATATCCCCCGGCATGGCGATCGGGATAGAACGGGCGGCGGAGTTGGGCATACGGATCAGCATTCGGAGGATCGTGACGTGAGCGAATCGAACGAAAACACGAAAGAAACGCCGGCGAAAACGCCGCGCGAGGTCGAGCTCGAGGCGCGCATTCTCGCAATCGCCTCCCTTGGGAAGCAGGCTTACTCCGCCGGCATGCGCGACGGCGCGGCGCAGGGTTACGACTTGGCGATTCGCATGGTCGAATCGTTCACGCGGGCGCGCGGGATCGCCCTCGGCCGTGCTGTTCCCGTCGGCCATCTGATCGAGCGGGTCGCCGCGTCCCTGCGCGAGGCTCGCCCGCGGATCTTCGACGCGCCGAAATCGGAGCTCGCCGACCCGACGCCCGGCCCCGCGGTGACGCCGTGACGCTTTCGGCCGATGAAATTCAGGACATGCGCGACGAGGCGACCCTCGAGGATAACCTCGACGAGTGCCACGGCCGGCCCGTCGGTGGCCCGGGATCGCTTTCGGATCTGCTACGGCGAGCGGCCCGGGAGATCGAATCGAACCGCTCGACGAGGGCGGCGGCGGCCGAATCGCTTATGGCGCTAGCGGTCGCGGGCGACGATCTTTCGAGGCCGGCCCTGCTACTTGGAATTGCCGGTGTTGTGCGGGTTTTGCGGTTCGGGTTACCCCCGGCCAAGTAATTCGACCGCGGTCGCCTTGCGCACCTTGCGTGTTTTGCTATTCTTCAAATATGCAAAACAACACGGCAACGGTTCAGAATGTTTCATTGTTCGTCGACGGTTCGGGCGCCCCGTCGCTTGTCCGGTGCGGCGGTTTCACGTTCGCGTGCGACATGCTCGGCGAGGTGCGCGTTAACCTCGTTACGCGCACGAACGCGTGGCCGTCGAAGCGCACCGTCGAGGCCGTGCGCCGCGCTTATGCCGCGTGGCTCGCGACCGCGGTCGGCGCCGCATGGCTCGAGGCGAACGCGAAGATGTACGCCGAAAGCGAGGTCGCGTGAGTTTCCGGGACGTTCGCACCGCCCGCAAACATTGCGCCGCCCTCGGTTCCCTCGCCCGCGTCGTGCGGGTCGAGGGCGGGTTCGCGATCCTCGAGCTTCCGCCGTCGCGCGGGTTGCCGGCGATCCTCCGAACCTCGCCCGGGGAGTTTCGCAAGATCACGTCAGCCGAGGCGCTCGAGCTTACGGCCGCCATGGTAACCGCCGAGCCGGGCCCCCCGGGGCGCCCCAGGGTCCCCGAGGCCGAGCGCCTCGCCCCGGTCACCGTTTGGCTGTCTGAGGCGCACCTCGACGCCCTCGACGCCCGGGGGGAGCGGTCGCGCGTGATCCGCGGCCTCGTCGAGGAGCTCGCGAAAGCGCCGAAGGGGGCCAAGTGAAAACCGCGACCGAATACATCGTCGCGATACAGGCCGTCGACCAGATCATCGATGATCTGCGCGGTCGCCGCGGCCTTCGCCATGAATGGGATCAGATCGACGAGGAGATCCGCGCCGAGATCCGCGACCGCTGGATCGAGATCGCGAGCGACGCCGAGGCGCCCCAAGGGCCGCCGGGCGTTCTCGACATGGTCGGCGTTTCGGTCGCCTTGCCGGGGGCCGTGCGCGACCTTGCCGTCGCCATGGCGCGGGTTCGGGGCGTGACGCTCGACGATCTCGTGACGGCCGCGATCCTGGATCACCTGGATCCCGACGGGAAACGCCGCGGCCCGGGCCGTTAGCCTACACCGGCGCCAAAATCGACCGGGGTCGGGTTGCGTGCTTTGCTGGTTTTGCTATTCTCACAATATGCAAAACAACAAAGCTAAGAAGTGCAACGAAGGCCCGGCGGTTTGGCGCGCGATTCGCGGCTGCGACGGCGTCCCCGTGAAATCGCGGATCGAGGCCGGTCACTTCGGCCGCGCGACCCGGGTCCGCACCTGCGCGACCTGCGCGGCGGTTATCGCGCGCGGCGAGGGCCTGTTCGGCGAGGCCCGTCAGGCTTACCTCCTCGACCTTCAATCGGCCGCGGGCGTCGAGAATTACCGCACCGCCCACGTGATCATGGTCAACGGCCTTCCCCGCGTCGCCCGCTAGGCCGGGCATGCGGCCCTAGTCGCCTTGGATCGCCGACTCGTCGACCGCGAACCCGGTCGAGGAGTCGGGATCCTCGACGACGGTTTCGGGAAGGATCGGCAGCGCCTGGCACCTGCAATTTATGTCTTCGCCGGGGAGCCCGGTTTCTGCCGGCGGATCGTCGTACGCGAAGATCTTGCCGTCGTTCTCGGCGTGGGTTTCCCGCTCGCGCCCGTCGCGCGTTGTCATCCATTCGAAGTGCGTGATCCCGGCCTGCACTTGCCGCACGCGGGAAAGCTCGGCGTTCAGTTTCGAAACCTGATCGCGGGCGATCGTGCGCGCGCGCGAGCTCGACACGCCGAGATCGGCGATCAGGCTCGACGCGATATCCTCGTGCCGCGAACCCGATCGCACGCCCTGCAAAAGCAGGTTTTCCACGCGGCCGAGCGCGGTCGACTCGATCGACTGGATCAGTTTCACGTTCGTCGACACGAACAAATCGATCTGATCGGCAACGGCCGCCGTGCGGATCGCGGTTCCGGCCCCCATCGCCGCGAGCTGCCTCGAGGTTTCGGCGAGCGACCATTCGTTCGCGCGGCCCCCCGCGATCTCGGCGAGGCGCCTTAGCTGTACCTTCGAAAACACCGGCGCAAGTTCTGCGCGCAGCTGTTCGATCAGCGCATCGATGTCACTCGCGGGGCCGTCGGTCCGGGCGTCGAGAGCGTCGGCCCTCGGGGCGAGGCGCGGCAACGCGGGAACGATCACCTTCTGAACGGCCCGCTTGATCGCGTCGACGAGTCCCTCGAGCGCCTTCGAATAACGCAGCTGGATCGCCCGTGGGGGCCGTTGCGGTTTCCCGACGGCCTTCCGCCGGCCGAGCCTGCGCCGTCCCCGTGCGGCCGGGATAGGGATCTCGGCGAGGTCGCGCAGAAACTTGTCGGCGTTGATCGGATCAGGCATTGGCCGGCGTCGAGTCGGCCGGTTCCGCCGGGGGCGGCGGCGTGGGCGCATCCGGGGCCGGGGCCGGGGGCTCGGCGGACGTCTCGCGGTTCGCCTCGTCGGCGAGTGCGAGCTTCCGCGCCTTGCGGTCGATCTGCGTTTCGGTCGAGTAACCCGTCGGGGTATGCCGCGAAAGCGCGACTTCCTCGGGGAGCGTCACCTGATCGACGATCTCGAGGTGATCGACCTGCGCCTGCGTGTATCGCAGCTGCGCCGATTCGAGCTCCGACAACTGCCACAACGGGCGGAATTCCAGATCCCACGCGTCGGGCACCTTGCCCCCGGTCGGCCCGTTCGCGGCCGAGCAAAGGATTCGAATCGCCTTGTCGAGGAGGGGCCGAAGGGTGCTTTCTTGCCGGGCGCGCACCTTGTCGAGAAAGATCTTCCGGTCGCCCTCGCCCGTGGCGTTTAGGCCCGCGGGGGACATGCCGAAAAGGATCGAGGCCGGCTGATCCGCGGCGGCGGCGAGGCGTTGGTTATATTCTTGAAGGATGCGCTCGAGGCCGCCGAGGCCGTGCGGGGCGCGTTCGAGGGATTCGCCGTCGGCGTCGAGCACGATCGCGCGCACGGTCGAGCGATTGTAGTCGACGATTCGCAGGCGTTCCGTGATCAGATCGCCCTTGTTCATGGCGATCATTTTCATGAAATCTTTGACTTTGTAGGTCGCCTGACACGCGTCAGTCATGAGGTGATCCATGGATCGCCACGCGATCGAGTGAGATCGCAACGCGACGTAAGTCTTTTCGAGCATGGATCGCCCCCATCCCTCGCGGGCGCTCGAGGAGGTGCGCGACGCGCGGGGCAAACCCGGGAACACGAGGCACCGCGACGCGTGGACGAACGCCTCGGCGGTTGAAAGCGTCGCGGATCCCTGCGACTTCGTCTCGGATCGGAGCTTGAAAATCTCGGGTTTTCCGTAGCTCGGCGACATGGGATCCGAGACGAGTTTCGCCGTCTCGACATAGCGCCGATCGTAAACCTGAACGCCCGCGACGGTACGCACGCGATCGATTCGCAGGGGCGAGTCTTGCGTTCCCCCGTCGTCGACGAGAAACACGAGGATCGATCCGCCGAACACGCCCTCAAGGATCATGGCGTTCAGGATCCCGGCGTTGATCCCGAAGGCGTCCAGGGCCGCGACGATTTCCTCGCCCATTCCGATCCCCTCGGATCCGTCGTCGTCTTCTGCGTCGGGATCATCGGAGCGCACGATCACGCGGTAACCCTCGCGGAACATTTCCGAGGGAACGCGCTCGACCATGGCGGCGGCGAGATCGTTCCCATCGTAGATTGCCGCGAGCTCGTCGTCGCTCACCGACGCGGGCGCGATCGCGACGTAGCTTTCGGCCCTGTCTCGCGCGGGGTCGCCTGCGCCGGTGATCGAAGAAAGGAAGTTGTCGAGGCGTTCGAGCATTATCGCACCATGGCACGGGTAGCAGACTCGAACACGCCCACGGTGTTCGCGCCTTGGTTTACCAGATATTGCGTTGCCGAGTCGACTTGATCGTCGTTTCGGCCGAGCGGGAAAGAGAGCAATTCGGCGTCGAATTCCTTCCGCCACGGGGCGATCGTTTCGGACGGAAGGAACACGTTTCCGCCGCGGAAATACGGTTGGCACGCGAAGGCGCGCGAATCCTTTCCGCCCTCGGGATCGATCAGCACGATCCCCGGGATCCGATCCTTGAGCGCCGACTTTACGGCCTCGCCGTTCGCCTTCCGCTCGACGAGTTTCTCGATCGCCTCCGGCCACGCGGCCGAAAGCGTCATGAATTGTTCGCATGTTTGCGCGAAATCCCATCGACCCCGCACCTGATCGAGTAGCAGGTGATCGGCGCCGATCTTCCCCCACACTTGCCCGACCACGAACGACGACTCGGCTTTTTGCGAGTCTCCGAAACGCATGTCCCACGATTGCGTGATCGTCATGTCCCTGCGACGGGGCAATTCGGGGTAACGCGAGCCGGCGACGCCCCATGTTTGGAAGTCGTCGGCCTTGAAAATCGCGCCGCCCTTCGGCGTGGGCCGCTGCTGATACTGCGACTCGAACGCGAGGGCGCCCATGGATGCGCGGCGCCGGGCGAGCTCGTCGGCCCCGTACATTTCTGGCCATAGGATCTCGCCTTCGGTGGTCCGCGGGTCGGCGAACCCGGTGACCTCGACGACGCACCGACGGGCCGGTTCGTATTCTGCGGGGAGCTCGAGCACGGTATACCCCGCGTCGATGCAACGCGCGGCGGTGTCTTCGAAGTGGAGGCGTTGCATAACGCCCACGCGCGAGGCGCCCGGAAGGCCGCGGGTTGCCATGGTTTCGAACCAGAACGCGTTCGCCTTTTTGATCGCGACCATGTCGATCGCGGCTCGCCCCTGCGCATCCTGCGCCTTCGTGAGATCGTCGAAAACGAGCCGGTTCCCGTGGCGACCCGTCACCTCGGCGTTTGTTGACGTCGAGTATCGAAACCCTTTGTGATTGTTCTCGAAAAACATCGCTGCGCGCGTGCTTTCCCAGGGGATACACGTCCCGGGGCCCGACTCGCGGGGGCGCGCGGTCGCGGGGTCGATCCCGTTCCCCCAAGCGTTCTGATACCAGTCGGAATTGACCAGGCCCCGGTGACGAACGGCGTCGCGCCTGGTGAGGTTCGCCGAGTAGGTCGCGAAGATGAATTTCGACGCGGGCGAATCGATCCATTCCCACGCGGGCCAGAAAACCGCCGCCGTCAGGCTCTTCATGTGACCCGGGGGGATCAACAAAAGAAGATCGCGAATGTCCCCGCGCGACACGGCCTCGAGGTGATCGCAGATCGCGTCAACGTGCCATCCCCACACGAGGCGCCCCGGCTCGACGTGCGGCCACGCGAGGCGCACGAACGCGCGCAGGCCGCGACGCCTGACGATTTCGCGCTCGACCGCTGAGGCGGACGCCGGCTCGATCAGTCCGACGCGAGGGCGGCTTTTTGCTGCAATCGCTGCCATTCGTCGAGCTCCGCGTCGGTGAGTTTTTTGAGGTTCATGGTGCGGGTCGCCTGCGAAACCTCGCCGTCGACCTTCATTCGAGCGCCGAAGTCGTCGGGATACTTCCGCTCGAGGAGGAACATCAGCGCCCGCACGGCCGCGCCTCGCGCGCGAATGTCGTCGTCGGTCGCGTACTCGCGCAGTTTCTTAAAGATCACTTCCTTGTCGAGCGCCTCGGCCCGTCGCACCTCGAGCACGAGATCGACGAAAAGCAGATCGGCCTCATGCATGGTCGCGTCGGGATCGTCGGTCGACTCGTACGCGAGGATCGCGGCCTCGCCCTTGTTGATCCATTCCTTAAGTGACGAATATGCTGCGCCCGCGATCGCCCCTGCGCTCTTTTTGTCGACGCCCGCGGCGATCAGTCCCGAGATCTTGCCGATCATGATCGGCGTGAGAACCGTTCGCCGACCGGGCCCGGGCTTCGATTTTGTGCGCGCTGTCATGCCCCCGACTATCGCCCGCGATCGGGCACGACGCAAGCGCGCGGCCCCTGGATTGCCCGAACGGCGTTCGAGCCTTTGCGGGATTGTGCTAGGATGCGCGAGTGAGAGCCCGACCATGCCAACCGACGACGAGTTTCTGCGTCACTTTGCGCGCGCCTATGGCCGAGAGGTCGCGGCGTCGGGCGAGGGCTCCGATCTGCCGTCGAGCATTCACCTCGACGAGCTCGCTTTCGCCCTTCGCCGCGAAGTGAGCGCGCTCGAGATCGAGGCGTTCCGGCACGACTTCGCCGCGGGCGCCCGCACGATCCGCCGCGGTTAGTTGTTCGTCTTTTTCGGGTGCGGGAGTTTCGGCAAACCGTCCTGAACACGCCGATCGTTCTCGGCGAGCCACGCGTTCGACACCTCGAGGGCCCCGCACGCCTCGTAATGCTCGAGCCCGCGCGAGTGATCGCGGCAAAGCAGGGCGCCGCAATACCCGCACGCCTCCTCGGCTGCCATGCCGCACGCCTCAGAACACGGGAAGCGCACCGTCGTCGGCCTTTTCGCCCGGTGTTTTCGACTCGGCCCATTCCGCGAGGCATTGCCGCTGCGCGTCGATCTGGATCCTGACCGACTCGTCGCGGGATTTCAGCGGGAACCGCGCCTCGGAATGCCAGATCGTGTGGCACTCGCGGCAAAGGGGCGCGGTGAACGCATCCGAGCATTTCGTGCCCATGCCGCTCGAGCCGCGAGGGCCCAAGTGGTGAGGATCGGAGGGGCCCGGCTCGCCGCAATTGCAGCATGGTTTGCGCCGAACATGGTCGAGGTAAGCCTCGGATCGCCACGGTTTAGCCTTCGGGAATTTCACGGGGGATCCTCCTAACGGCAATGGGTTGGCCAGAACGGGCGATCGTCATCATGGATTCGTACAGATGGCCGTCGCACACGAGGCGTCCGCGGCTCGCGGCCGTTCCGCCGTCGGGGGGCGTCCCGTTGGGAACCGAGACGGACCAATTCGCGCGCCCTTCGCACGAGGCGCCGGTCGGCCAAACATGATCGCACCAAAGCGGCGTGTCGGCGTCGTCCATTGTCCGACACTGTACCCCGCAAAGCGTGCGGTTTCATTCATGCGGGGCCCGCTCGATCGGACGCGTGCGCCCACGCGACGCCGCTCGTCGCCGCGGCGACGATCTCGAACACGTCGACGAACTCGGGGATCGCGATCACCTCGACCCGGGGCGAACCGCGGTCGACCCGCTTGATCGCGACGAGCGCCTCGACTTGCGTATCGTCGGCGTAGATCGGGCCCTTCATTCCGTCGAGGATGTTTTTCGCGCAATTGTCGAGGTCGCGACGGCGCAGGTCGGGGACGTAAACAGCGACGAGGATCGTGCATTCCCCGCGGGCCGGAAACGCCCTGTCACGGGCCGCCGAGGCGCCGGCGATGGTACGCACGAGGCTTTGATAGGCGGCCGACTCGGGGGCCGCCCTGCGTCCGCCGCCGGCCCTGTTCTCGGGGCGCTGCCATGCCACGGGGCGACCGTGAATCACGAACCGGATCACTCGACCGCAATCCCATCGACGACGATCCCGAGGTCGAGCAACGCCTCGCGGGCGTGATCGTGCGCGGGGCCGAGGAGGAAAATCGCCGACGGCCAGGGGTTGCCATGTCCGCCGCCCCCGAAGTGGACCCGGTGCCCGACGAGGCACACGAGGGCGCTCGCGGCGAACAAGCGCCGGAACCATCGCGTCGAGAAGTCGCCCGGCACAAGCGCCACAATGGGCCGATCGTCGCTCACTTCGGCGATGATCTTGTCGGTCCAGCGGGCGAGGGCCCCGTCGCCGTAGGGCGGATTGACGAACACGAGGCCCGGCCCATCGACGATCCACGGCTCGGCAAGGCCGTCGCGCCCCTCGCGGGTCGACCATCGCTCGCGGGCCCCGACTTGATCCCACGGGTTCGAGCATGGGTCGAGGGCGATTGGGGCGATCTTGCGGATCGTGTCGAGGATGTGCGGGGGAGTCATGCGATCGTCGCCGACGATCAGGTCGCGTCCGCCCGCACGCGCGTAGCAGGGCGCGCATACGCGCTCGACGGGAACGCCGTCGATGGTTCGGCCGACCGATGTCCGCCCGTTGCACTTGTCGCAGGTTTTCGGCCCTGGAATGTCGCCAGCCATGTTCGCCCCCTTTGCCCGATCGGGCACGGGGTAATCGCATTGCCCGATCGCCGCGTCAAGGGATCGCGAATGATCACCGGCCGAGCGGTGCCATGCTGCCACGGTAAACGATCTGATCGAGGGTCCCCTCGGCCGTCGCCTTGACCGGAACCGTCGCCATTCCGATCCCCGCGCTCGCGGCCCACGCGTCGAAGTCGCGTTTCTGCTTTCCGCATAGGCGCCCCTGTGCGTGGGCGAGCTCGCGCATCGTCCCGGGGAGGCTCGGCGCAATCTTGGCGAGCACGAGGGCGGTTGCCACGGCGTCGGCCTCGGCCCGGTGCGCCCCGTCGAGCCGCACCCCGAGGCGCTCGGCGACGGCGGAAAGGGTCGCCCGGCCGCTCGGCTCGAGCTTTCGAACCCATACCAGGGGATCGATCCACGGCGTCGACACGAACCGATCGTGGGGCGTTCTTGCGGGGAGCCGATCCAGTTCGGCGCGCAGAATCGCCTGATCGAATGGGGCATTATAGGCCGCGATCGCTCGCCCCTCGAGCCATTCGGCGAGCTCCCCGAGAACGATTGCGAACGGGGGCGCTCCCCGCACGGCCTCGTCGGTGATCCCGTGAATCGCTGCGACGCGCGGTGGGATCGGCGATTGCGGGTCGATCAGGGTCGACCACCGGCCGGTGATTTCCCCGTGATCGAGGTGAACGACGGCCACCTCGACGGCGCGGGCGCCCGGGGGGAAACCCGTCGTTTCGAAGTCGAGAACGGCGATTGGAGTGTCGAGAACTGTCACAGATCGATCCTTTTCCACGCCAGATCCCACGCGATCCCGACGAGGTCGACGACTAAGCGGGCGAGGCCGCGGGCGGTTTTCACAGATCCCCCGGGTCGACGTCGGGGAGCAACGCGCCGACGCTCACGCCGAGCGCGTGCGCGACCGCGTACAGCGTCGAGATCCTCGGCATGTGAAGGCCGCGCTCGAGCCGCGACACGTTTTCGCGCTCCATGTGGATACAGGGGCCGAGCTCGGCCTGCGTTATGCCGGCGATCTGGCGGCGGCGTCGGATCTCGGCTCCGATTCGTTGGGGGAGGTTCATTTTTCCCCCGCGGGCGCCGGAAACGTCTCGCCCCCCATATGTCGGCGACCCGACAGCACCCGTAGGCAGTTCCACCTCCCACCCACACCCCGGGTAGTCGCATCGGATGAGTCTCATGGGGCCACCGCCCGCGGGAGGTCATGCTTCTGCTCGATGCGGCGCGCGTAGTCCTTGAGCACCTTCGCAATGGCCTCGGCCTCGGCGTGCGTCAGTGACGACACGTGGCTGACCACAGCACCTGCGCTGGAAAGGAGGTAGCTAGCCAGCTCACTCCGCATTTCCTCCCGCCCTTGGGCGATGCCGGCGGCGAGGCCCTTGTCGTGAGCGTCCCTCACCTCGCGTTCCCACCGCCCTGACTCCATGCACACGGAGCACTCGAAGCTCATCTCTGCGTACGGCCAGTGAATCGGACACCTACGGCTCATCGCTTCCCCCCTCGTGTCCATCCAGTCCGCGGCGCGGAGTAACCAGGCCGCGAGGCGGCGGCATTGGGCCGGGGTGAGGGACCGGCTCCCCCATCCATCGCTGCCGTTCACCCAAACAAACCCCTCCGTCAGTGACACGGACAGGCGTCCCAGGTGCGTTCGGAAGTGCGTCTCCGGTGGCCTCGGCTTCCTCATGGCTTGTCTCCCCCGTCCGGTGCGTAGGGGTCCCGGTACGTCTCGCGGTAGTTCGGATGCCATTCCCCGTTCGGGCAATCCGGCGACGGTGAGCGGATGCGGTCCGCGGGCGAAGGCGAGCGAATCCTGTCATCTGGCGACGGGGACCGAATGCGGTCGGCTGGCGAGGGTGACCAACGGCGGTCGTCTGGGGATGCGCTCATGGCTTGGCTCCTGGGGTGGGGTGGGTCACTTCGCCCGGATCGTGTCTCATTCCCGCTCCCCCTCCTTCCCACTCTCTCCACCGGGCACTGGGACCCGGAACAGCTTCCGCGCCCGCTTCAGACATGGCTTGCAGATCCACCACGCACTTCCGCCGCCCGGCTGGTTTAGCTCCACGGTTCTCACGTAAAGCCCGCAGCAATCGCAGGCGCAATCGCTGTCCTCCTCATGAAGGACCATGTCGCCACGCTGCTTTCCCATCACCCACCTCCCTCTCCGCCACTGCTCGGCGGGGGCGCATCGGTCAGGATGTCCAGCACCACATCCAGCGTGTCGGCGCGCATGGTGTTGACGCTTCGCACCCATTTTGCCACAGCCTCGTCAGCCGCTACGGCGCGATGAGACTCTGTGATGGTGCGGATGCGACTGATTTTTTCTTCAAGTGTTGTTGGCTTCATTTTCGGGTCCTTTGTTTTTGTGCATGGCTTTTCCCGGCGAACGTGTTCGCCGGCTTCGATGGCATCCGAGGCGTGAGCTAGTTCAGTCGGGAACGGCTCTGTGTTCGCCCTGTCCCGCAACCACGCCACCACAGCCTCGCGTTCCAGCTTGCGGCCTTGGGCGATGCCGGCGTTGAACGAGTCGTCCTTGGTGCAGAACACGCCCACCTTGTCAGCCGGCAATCCGCCGATGGCGCTACAGGCGTTGCGCTCGAACTCGTCCAGGTCCGCGCGCAGGGTCTTCATCGCGCCGCAGCGGCACTTCGGAGCAAAGACGCCTTCAAGGACCGCCAGCATCCCGTTGACGGTTTCCCGGTACACGTCGCGGTGAATGCGGCGCATGGTGTCGGCCAGCAGATTGTCCATTACCGCTCCCCCTCAGCCCTCGTGGCCAGGTTGCGGAGGCGTTTGGCGGCCATGCGTTCGCTATACGCGTCGTCGCCCCAGCCCCACGCGCCGGCTTGATTGCCCGCGCGCGCGCAGTCGTCGGAGTGCTTGGCGTACCGGCGCGCCGTGGCCTCGTGCTGGTCCGCAAACCACCGCAACGTCACCGGGTCCAGCCTCGGCCTCGGCTTCCTCATGGCTTGGCTCCTCACAACCACCTCAGCGCCGCGCCGTTGATCAGCACATGCAGCGTGTTGTCCGCAATAATGAGCAACCAAACCGCCATCCACGGCGGACGGTCCGGGTTGTATCCGGTGCCCTGGCACTCAGCCCACGGCGCCGGCCTTGCGGACAATGGCGCGATCCAATTCTTTGCCCACACGACATAACGGGCGAGGCGCCATCGGTCGATAACGAAGTGCGTCCCGACGATGACGGCCAAGGCCGCCGGGGATGGGTTCAAGAGCAGGAATGGCAGCGCGTAGGTCACGACGTGAGCGAGGGCTGCCACGGAGCGTTTCGTCTTTTCGTTGGCCATCCAGTCGGACTGGAGGATGTAATCGCCGACAAAATGGGCGACGAGTTGGTTGGCGGTGATCATGGCTTGGCTCCTGGGGTGCGCCTGGACTTGCCCCAAATGAGCCCGGCGATCTGCCAGAAAATGCGCACGACGAGGTTCCCGACGGCGACGGCCAGCCCGACACATGCCCCGATCAGGGCGGATTCCAACGCTTCACTCACTTGCTGTCTCCTGGGGTGGGGTGGGTGGCGGATTCGAGGCGGGTGGCGAGTTCGGCCACGACCACCGCGGCCTCGCCCTCGTCCTTGAAAAACACGATGTCCTCATCACCGGAATCGCCCGGGTCGTGGCTCAGCAGGTTGTGTAATGCGTTCGACGCCTCTGCACACAGCGCACGAAGCCGCTCAATCTCCGTCACCTGCTCTTCGATGTGGTTCGCCGCCCGCATGAGTCGGCCACCGTTTTCCCACAGCCAATTTTGATCGGCATCGCGCTCCCCCTCTTTCCCACTCTCTCCACCGGGCACTGGGACCGCGGGATACGGAAAGTCCCCGCTGATCGTGTTCCGCTCCAACGATCCCAGTTCCGTGATCAGCACGCCGATTTCCCATTTCATGATGTGATTCTTCGGGTACGCGTCGCGCGCCTTGCGCATGTCTGCCTGACGCTGGCGGAGGCTTTCCGCGAGGGTGGCGCGCATTTCATCGCGACCCCGTTGAATCATCTCGGCGTCGCATGCCTTGCACTCACCCCACATGCGGCAATCTGGATGATGATCGCTTCTCACGTCCCACCTCCCTCTCCCCCGGGCACTGGGACCCCGGGCCACACCTTCCGCACGGTCACAATCACAACAACCCACCCGACCGCCGTTTCCCAATGCCAGAGCACGTCAGTCACCACCCAAATGGGTACGTCTTGATCGGCTATGGGAAGGCGGAGGCAGGCACAGACATTCTCTCCGACCCGCGGCACAACCACCGTCCGCAGGGTCTGGATGCGTTCGCCCGTTTCCGTCCTGATGATGACCTCTGGAAGTTTCTCCATCACCCACCTCCCTCTCCGCCACTGCTCGGCGGGGGCTTGGGGAAGGTGCCGGCCTCCAGCTTCCGCCTGAGAGCGGACAACTCGAAGTAGCCCGACGTGTCGTGTACGCGGGCGCTCTCGATTGCGTCTGCGAGGGCGTTTGCCACCTCCCGCCGGAAGGCTTCGCGGCCTTGCTCCCATGCGCGAATCACGTCCCGGCAGGTGGGGTGGGCAGGGCACTCGGGTCGGTCGTCTGAGCGGCCACTGCACCAGTCGCAAGCAATAATCGGACAGCTCACGTCGCTCCCTTCGCTTCCTTGTCGAGATCCTTAGCCAGAGTCTCCACGTCACACGCGTTGCGACCCCGGCCCGATTCATGGAGCACACCCACGAGCGTGCGCAGCTCCCTCGCCACCTCAGCGCAGACCGCACGCAGGCGGGTGTCTTCCTTGAGCAGTCTCTCCACGAACTCGTCACGCGGCTTCGCCAGGTCCTCCAGCTCCGCCACGCGAGCCTCCATGGCTTCGATGTGGGCGGCCGCGCGCGTACGGAGATCCCACGTGAACGGGTCCGGCTGCATCGATGTGGGTCGCGCAAGTTGCGCCGTGTCTTCCTTCGTCCACCCCATCACTCCCCTCCCATGGGCTTGGGTGGGGCGTCCGCTTCGTCCGCCACTACACACGCGGGGCAATCGCACCCCGAAAGCTGCGTCGGGCGGTTCCGGGACATGCAAAACCGCCGCGGGTTCCCGACGATGGGCCGAGCTGGCGCGGAAGGCCACGGGGCGAACGTCCCGACGAGCACACGTTCGAGTTTTGCCTCGAGCGCCTCGACCATCGCCTCGAGCTCGAGAACGACCGGCCCGATCCGCCGAGGGTCGCCCCCCAATTCGCGATGCGCCGCCCCGTTTGCCTCGTCGCCTTCGTGTTCCCGCATGTCGCCCTTCACTTTCCGCGCGTGTCGCGCACCGTGTCATGTATGACCCGCAACCGGCCGTGGCGCAAGTCGCCGATCATTGGTTCCCGTCGATCGCCTTCGCGGCCTCGCGGTATCCCCACGCCGTTTGCGCGGGTTCGTCGTCGTCGGCCTCGCTTTCCTGATCCTGCGCGAAAGCCAGCTCGCGAAGCCTTGCCGCGGCACGCTTCCGCCCCTCGGCGATCCCGAGCTTGAACCCTGCGTCGTGCGAGATCTGGATCGGGCAATCGTCCTTGTGTTCGTCCCCCGGCCCGGCGTCACACGACACGCACAAAAACCCACGAATCGGGGGGTTCGCGATCGGAAACTCACGAGGGGCCGGCTTTTTCTGTTCGAGCATAGCGTCGGCCGCCGCCTTCTCGATCACCTCGAACCGCTGATAAACCTCCCCGATCGCGGCGCCCATCGCTTCGAACGTCTGCGTCGCCTTCGTCGCAAGGTCGCCGACCCGCTCCGCTCCGCCCTCGATCACGTCCAATCGCCGGTAAACGTCATCGATCAGATCGTGCTGCGCCCTAAACGTGTTGATCGTTTCGACGACGCACCTGTCGTGCAGCGCGACCCCGGCCTCGAGCGCGTCGATGCGCGCAGAAACGCGCACGTAGATATCGTCGCTCACGGTCGCCTGTGCGACCCCTTTCTGCTCGAGCGCGTCGAGGCGCGGCAAGATCAGATCAATCGAACCAAGAATCGCCCGGATCGTTCCCCCGTTCCGATCGATCCAGTCCTCGAATTCCCTGGCCCGGTCGCGCAACCGAACGATCGCATCGCCCTGCGCTTCGCATAGTTCCGCGAGCGCCCGTTCCCGATCCGGCCCGGTCACCGGATCACCTCACTCGCCGCGAGCGCCACGAACACCGACTCGCTCTTGAGAGGGCACGCCGCCGCGACGGGGGCCCCTCCCCTGCTCAACCATTCGATCCGCTCACGCGCCCCGCACTCGGTCGACTCCTCGCCGATCCTCAGTGCGAGCGGACACGTCACACACGATCCGACCGTTCGGATCCTCGTCGCCACATTCCCGATCATCCTGTTTTCATTCATGATCATTGCCTTTCTGTGTTCTTGATCAAACGCTCACTGCCCAAAACCGATCACTGATCCATTTCGCCACGCCGTCCCCGTACCGACTCCCGATCATGTCCGGGGGGACCACGGTCGCGATCACGATCTTGGCGTTCGTCGACGTGATCCAGCGATGGAACGCCTCGCGCCATTGCCCCGTGGCGCGCTCGCCCCCAAGTTTGTCGATCACGACGATCCTCGCGTCTTCAGGCGGGTTTTTCGGCTTATGCCCCGACCAAAGCGAGGAGGCGGGGAGGTATGATCCGCCACGGCCGAGGCCGATCGCGTACAGCGCCGATCGTGTCGCCGATCCTTGATCGCCTCGGATCATGAGACCGCGGACCGACGAGGTTCGGAGGAATTCCCCCATCGTGTCGGTGATCACGTCGGGAACGTCGCCCCGGATCACGCGCGTGATCGTGTCCTCGTCGATCCCGTGCTCGCGCATGGCGCGAACGCCGTACCCTTGGGCGTCGAGGGTCGCCGTTTGCTTGTGCTTCGCCTCCCATGCCTTCGCGTCGATTGCCTCGGCCTCGGCGACCGTGATGCCTTTCTCTGCCGCGGTGCGTTCGTGACGGATCCGGCTCGAGAAGTAGCTTCGAAGGATCATCCGTTGGGCCGAGGGGGCAAGTTTTTCGAGTTCGCTTGCGAAGGCTGGATCCACGGTGCGCCGGGCCCGCGCGAGCTTTGCCTCGAGCTCGGGGTCGCTCGGTTCGTTGGGGTCGAGGAGGCGCGTCGGCTCCGAATGGGTGCGGCGGGTCATGGCGCCGACTCCTCGAACGCGTCGCCGTCGTCGTCGAAACCGTAGGCGTCGACCGGATCCTCGGGATCTCCTAAACCGGCGCCTAAGGCGAGGTGGGGGGGTGCCTGGTAGGTCGCGACGTTTGACCCCTGCTGGCACGGTTCTCGCGCGGGTTCCGGCCGGGCGGCGGCGTCGATTGGGGCGCTCCGAGCCTCCTCGAGGAAGTTTTCGACGGCCTCGTCGCTTTTGAGCAGGGTCGCGAGTTCGTGCCGAACCGGCTCGGCATGGCGCCACGGGTTCGCCGCTGCGCCGCGGATCGCTTCGACGAGCTCGGCGACGGTGAACCGCTTGCGACGTGCGGTTATTGCGCGTTTTCTGCGTTCGGAGAGTTTCGCGGCCTCGGTTTTCCCGAACCGTTCACGCCATGATCCGAAAATCTCCTGAAGTTCATGATCGGGAACACGCGAAACACGCTTTTCTTCCGAGAAAACGTGCATATTGTGTGGTGGAGATCGAACAAGAGGGACGGACGGAGGATCCGGATCAGAAATCCTAGATCCTAGATCCCCGATCCTAGATCCTAGATCCAAGATCCTAGATCCTAGGTCCTCCCTGAATGTTTCATGAGGATCCGGTGAATCATTCCCGAGGACCTCACGAATCTCTCGTGAGAGTTTCATGAGATCCTCATGAGGATCATGATCGGGGACCTTGATCACGACGGCCAACTCGTCGGTTTTATTCGGGATCCGTGATGATCGGGAAGGGTGCTCGATCCGCTGGTGACGGGCCCAATTGGCCAGCTCGAAATAGCGTTCGCCGTTGATCTCGTAAAGCGTCACGTACCCGATCCGAGCAAGGGTCAACAATGATCGGGACGCCTTTGCGATCGTTGATCCAGGATCGGCGACTAGTTCACGGGCCCAAACGACGCCCGCGATCCTCCCAAGATCCGCCGCGCCCCTCCCATGATCATCGGCGAGCGTGATCAGCGCCGCTGATAAGACCCGGGCCGAGTCGCCCGCCCCCTGCAATTTTCCGTCAGACGTCCACTCGGGTTTAATGCTTCGAATCCGTGACACGCGCGCCTCTTTTCTGGACCGAACGCGCGCGACGGGTTACCGTGGCGATCGTTGTTCCGCTTCTGTGTTCAGCCCAAAGGGCCCCGATCCTCCTCGCATGGGATCGGGGCCCGCCTTTTTGTATCTATTCCGGGTCGATCCCGAGGAGCCATTCGAGGGAAATCATGTTCCCGCTCGCCGCTCGAATCTTCTCGGCCGTCGCCCGACGCGGCACGTGCCGGCGCTTAGCGATCCGCGAGACTGTCGACCACGAAAGCCCCGTCGCGCGAGCCAGGCTCGAATAGGAGTGCTCACCGCGACGGAGCCGTGCGTGTTGTGCTTTGCCGAGGGCGCACCATTGGTCGATCGTGAGTTTCACGCGCGAACACTATGCTCGATCGGCTTTTCGGTCAAAAAGGAATGTCGTCGTCTTCTCCGAAACTGTCGCCGCCGGCGGCCGGCCGAGGGGCCGGGGGGCGTCCTTTTCCGGCCTTCTGACTTCCGCCGCCGCCGCCCTTGTAACCGCCGCCTTTTTCGTCCTCGGGAGTGAGGATCACAAGGTCGTTCGGGCCGATGATCACGCGTGCGTTGATCCGCACCGCGATCCCGCTCCCCTCTTTCGTCGGCCATCCCATGCCGATATTCGCGAAGTGTTCCGACCCGTCACATTTCACTGCTACTCGCCAAGCCATACGATCACCGTGCCCCTTCTGATTTCAGCCGTTTTTCGATTTCCTGTTCCACTGCGATCACGTGCGGGGTCGCCGAGTCGCCCGCTTTCTCGAGCCGGTCGAGGTAACGGATCAGGATCTCCGTCGGCGCCTTCGCGAGCGCCTTCCCTTCGTTGACCCCGTACCAGAACACCGACGGATCCCGCGGGTCGGCGAGATCCTCGAGCGCCTTCTCGGCGCTTGTCGGGGGCGGTTCGGCGTCCTCGTTGACCGGGGCCGCCGCGCGCTTGTCGGCCGCGGCCTGCGCGAGGGCCCGCCTGCGCGCAACCTCGGCCCGTACAGCCTCGAGGTGCGCCGGGTCGACGTCGGCCGTCGTTTCCAGCCTTGCGAGGTGTTTCTCGAGCCAATTGACGGGCGCCTTCGCGATCAGGTTCCCCGTCTTCGGCCCGTGTTGGATCACGAGCGGATCCATGGGTTCCGGCTGATCCGACACGAACCGTTGCTCTTTATCGTACAGAGCGAGGCCGAGGCGACGGCCGAGGAGGCGAGCGGCCCGTTTCGTGGCGTCCGTTTCGGCCTCCCCGATCGCATGGTGGCACGCGTCCCCCATGCTCGGCGATTCCCCCGACCCGCACGCGCTCCCGTCCCGATACACCGACGGGTCGGCGACGAGGGAAAGCCGCACGGTGACGCGAGCGACGGCCCGGAACGACTGGTAAGACTTGATCACCACGCCTTGCCGGTCGGTTTTCACTTTCGTGAATTCCTCGACGGGGTGCGGCCATTCGCTGGATCGCACCTCGAGGGACCATCCGTCGGGGCCGAGGATCTGGTTTAGTTCGTCGAAAACGTAGAACCCGGGGACGTAGGATGCGCCGTCCTTGCTCATGACGGCGTCCGATGGAATGTCGCGGTTCATGGCTTCGCGCTGATCGGCGCTGAGGCAAATTGTCGGGGCGATCGTCATCGGATCCGCACCCCCGAGCGTTCGACGAGCTCGGCGAATTGGAACCTCTTACCCTCGCGGAGAGCCTTCAAAAGCTCGGCCTTTTTCGGTTCGCGCTTGATCCGGGCCCATTCGTCGGGGATCTGATCGTCGGTGACGAGGAGCCCGACCGAATACGACTTCGACACGGAAACCGTATGCGTCGGCGTGTTCAGCTTGTCCGTTTTGCCGAGGATCATCGCGTCGACGAGCCGGCGCTCGAGACGGTCGACGGCCGACTCGCGCGACCGACGGCGCAGGGCGAGGCGCTTTTCCTCACCCCGCAACGCCTCGGCCTCGGCGAGAAACTCGGCCCTGATCTTCGCGTACGCGTCGACCTTGTCCCCGAGGCGATCGAACACCTGATCGATTTCGGCCTCGAAAGCCTCAATTTCAGGCGTGATTTCCCCTTGCGAGTCGTCGAGGAGATCCTCGAGCGCACTCTTTCTGATTCGCAGATCGTCGGTCAGCTGAAACAAATTCATCGCCGCACCGACCTTTCCGGCCGTTCGTGTTTTCGCATGGTGCCTCCTGTGTTATGCCCGAACGCACCATGGGCGGAAAAGCAAGAACGAGCAAGGCCGGAAAACAACTTTTTGCGGAAAAACTACGCTGGCAGGTTCTGCCGTGGCGTGAGATCGAGGAGCTCGCGGCGGTGTTCGATTTCGGCGCACGCAAGCGCGGCGAGCATGGCGCCCATTCATGGGAACGCATGGGGGACGTTCGCGATGAATACGCGGCGAAGATCCTCAGGCACTTTACCGAATGGCGCCTCGGCCGCGGCGTCGACCCCGAGTCGGGGCGATCGCATTTGTATCACTTGGCGTCGGATGCGCTGATCTTGGCGGCCCTGGATCGCGTTTATGGTTTGCCGGGAAACAGGCCGGGCCAAAACAATCCGCGCAAAACACCGCCGGCGTGAGTCGCGGAAATTCCAAGGCGACGGGCGATCGAGGCCGCCGACTCGCCCCCGGCGTGGGCCCTGTGCATTTCCTTTACCGTTGCGACGGAGAGCTTCGTTCCGAGCCCGCGCCGATAAGTGCGCCCTTTGGCGCTTCGCTCGGCCATGTTTTCGCGATGCGTGCCAAGTCGCAAGTGCGACACCTCGACGCACAGCGGATTGTCGCACGAGTGCAAAACGTGCATTCCCGCCGCGATCTCGCCATGCGCCAGCGCGAACGCGAGCCGGTGCGTGCGCCATGTTTTCCCTAGGAAATTTACCGATCCGTAGCCTTGGCCGCGCCTAGACCCGGTCCACACGAGACACTCACCGACGCGTTGCGTTTTCCGCGAAAACACGTCGGCGATTCGGGTTTCGTTGCCAGAACATGTTTTTTGTTTCACCACAGTCGACCTCGATCCAGCCGTAGCTAATCGCTCGCTTTCGATCGTGCAAACGGTCGCCCCAATTTTCCGCCCCGCACCCCGGGCCCCCACGCTCGACGAGGAGGCGCCTCGACCGGGAAACGACCGCGAGCCACTTCGCCCGGTAAGCCGCCCACGGGGGGCCGTTGGGAGGCCAGAAAGAGGGTTCGGACCCCTCAAGGTCGAGCTCGGCGATCCAGGCTTGCCGGAGGTTTAGGGGCGGCATGGCCCCGGTCACCCTCGACGAGTAGCGTTCGGCCGCCATGGAGACGGGAACGCCGCCCATGCGCCGAGCCACGTCGCGCAACACCTCGAGGATCGCCCGGTGATCATCTTCGGAGTCGAACCCCGACTCGCTCACGGCGATCCGGGAGAGCTGCAAAACGTCCCGCGCGTTCTGCGCGCATGCACGCGAGGCAAAGGCCGAAAGAAAGAGCACAAGGGAAAGGGCGAGGTTTCGAATCATCGGGCTAGCCTAGCGTGGATTTGCTCTAACGAAAACGTGGGGAATTCGAACCGGAGATCCGTCGTTCGCAGGGCCGCGCGCCACCTCGGCCACAACGGCGACCCCGGCGAAACGATCCACTGACCCCCGGCGCCCCCGTATTCGGTCCCCGCGCCCATGAACCTGCGCACGTGCGGGTTTTGCGTCGTATGCCCCGGGGTCACGTGCGCGTCGACAACGCATCGCGTCACGCCTCGCCGGCAAAGCGCGTCCCGAAACTCGTCGGCGAATCCCCCGTCGCCCCCGATACCGCCGCCCCCGGTCGAGCAGCAATAAAGCGTCACGACGAGATCGACGAGGGGCGACGCGAGCTCGACGGCCGCGGCGACGGCGTTTAGATCGCTCGTCGTGATCCCAGGCTGGATCCCGTTCGTCCAGCCGTGGCAAAAAAACGCGAGGTGCGAAAGGTTTTTCGCATCGCAGATCGCCGACAAAACCGCGGATCGTTGCGCGACCTTGCCCCGCGTGTTGTCGAAGCGAACGACTTCGGCCTCGCCTACAAACTGCGCCCACGCGCGCGCCTCGGGGTGAAATGCCCCGGTCGCGTCTTTCTTGCCCTCGGTGTTACTCGCCGGGGCGAACGCTAGTCGCATGATCAACGGCCTCTCTGATCGTCTCGAGGGCCGCGAGCGCCTCGAAAAGTCGCTCGTTTCGCCCACGTTCTAGCGCCTGAAGAAATGCGAGCCTCGACCGAATCATCGACAATGCCTCTTCGAACCGCGCTCGATCCATGCGCCCCCCCCTGGTTATCTCGACGACGTCCCGTGTTTCTTCTCGATCGCTGCGTCGATCCGTTCGCGGTCGCGACGAATTTGCTCGGCCCGATCCTGGATCTCTTTCCTGATCGCGGGTTTGCTCCCCGCGTGGTTTTTCGAGATCTCCGACACGAGGCGCACGAGTTCGGGGGCGTAAGCGAGGAGCTTGATCCAGTTCACCGGCGCTTTCCTTTCAACACGAGAAGCGCCTCAGACCACGCCATGCGGGCGACTTCGGTCGAGGCACGGAGCTCGCTCACGGCCCCGATTGCGGAAACGAAATCAGTCTCTTTCGACGTCGCCTCGGCAACGCGGATCAGGGCGACGGCCGAGATCTGGGAACGGCGCACTGCGTCAAAGGCCACGAACGCACGATCGCACGCCTCGCGCACGGTCCCAAGATCGCGCCGATCCTGATCCTCGTCGGAGGGGCGAGCCACGATCAGCCGCTCGGCCGAGTCGCAGGCGACCGTTGCGGCCTCGTACAGCGGATCGACCACCGACGCGACGGCGTCGACGGCGGAACGCACCTCGGCGGCGGCCGACTGGAACGCGGGGGCGCACCCTGCGAGGAGGCAAAGGGCGAGGGCGAGGAGCCTCACCGGGCGCCCGGGCGCAGGCTTTCCCGCACGGCCTTTTCGATCCGCTGGTTTTGACCCACGCGAAGAGAGTCGAGGAGGGCGGGAAAGAGCACGGCGAGGGCGCCCTCGAGGTGCGCTTTCTGGACCCCGTCGAGGTGTCCGAAAAGCATCGCGGCCCCCAGGGCTCCGCAGGTGAGGAAGATGATCCCGAGGCGAAGCGCGTGCTCTTTCGTCATGCCGCGAGACTACTTTTTCGCGCGCCCCGAATCAACGATCGCGGTCGGCGGCGGCGGCGGGATCAGGCTGTTTACGAGCGCCTCGATCCGTTCGTCGTTCTTGGCGATATCCTCGACGGCGCGGGCCGCCCGGTCGACTCGGATTTCGGCGGCGTCGAGGGCACGACACGCCTCGTCGAGAATATCGTCGGCCCGCCCGGGTCGGTCGGCGAACGTCATCCTCGGCCCTTGCCGATCTGGATCATCGTGTCGAGCTTTCCGACGAGCCGGTCGGCCGTCTTCTCGAGTTTCGACGAGTGCTCGATCAGCCTATCGGCCACTTTGTGCGCATCCTCGATCCGGCGTTCCTGGATCAGCGTCAGCGCCGACACGTGCTCGCGGTGATTCGTCGCGATCTGCGCGTGCAATTCCTGGTTTTGCGCCCACAACGCGCGGATCGAGTGAACGACGAACACGCCGAAGGCGAAGAAAAGCAGGGCGACGAAACCTGCCTTTTCGAGAACGGTGTCGAAAAACTCCCACACAAGATCACCAGATCACGGGCGTCGCTTCGATCATGCCATAGGCGAGCGAAGAGTTGCCCATCGCGATCCCCCATCCGCACCGAACGAACCGATCCGAATCCTCGTGCCACAGCATTTGATTCGCGTCGGCGTCGAAGGCGATCGATCGGTATCCCCGATCGTCGTTCCAGGCGGATCCGTCGAGGGCCGCGATCCCGTTTTCTGTAGTGTAGGTTGCCAGATACGACGAGGCGATGATCCGCCCGGCGCCGTCGGTTGCGGCGGTGTAGCGTCCGCCATCGGCGTCGACCGCCCCGGCCTTCGTGTTGACGGCGAGGCCGGCGGTAAGACTTGCCACGGCGAAGATCTGGACGAAATCCGAGGAGTCGCGGCAGATCAGATAGAAACGCGAGGTTACGGGGCACCATACGCAGTCGTCGTAGCCGTAGGCCGTTCCGCCCGTGACGCGCGCCGTTTGATCGGTCCAGGTTACGCCGTCGGGGGACGTCAGGAACCCGTTCGATCCGCCGATGAAAAACAGGCTCGCGGCAGGGAGCCATCGCACGCGCCAAAGACCCGTGACGGAACCCGGCACGACGGGCGCCGACCACGTCGCTCCGCCGTCGGCCGATCGGTGAATGGTCGCCGTCGAGCGCGCCACAACGATCACGTTCCCGGCCGGGTCGGCGTCGGCGCCATGAACGGAACCGCCCGCGAGCGCGGTTTTATTCGTCCACACGAGCGTTAAGGTGTCGAGGCTGTAAACCTGACCCCCGCTTTCGATCAGGATCGCCGTGTTCGCCGAAGGAACCGCCACGGCGCGAGACGTCGCACCGCCCTGGGGAGTCGTCGCGATCTGGAAATTCATCGAATTCCCGACGACGCGCGACACGATCAGGGCCGGCTCGTCGGCGAGTGAGCGGGCCGCGACGATCATGCCCCCCTCGGAAGCGCCGAACAAAATCGGCGAATACTTGGCCTCCCCGAGCGCCTTGATCCCGGCCGCTTGCATTCCGCCGATGTCGATAAACGTGCGAAGGGCCGCCATGCGAAGCGCGTCGTTTTCAGTGATCCACGTGTCGAAATAGGAGATCCATTCGCCCACGGTGCGTTTCCACCAGTTCAGCCACCCGGCCGGGGGCTTGTCGTCCACAACCCACCCGAGCGCCTGTTGAGGGACGCCGGGATCGACAATGTCAGCGCCGCCGCCGGTCGCCCACGTGGGAAGTCGTTCTGTTGGGGGGGTCGCCATTGGGGGATCCTTACTCGATCACGCCGGCCAGTCGGCCGCCGGTGGTTTGCGCAGAGTCTGCAAAACCCTGCGTTGCGCTGGTTTGCAGTGTACCTGACAGGCTCGAACACCGAAACACGGTCGCCTCGGGGGCGAGGAAAAACTGCACTTCGGAACCGATCCCGGCCGCCTTCGAAAGCTGGATCAGGGTTAGCGCCCGCTCGGCCTCGACCACCGTCACGGCGTCGTTCAGGCGGACATGGAACCGGCCGCCCGAGTCCGTCGTCACCTCAAGATCGAACGTGTCGCCGAGCTCGGCGAATAGGATCCCGAGGATGTCGGGCGACGTGCCATTCGACCGGAGGATCCGCACTTTTTGTGCGATCGCGAGTTTATAGTCGGCGTCCGAAAGCGCGTTCCGGCCCTCGTCGACGAGGAGGCCGAGATCGTCGAGGATCTTTCCCGAGGCGTTCGGCAAGCACCGGGCGAGCATTAGATCCCAGATCGCGGCCTCGAGTTCCTGCGCCTCGGCCGCGAGGAGTCGAATCAACGCCTCGATCCGGGGCTTTTCGCAGAATTGCTCGAGGAGACGATCGACCGCGCCGTCGGCGATCCCGGTATCCTCGACGAGCGGGTAAACCTGGGACGGATCTTGGCCGTCTTCTGAAACGCCGGTCGAGGGCGAGTCGGGCGTCGGCGTCAGGTCAAAATCAATATCAGGCGGCAAGGTTCCCCCCCGTGTCGACTGCTAGCACGCTGAACGACGGGGACGAAATCCAGCCGTCGGCGCGGTGTAGGGTGAACCGGAAGCCCCCCGAGATCGCGACCTTTGTCGAGCCGGGCGAGTACTGCGACGTGAACGCGACGCCGTCGAATGCCACTTCGGGGGGCGTCCCGAGGTCGCGAAGGGTGACGGAGATCAGCACGATCGCCAGCGCCTGATCGTCGGTGACGTCGACGATCCACGGATCGTATCGTTTGATCGGCGACGTCGAAATTACGGTTACGACGGGATCCACGGCGTCGCCGGGTGAAACGCCGGGCGACGTGGTGAAAGCCTTCGTGGCCTCCTCGGAATAGTCGTCCCCTTCGGCCAGGGCATGGATCGTAAACGAGGCCTCGTCCCATTCAGAGCTTGGCGTGATCGCGTAATCGTAGGTTTCCCCGGAGACCAGGGTGGGGACGACCCCGTAACCGTCCTGGGCGACGCCCGCGCGGTAAATGAGCTGAGAGGGGGCGTTGTTCGCGAACTCCACCCACATAGTGAGCCCGCGCCGCGCGTAGCTTGCCCGGACGGTGATCGTGTCCGTGAGCGCCACGGCCCCGCCGTTCGGGGTGAACGAGTCAACGGTGGCCGGGACCGCGTCCGCGCCAAAGGCCGCATAGGTGGGAGTTTCCACCTCGATCATCGCGTCGTAATGCGCCTTGATCCGCGCGTCGGAAAGGACCGTGTTGTAAACGGCCACGTGGCCCATGGTGGCCATGAAACAGTCCGTGGTGTTGATCCCGCCGCCGCCAGCGGTGTCCTGATCCTGGGCGTTCATGAATCGGCCCGTTCCGACCGGAGCGGCGATCGAATAGCCGACCTGGAGACCCGTCTTGGTGGAGACCAGTTCCCCGTTAACGTACAGCTTCGCCACGCCCGAGGTGTCCCAGGTCATGACCACGTGCTTCACGCACTGGGGGTTTTGGGATCCGCCAGGGGTTTCGTTCGTGAAGACCTGCTGAGTCCCGCCAATGTAAAGCTGATAGCTGTTCGTGGTGGAAACCTGCCACCACATCATGATCTCATTCGCCTGGGCCGGGGCCGCGTACGAAAGGATCCCGCTTCCGCCGGACTGCGCGGTGGTGTCGTAATACCAGCACTCAATTGTCAGGGCGACGGTCGGCCACGTGAGGCCGATCGGATCAAGCTGGACGCGGCCCGTCTTGGCGCCCGAATTGAACTTGCACCAAACAGAGCCCACGGGGCGCACCTGGTTCAGGGTGTAGTCCCCCGAGTAGGTCCCATCGTAGGACGAATTTCCCTGGGCGTTGTCCGCGACGGTGCCCGCGGTTTCGTCCAGCTTCCAATAAAGGAGCGGGGAATCGGCCAAAACTTCGGCGGCGTAGGTCAAATGATGATCCCCCGGTAGGGCTCCCACACGATGCAAAAGCCGTTAAAGTTCATATACCAATACGGGCCTTTTTGCGGTTTCAGCATGATCGGAATGCTGAGGGTGGAGCGCCAACCCCACTTGAAGAGGTTCCCGCTGTAGACGCCCTTGATGAAATTCCGCGCCGTCGCGGAGTAGCCCTTGGCCACGACCACCGGGCCCACGGAGTGCGAGCCCACCAAGGGGACCGTGGAATACAGCGGGTTATTTTGCATTTGGGCGGACACGTAGGCGGACACGTAACCGCCCGGCGGAGCGAGCGCGACGGGGTAGGTTCCAGCGAACGGATCCGCGGATCCGTACTTGAACGAAGCGAAGGCGCCCACGGTCGTGGTGACGTTGACGTAGGCTTCCAGCGCCACGTCCACGCCGTCCAGGCCGCCCAGATCGGTGGTGATGCTGGATGCGGCTGGAGTCGAACCGTTGCTGTCGTACCGGCCGAGGTAGACAAACGGATCGGGGTCCACGCCGCCGGCGCTGTGGAGCG
>ERZ869925.162-NODE-162-length-43328-cov-16.756315_pt1 | contig 43328 bp, 53 predicted proteins | sample MGYA00579311_ERZ869925 | MGnify/ENA primary metagenome ERZ869925 (study PRJEB32216, sample SAMN09231817) | wastewater metagenome | place: USA: Maryland | collected 2016-07-30 | study: EMG produced TPA metagenomics assembly of the PRJNA472060 data set (Reclaimed...
GCTCAATGTTCCATAATAGCCATTATGCGATCATTGGTTGAGTGAGCGCTCACTCGTTTTGGCCAGCCTTCGAGGGGGGCTACCCCCGGCCACGCGCGGGTCCCATGCCCCGCCCCCAAGCCCCATGGACAATTTTCCCAATTTCTATGATTTCAAATGGATTTCTGGTAATTTCCTGAACAGCAAAAATTGCAGAATTATTTTATTGTTGCGCGTTTGACAGAAACTTCAATTTAATCCTTTTGACGGTTCGGAGTTGCCGATCGAGCGGGGCGGGCCTAGTATCCGGGGATGGCAAAGGGTATCCTATGGGTAGGCGAGGACGAGGAACCATGGGATCAGTGGGCGGCCCAGGCTGTTTACGCAATCGAGGAAGGACGGGATAGATGTCACTTACCGCGGGGATCACGAAGCTCCTCAAGGCTACGCGCAAAAGCGTCAAGGTCCCGCTGCCCGAGGACATCCGCACGCTGACCGGCTTCAAGCCGCGGCCGCTGCAGGAGGACATGCGCCGCCGGATGAAACGGTTCAACTCCTGGGTCGTGCATCGGCGCTTCGGGAAATCCTATCTGGCCGTCCAGACGCTGGTCGAGAAGGCGATCGAATGCCCTTTCCCTGACGGTCGCTACGCCTACACGGCGCCGACCTTCGACATGGCCGAGAACATCGCCTGGACGTACCTGAAGAACGCCCAGGAGAAGATACCGTACTCGGACAAGAGCGAGACCGATCTCACCGTCGAGCTGCCGACGCGCTTTGGCCATCGCGCGCAGATCGCGCTCTACGGCACCGACACTCCGAAGCAGCGCCTGCGCGGCATGTACCTCGACGGCATCGTGCTCGACGAGTGGGCGCAGCAGCCGCCGAACGTCTGGACGCAGCAGGTCCGCCCGATGCTCTCGGACGTGAACCGCGCGGGGGTCGACGATCTCGGCGACGAGAACCAGTGGGCCGCCTTCCTCACGACGCCGTTCGGCAAGAACCACGCCTACGCGATGCACAAGCGTGCGGAGTTGTGGAGCCAGGGCCTGGGCGTGAAGCTGAAGTCGAACGTCGGCGACACGTTCCTGGGCGACGTGTCGAAGGATGGTCTCGGGATCGAAGACCTCGTCTACCGGCACGACTGGAGCTACGAGCACTGGCCCGCATCGAAGACTGGGGTGTTGGCGAAGGAAGAATTGCAGCTCGCCAAGGCGGACATGGGCGATGACGACGCCTATGAGCAGGAATACGAGTGCAGCTTCGAGGCGGCGATCCGCGGCGCCATCTATGCAAAACAGTTGGCAGAGCTTGCCGATCGCGGTAGAATAACCCGTGTCCAGCATAATCCGATGCTCCCGGTCTATACGGCCTGGGACCTTGGCATGGACGACTGCACGGCGACTTGGTTTGTCCAGATGGTCGGCCTCGAAGTCAGGGTGATCGACTACTACGAGTTCAATGGTGTCGGGCTCGATCACTACGCTGACGTGCTGGAGAAGAAGGGGTACGGCTATGGCAAGCATTACTTTCCTCACGATGTCGAAGTCACCGAGTTGGGCACAGGTAAGAGCCGTGCTGCGGTTCTTCGCGGCCTTGGGGTCCGCCCCACGACCGTCCCTCGTGCGTCCGTGGGTGATGGCATTGCGGCAGGCCGGCAACTTCTCAAGCGATGTGTTTTTGACACCGAACGCACCGAGGATGGCCGAGCCCGCATGCAGCTCTATCACTTCGAGTTCGACGAGCGCACGCAGACCTTCCGCAAGGAACCCAAGCACGACTGGACCAGCCACTCGGCCGACGCCTGGAGAACTCTAGCGATGGGCATTCGGCACTCGGCGCCGAACAATAATGACGACTTTCAAAACAGGAGTGCAGAGCTATGACCCTCGCAATGCTTGGAATGTTCATCGCTATCTTCTCCGATCGTCCGGTATGAGCGCTCTATTTCATTCTGATGATCTTGGTGGGGTGTTGAACCATGAACTTCCGCACGGCTACTGGATCGGAAATGCTGATCGCCCACGACCTGTGGCGCGATGCGCTCTATCCTGCGCTCAAGAACACGAAGATCGTGGACGACTATCTGTCGGGTGAGAACCTGCAGCACCTCGTCGACTGCTACGGCTTCACGCCGTTGCCGGAAGGGGCTGTGCTGCCCGAGCAATGGGAAGCGCGCTGCGCCTTCGTGTGCGACGACCGTTCGACGGTCCGCTTCATCTTCTGCCCCAAGGACGCCGGCATCGCAGCCTGGGCGCACGAGTTCGGCCATGCAGTAAACGATACCCTTTTTCCTTCTTCTCGGAAGTGGGATGAAGAATGCTTAGAAGCGTTTGCTCTCCTGGCCGATGCCAATATCGGGAAACGGCTCGACCTGGAGCCGGCTGAACGAGACAACTTTGCATCGCACGCCCGAGCCTGCCGGCAAAACCCGATGTACCGATCGGCCTTGCGCTGGGCTTGGTCCCTGCGTAAGTTGCCGTTGAAACAGCAGATGCAGGCTATAGCGGATGAAGCGGAGCGGAGGTTGTTTTGACACCTCGTCAGGAGTACATGCGTCGTTATCGGGCCGCAAACCGAGCTAAAGAAAAAGTCCGTGAAGCTGGCCGCAAAAGTTACAAGCGTGACTATATGCGGAAGCGATACGCGAGCCAAAAAGGCCGTTTGTGCGAAGAAAGTCGCGCTAGACACCGGCAGAACCCCATCAAAAACATGTTGATGTGCGCAAAGCGGAGAGCGGCTGAAAGAGGGTTGGCATTCGACCTTTCGGTTGAGGACGTGGTTATACCGGCGGTGTGCCCGGTTCTTGGGATAAAAATCGAAGTTGGTCGCGGTGGCCGCGCACCGGGGTCTCCGTCCGTTGACCGGATTGACAACGCGCAAGGCTACGTGAAGGGGAACATCCAAGTCATTAGCTGGCGGGCAAACGACATCAAGGGGGACGCAACGCCCGGTGAACTGCGCGCGGTTTTGGCGTATGTTGAGGCTCATGAGTTCTGAACTGAAGCCCCTCGGGCGCCCGCGCAAGATCAAGTACCACTCGTCGACCCAGCAGGGGACGACGAGTTCTGACTACGACAACCCCCTGAGCGCGAACTTCCGGCCGCCTGACGAGCGTGGTCAGCGCGGCGCCGCCCGATGGTGGGCTCTCTGGTCGCAGAAGTTCCAGAAGGCAGGTTCCGTCCAATTTGACGGGTAGGCCCGGCGCGGGTACAGTCGGGCCATGCGCATTTCCTTCAACGTCTTCAAGGCGATCGGCTCCCTGTTCGGGAGCGGTGAAGCCCAGTCTGCCGGCCCGACCTACTTCAAGGCGCCGCCTGTCGACAATTCGCGTCAGCTTCAGGAACAGGCTGCCGACGAGGCGAAGCGTAAGAGCCAAGCCGATGCGGCAGCTCGGATCGGCGCCGCCTCCAGCCTGATCACCAGTCCCGACACCGACTTCACCAAGGTCGGCGGCAAGAAGACCCTTCTCGGGGGAGCCTGACATGACCGCCGCACCTACCCGCCGAAACGTTCGCACCAAGACCGCGGCGATCACGGCGCAGAACCAATTTACCGACTGGGTCGAGATCGACGGCGCTGAGTTCGCCGCCTCCCTGGTCGACGACGGTTCTACGCTCTCCTGTACTTGGACTGTCCAGGGGCGCCTGATCCTGCCGAACGGAGACGTGGGTTCGACCCAGGACATTTTCACGTCGAGTGCCCTGTCGAACGGCGGTCTCCAGATCGCTGAGCTTCCTGGCAAATGGGAAGTGCGCGTTGGCGTCAAGACTGGCAACTATACGGCGGGGTCCGGCGTCGCCTCGATTTCCTGGTAGGGCGCCATGGTCGACGTAAACGCTTTCCGTAACCCCTTCGGGGGTCAGTCTTTCGGTGGTCCGGGCGGCGGGGGGATCATCGCCAGCTACACCTTCGCGACGCTGCCGGCGACCTACGCCGTGGGCCAGCCGGTGTGGGTCACGGACATTGGCCGCGCGACGATCGGTGCAAGCCCAGTGGCGGCGACCGGGTCGCTATGGGTGTTCAATGGAACGGTGTGGGCACCAGTCGGAGGGCGCCTCCTCCTGGCCAAACTCGATGTGCCTGTGACAGGCTTGACGAATGTCGAGGCGGTATCGGGGCAAATCCTGCTGCCGGCAGCGTTTCTGAAGGTTTCTGACCGTATTCGTTACCGTCTCGGCATGACGAAGTCCGGTACGACGGATAGCGGCGTATCGCGATTGAAGGTCGGTACGGCTGGAACTACGTCTGACACGACGGTGATCGGCCCGACATCCATGTCGGCAACGCAGCTGCAAGCCGGCTTCGAGTACGACATCAAAATCCTCTCTGCTACCGCTTGGCGCGTCACCAGTCGTAATGATCTTGGTGTTGGAGGTGCGTCTACCGCTGCTGCGCCAGTCGACATCACTATCGCCAACATCAGCAATGCCTTGTATCTTAACGTCGGCGCGACTTCCAGCAGCACCAACAACACTGTTTCGATCATCGACGCGCAAATCGAATTGATCCGGTAGGAGCGCATGGCCAAGGACAACGCCGCTACCGCCCTTCTGGAGCGTGACAAGAGGCTTCGTGCTGACCGCGGCACCTGGGAGAGCCAGTGGCAGTCGATCGCCCGTTACTGCCTGCCGAACTCTGCGTCCTTCATGGAACAGATCATGCCGGGCCAGGAGCGCATGCGCTACATTTTGGACAGCACGGCGCCGCGAGCCCTCGAAATGTTCGCGAGTTTCCTGCATACCCTGCTCAATTCGCCGACTAGCCGGTGGATCAAGTTCGGTGTCATGGGCGAGCCGGAACTCACGCTCGATGCGTCGGTGCGCGAGTACCTGGAGCTGTGCGAGACGAAGGTGATGAACGCGCTCACGAGCCAGAGCGCCGACATCTACTCGCAGCTGCATCAGATTTATCTCGACCTCGGCGCCTTCGGTACGGGCGTCCTCTACGTCGACGTGATCAAGCAAGTGCTGCGCTGTCGCACCTATCATCTGGACGATTGCGCCATCGACGAGGGCGAAGACGAGTTCATCGACACGATCTTCCGCCAGCGCCGGCAGACCAAGCGCGCGGCGCTGCAGCGGTTCCCGAAGCTCGCCGATGATCGCGACTTCCAGGACACGAGTTCTGAAGCCATGGCCCGTGTCGATCGCTACGTGCATGCGGTCTTCCCGGTGACGGACCCCATGGCCGAGCAGTTGCAGATTACGAAGAAGCTCGCGCTACAAAATCCGGCGTACTATGGCTGCTGGATACTCGACAGCGGCAACGAGCAGAAGATCATCGAGACGGGTGGCTACCAGGAGTTTCCCTACATGGTGCCGCGCTGGTACAAGGCGCGCGGGGAAATCTACGGTCGCTCCCAGGCTATGACCGCGATGCCGGACATTCGCATGGTCAATCGCATGTCCGACACGATCCTGCGAGGAGCGGAGAAGATCGTCGATCCGCCGCTCGTGATCCGGGATGGCTCGCTCATGTCGCCCGTGCGACTGCATGCCGGCGGTCTGACTTTCGTCGAGGGCGACACCGAGATCAAGACGCTGATCCCGCCCGGCACGTCGCGCATCGAGACGGGCAACCAGCTTCTGATCGCTCGTCAGCAGGCCATCAAGGAAGCGTTCTTCACGCCGCTGTTCGTGACGCCCGACAGCCCGGTCAAGACCGCGACCCAGGTCATGCAGGAAGTCGACGAGCGCAACCGCGCCCTGTCGCCGATGCTGGTGCGTCTGCAGGCCGAACTATTCTCCCGGCTCACGGCTCGCGTGTTCAACCTTCTCATGCGCGCCGGCATGCTGCCGCGGCCGCCGTCCAGCCTGCTCGGCAAATCAATGACGCTGGAGTATGTCTCGCCGCTCATCGCCAGCCAGAAGCAGATGGAGGGCCTGTCGTTGATGCGGACCTTCGAGCAGATGGGCCTCTGGTCGCAGATCGATAAGGGCTTCTTCGACTGGGTCGACACCGATCAGGTTGCGCAGTTGATCCCCCTGGCCAATGGCGCCAGCGCGAAGATCGTGAAAACCAAGACCCAGGTCGACGCGGTGCGCGCGGCCCGCAAGGAACAGGAGGCCCAGCAGCAGTTGTTGATGGCGGGGCCGGAAGCTGCTAAAGGTGCTGCTGCGCTGATGACAGCCGGCGCGGCAGTTACCAAGGCGAACAATGCAGGCTAGGGAAGTTCAACCACACGAACTCGCCATGGCTTTCCAGGAGTGCTTCGGTACTCCCGCGGGCCAGATCGTTCTGACGTACCTCGTGGCCAAGCACGGGTACACGAACTCGACGACGTTCGACCAGAACCCTTCCATCATGGCCTACAACGAGGGCCGGCGGGCAGTTCTTATCGACATCGGGCGGAAGATGGCGACGCAGCCAGCGGACCTGGAAACGCCCACGACGGGCACAACGGAGAGGAACAACGATGATGACGACACTTAGGACAGGCATGCTTATTCGGTTCGATGGTGCAGCGGGAGGCGGCAATGGCGGCGGTGGAGCAGGCGCGAGCGGCGGCGATGCGGGTGCTGGTGGGAACGGCGGCGGTGGGTCTGCTGGCGGCGCTAGCAGCCTTCTGGATGGTGGCGCCGGGGGCGGCGCTGGGGCTGGTGGCCAGGATGCTGGTAACACCCAGGTAGCCAAGGACTGGCGCGAAGCGCTGCCCGAGCCGATGCGCAAGGGTGTTGCAGCCAAGTACGCCACGGTCGAGGAGCTGGTGCGCGGCTTCGACAACGCCCAGCAACTGATCGGGAAGCCGACCGAGAACCTCGTCGAGATCACCAAGGACATGAAGCCCGAGGCGGTGCGCGGCGTCCTGGAGCGGCTCGGCCTGCCGAAGGACATGGAGGGCTATAAGCTGGCCGCTCCCAAGGCCGGCGGCGAGCTGATGCAGATGGACCACGCCAACATGAAGGCGCTGGCCACCGAGGCGCACAAGCTCGGCATCCTGCCGGCGCAGTTCCAGGGCCTGATCGAAATCTTCGGCGGTCAGGTGGCAAGCGGCCAGAAGGCGGCCTTCGACGCCCAGGTCAAGCTGCATGCCGACGAAATCGCGGCGCTGAAGGCCGAGTGGGGCGAGGCGTTCGACAAGAACGTGGCGCTGGCCAATCAGGCGGTCAAGCACCTGGGCGGGGACGAAGCCGGCGGTAAGGCGTTGCGCGAAGCCTTGCTGAACAGCGGCCTGGGCACCAACGGCCCCATTCTGAAGGCGTTCACCAAGATCGGCGAAATGCTGGCCGAGGATGGCGGCGGCGGCGACAAGGGCGACTTCTCTGCGGCCGGCGGCCCGAAGAACACCGACGCCCTGGTGGCCGAAGCAACGCGGCTGGTGCAGCAGAGTATGAACACGACCAACGTCAGCGAGCAACGCGCCCTGCAGAAGCAGGCGCAGGAACTCTACGCTCGCGCGGAGAAATATCGGAAGTAGCGTTCAATCCCCGCCAACGGAGGACTAAATGACAGAACTTAAGGTACGGATCGAAATTGGCCCGTCACACGGCGATACGGTCGAGGTCGGAACGGCAGCGCAGAACGCTGTCTTGTTCGATTTCAATCCGGCGGGAAGTATCGACGTAGCGGTGGTGAAAGCTCTCTACGCCGCAGCGATCCAGAAAATGAAGCATATTCAAGCGTCTCCGAAGTCCACGCCGGCTATGAAGCGAATGGCAGCAATCGCCATTACACAGACCGAATTGACACAGATGTCGGCGGTCAAGGCGTATTTCGCCAAGGACTAAAAGACCCGCTTGACATCTTCGCTAGGTTGTGGCCTTATGCTCGGAGCGAGCACAAGTCGACCCGCTTGACGGACACTCGACTGCGCTCACCGAACTCCCACAACCTAGCATGAAGGTGCTGTGCAGCAATGCGCATTCTTTTCTCTGTCGACATCCCGGTCTCGTACGTGACCCAGTTCTCCAACAACGTCCATCTGCTCGCCGAGCAGAAAGTGTCGCGCCTGCTCCCGGCCGTGATGCGCGAGGATGTGAAGGGTGAGAGCTGGACGGTTGAGATCACGGGCGGCGTGAGCGTGAACCAGATCAACGAGCGGCATGGCGACACCCCGCTCAACAACACTCCGCAGACCCGCCGCTGGGGCTTCATCAGCGACTTCGACGTGGCCGACCTGATCGATAAGCAGGACCGTGTCAAGATGCTGATCGAGCTGGACAGCATCTACACGATGCGTCATGCCGGCGCCATGGGCCGCGGTATCGACGACAGCATCATCACCGCGATGTTCGCGACCGCGATCACCGGCCATGCCGGCGGCGGCACGACCCCGTTCGATACGTCGAACCAGCAGATCGCATCGGGCTCGACCGGCCTCACGATCGACAAGCTCAACCGTGCCAAGGAAATCCTGGACGCGAACGAGGTCGACGAGTTCTACCCGCGCTTCTTCGCCTGTCAGGCCCGCCAGCTCCGCGAGCTGCTGGAGGACGACAAGGTCACGAGCCAGGACTTCAACACGGTCAAGGCCCTGGTGAAGGGCGAGATCGACACGTTCCTCGGCTTCAAGTTCATTCGCACCCAGCGGCTCCCGGTCGCGACCTCGGTGCGCAACTGCGCCGCCTGGGCCCAGCCGGCGATCCGCTTCGGCATGGCGATGAGCCCCAATACCACGGCGTCGGTGCGCCCTGACAAGCGCAACGCGCAGCAGATTTACACCTGCGGCTCTTGGGGCGCGCTCCGCGTCGAGGACGCGATGCTGGTGTCCGTTCTCTGCTCCGAGGCGTAAGCCTCGGGGCTCCCCCGCTTTCAACCTCCTGCTCAAGGACAGACCAATGCGTATCTCTTTCGCCACTCTCTACAGCGACCAGATCACCCTGCTTCGCTCGACGCCGAAGCAGTTCCCGATGTCCGACGAGAGCAACGGCAAGCTGCGCGTCGCGCACTTCACCTTCACGGGCGACGTGGCGCAGAACGACTTCGTCGAGCTGGCCCGGCTGCCGGTCGGCGCTCGCATCTTCCACGGCCGCATCGACTTCACCGACTTTGGGACGGGCGTCACGCTGGACATCGGCGACGGCACGACCGAGAACAAGTACCTGTCGGCCCTCGACGTGGCGACCGCCGCTGGCCAGTCGGACTTCGCCAACACCCACGCCCTGTTCGGCCTGGGCCGCGAGCGGCTGTCGACGGCGATCACCCTGACCGCCAAGTTCGAGGCGGCCAACCCGGACAGCGGTACCATCCGCGGGTACGTCCTCTACACGGTGGAGTAACCGATGCGGATTTCGTTCGCTGCCCTCACGGCGGTAGCGACGATCACGCCGAGCCGCCAGATCACCGTCACATACGATACCAGTGACGGGATCGGGGCGGGTGTCGCGGCGCTGATCATCGACAACACCGCCAACAAGTTCGACGTGGAAAAGTGCATCGAGGCTCTGGTGCGTTCCTATCACCGGCAGGCGTCTAAGGCGTCCAAGGTGTCTGGCATCGCCACCACCGGGGCCACCCGAGAGTAGCCGGGACGCTGTCCTCCGTCATCCTTCCCCGGCGCGGCCCCTGGACCTGATTGCAGGCGGGGGCCGGATGACGTACAGTCCGGGGTATGACAGCTTTCAGCCAGATCGAACTCGCCAACGCCGCCCTGCGCGCCTGTGGCCAGACATCGATTACGTCCATCAGTCAGGATGACAAGGGCGCCCGCGAGATCAACCGCGCCTGGAACCTCGTTCGCACTTCCACCCTGACGAAGTACCGCTGGAACTTCGCCAAGAAACGCGACAACCTCGCGGCCGACCCGGATGCACCGGCTTTCGGGTTCGCCCGCCGGTACGCCAAGCCGTCCGACATGCTCAAGCTGATCGGCATTGGCGACGATCGCGAGACCCAGCGGAATTACACGTCGAGCGACATCATCTACAAGATGGAGGGCGGCTTCATCCTCACGGACGAGAATGCCCCGCTCAAAATCTTCTACATTCGCGACGTGACCGACCCGGCTGAGTTCGATCCTGACTTCGCCCAGGTCTTCACCTACCGCTTGGCTCTCGACATCTACTACGCCGTGACCAAGGGCGTTGATCGCTGGAAGCAGATTGCCCAGCAACTCGCCCAGGCGGTGGCGGCGGCCAAGATGTCCCACGCGATCGAGAACACGCCGGAAGTGATCCAAGCGTCGGATTGGGTCGACGCACGGTTCAGCGATGGCGGGCCCTACGGCCTGCGCATCGGGCCGGTGATCTAGCCGTGGCGCGCGTCAATCCGCTCCAGAACTCGTTCACCGCCGGCCTCTTGTCGCGCCGGCTCCGTGCTCGCGAAGACCTGGAGGCGTATGGCCAAGGGATGCGCCAAGCGCTGAACGGGATCATCCTCCCACATGGCGGCTTCATGAAGCGCAGCGGCTCCTACTTCGTGCAGGAAATCAGGGGCGGGGCTCCGCGGGTCAACGACGGGCTCGCGCTCATTCCGTTCGACGTGGCGACAGACCAGCAGTACGTCATGGAGGTTGGTGCGGGGTACATTCGCTTCTACGCCAACCACGGGCCGGTCGAGAGTAGCCCTGGCGTTCCCTACGAAGTGACCTCGACCCCGTGGGCGGCTGGCGTCCCCAGGACCATCCGCACCGCCCAGCAGATAGATGTCCAGTATATGGTCTGCCCGACCGTGAACCCTTACAAGCTCACGCGAAATGGGCCCATTAGCTTCTCGCTGGCACAGGTACTCCACGTCTTCGCGCCGATGGCGCCGAGTAACGTTTCGACCACTACTCTGGCCGTCAACACGGGTGCTTTGACGGCGACGTGGAGCGCGGACCCGCGGCCGGGTGGGCTTGTCAGCGCCGATGACGTTGGCCGCACGATCCGCTGGTTCGACTGGCAGTTTCAGATCACCGCTGTTACATCGACGACGACCGCCAACCTGTTTCTTACACACACCGGAGCGGACCCCGCCGCTATTTCTACCACGCCCACGACCGACTGGGCGATGGGGATGTTCAGCAACACGGATGGCCCTCGCGCAGTCATCTTCCACGACGGACGCCTGTGGTATGGCGGCTCGCGGCTCAACCCCGACGTGCTGATCGGTAGCAAGTCCGACGACTACGACAATTTCGACCGAGGCATCAGTTACGGCGTCACTCCGACGATCGGCGATGACAATTATGCCATCGTTCGCCGCATCCAGGGTAAGAAGCTGCAGACAATCCAGTGGTTCGCGTCGAGTGGCCAGGGGCTTGTGATCGGTACGAGCGCGGGCGAATACCGCATGTTCTCATCGGACACGTCGGGCGTCCTCACGCCGAAGTCGACGGTGATCCGGCCGATGACGCACCGTGGCAGCGCGTTCCTGAACGTTGCTCAGATTGACAATCAAGTGATCGGCGTTCAGCAAAACCAGCGACAGGTCTACGAGTTCAAATACGACGTGGTGAAGGACAACTTTTCCTCGCGTGACCTGATGCTCCTGGCCGAAGACGTGCCCGACAGCAACGTGAGCGGTGCCGGTGGGTTCACCCGGCTTGCCTACCAGAAGACGCCAGACAGCGTCATTTGGCTGGTTCACGGGGACGGCTCTCTTATCTCTCTCAGCTACGAGCCTGACCAGAAGGTCATCGGCGTTAGCGGTCATCGCATCGGCGACGCGGATGCGCCGAACATCATCGGGCCAGGGGGGCGCATCACTTTCGACGATCTATGCGTGATCCAGAACCCGACCGCCACTGCGGAGGAAGCGTGGTTCCTGGCGACGATCTATTCGTCAGGCTTCACCAAGCAGTATGTCTGCTACATGGACAAGCAGTTCCGGCCGGCGCTGTCCTACGAGCGCGCGACCGACGATCAGAAAATCCGTGCGCTCGACGAAGCGTACTTCGTGGACATCGGCGCCTCGCTCGATGCGCCGAAGCTCCTATCGTCTTTCACCAAGGCCAACCCAGGCGTCTTCACCGTTACAGCCCATGGTTTTAGTAACGGTGATCGGGTGAAGTTCCGAGTGCCTCAAGGACCGTCCGAGCTAGACCGTTTGTCGGGTGTTGTGCGTGATGCGACCGCTGACACCTTCACGCTCGACCACATCACGACCGGCGCCAACATCGACACGACTTCGTGGGGTGATCTCGCAACGGTTCCGAACCCTGGCGTGACGAACATGAACTCGCCGCTGGTGCGCAAGGAAGTCCTGACGGTCACAGGCTTGAGCCACCTACAGGGGCTCGAAGTCGCCGTCCTGGCCGATGGCGCTATCCACCCGAAGCGCACGGTGAGCGGCGGCTCCATCACGCTTGAGCGCTACGCTTCGATCGTTCGCGTTGGTCTCGCCTACCAGTATCGATGTGAGACACAAGGCTTCAACCAGGGCGCTCGCCTCGGGACGGGCCAAGGGCAGCTGAAGAACGCCGACCACATGACGATCACGCTCCACAATTCTATGGGCGGTTCGATCGGCATCGGCAACGGGCTGACCCGGACGTTGCAGCCGCTCAACTACCGGCCGTCTGCGAACCCGATGAACCAGTCGCCTCCTCTGTTCACCGGGGTCTTGGAAGACATTGGGGTCGATGGCGGGTCGATGATCGACCTCACGGTCTACATCGAGAACAACGATCCGCTACCGATGACAGTGCTCGCGGTTGGGCCGCGCATGACGATCGAGGAAAGCTGATGCGGCCCCGGTTTCGGGAGCTGCGCGTCAGCGACTTCTTCGACATCGAAATGACGGAGTACGACCGGCGGAAGCGGCACTTCCTCCTGGCCAATACCTTAGCCCTCCAGGAGGTCGTCGAGAACCCGTTCTGCTTTGCCATGGTCGCGGGCCGGCCGATCGGCCTGGGCGGGGTCACGCCGACCCACGAGATTTGGGGCGTGGCTTCCCCCGAGATCGGCCTGCACATGCTCCGGTTCACCCGATACGTCCGCAAGATGATGGAGTTTTACGGGCGTCCGGTATGGGCCACCGTGGCGCACGAGAACCCGGCTGGCGCCCGCTGGGCCTCGACATTAGGCATGCGGCGCACTAAAGTAGGGTCAAATGGTTGGGACACCTGGGCCGTATGCTGATCCGATTTGAACCCGTGACGGCTATCCTGGCCGGGCTTGCCGGCGTAGCGTCGATCGGCAGCGGCATTATGGGCGCCAACCAAGCGGTCGACCGCGGCACCTACGAGCGGGATTACTACAACTGGCAGGCCAATCAGGAAGCTCTGGCGTACCAGCGTGACGCCGATGCGGCCACGAAGGAACGGCAGACTACTCTATCGCGCACCCGCGCCCTCATGGCCGCGCAAGGCGGTGGGATGGACAACGACTACCTGGGTCGACTGGAAAGCGAGTTCGCCGTCAATGAGCGCTACCTGATCGAGGACACCAATGCCCGCCAGGATGCGCTGCGCACGAAGGGCCGGATGGCCGCCAAGCAGGGCGACATCGAGGCTCAGTCGTCCATGCTGCGCGGGATCACGGGCGCCATCAAGCCGTTCGGCACGCTCTACAGCGAGATCACGAAGTAATGGCGCCCCGGCTCACGCTTCCCACGGCCGACCCGTCGACCGGCGGCGGCAATCGGGCGCGGCAAGTATCGTCCGGCGGCAGCGGCCTGGGCGGCAGCCAGAATACGTTCGTCGACCTGACCCGCGGACTGAATGAACTCGGCGATGTGATCAGCAACATCAGCCTGCAACGCGACAGTGTGGCCAGCGTTTCAATTGAGGCGCGTGCCAACGTCGAAGCGATGCAAAAGCAGGAGGCGCTGAACCCGCTCGACCCCCACTACCAGGATCAGGTCAAGCAGATTTGGGACGACGCTAAGCGCCAGACTGCCGAGAGTGGCATCAGTAACGCCCAGGTCAAGGCCGACCTCGCGCGTCGCATGGAACGGACGGCGGCTGGCCAGCAGATCGCTTCGATTGGTGTCGCCAAGGCGGCGGTCAGCAAGGAAGCTGTCCGGGTCTACGGCGAAGCGATGGACGCGACGCGCGCCAAAATCCGCCAGGACCCCGACAACTTTAATCTGTACGTCACGGAGTTCCAGTCCGACGCCGAGCGGCTGAAGGTCGGCATCAAGCAAGAAGATTTGCCGAAGCTCGCGAGCATGTTCGCCGACAGCGTTACCAAAGCGCGGGTCGCCGGCTACGCCGAGAAGGGTCAACTTGGCAAGGCGCGTGAGGTTCTGAACTCCGAGCGCCAGGGTTTGAGCGACGGCGACTTCAATACGCTGTCCGCCTTCATCGACGGCAAAGAGAACAAGATGCGCGCTGCGGCCGCGCATGCTCGCGCCGAGCAGACCCGCGCGCAAAACGAGAACGCGGCGAACATTCTGGTTGGCCTGTCCGATCAGGCGGCCGGCGTGAAGCCCTACGACGAGAACAACCGCGCGAACATCGAGGCCGCCTACGCCAAGGGCCAGATCAGTGCGCAGGGCCGCTTGGCCGCGATCGATCACGACAACGCCATCATCAAAAAGATGAAGCATGAGGAGGCGCTTAACCAGGAGGCTCTCGAAGCCTTTAAGAATAACACGATCAAGAGCCAGGATCAGGCAGATCGCGCTGCTCGGCTCCAGGTCGGAAACATCCCGTATGGCAAGCTCGCAACGACAGGGACTGCCGAGGAGTGGGCGCGCGCCGAAACGGTGATCAAGGCGTTCGCTGCGCACGGGCAATTCCTTCCCAGTGAAGCGAAGGCGCTGGTCGAAAACGCCGACAGCAAGACGAACAAGGAAGATGCGACGTTCGTGGCGCGAGCCGCCAAGCTGGCCGACGACATCGATGCGACCGGAGGCAAGGGCCAGTTCAACCTCAAGGACAGCGGCACGGTGAACGTCGTGCGCGCGGCGGCCAAGCGGTACATGAACCAGGGCATGACAAAGGAAGAAGCCTACGTCGAGGCCGCCAAGGCTGAAATGGGCAAAGGTCCTCTGACCGTGCAGCAGGAGAAGGACCGCGAGGAGCAGGTCACGCGGCAATTGTCGCAAATGCGCACCAAGGGCGAGATCGATAGCCAAGTGAAGGAAGCACTGAAGGACAACACCACGACGGCCGAGAGCTTGAACCCGTTCAAGTCGGCGCCGGGTGTGGACGCTGCCGCTTCGGCCGCCTACGAGAAGGCGCTCAAGGAAGCGTCTCGCGCTACCAACGATCCCGAGTTGCAGAAGCAAATTGCCCGCAACGCGGTGATGCGCGACTTCGGCCGCAGCGATGCAAACGGCAAACCGACGAACGTCTTCATGCCGCCCGAGCGCGAGCTTCCCCCGAGCGCCACGTTCTTCACCCAGGACCAGCGCGCCGCCTATATCAAGGCCGATGTGGAGAACACGCTCAAGGCGCGCGGCATCGAGCTTCCCAAGGAAGGCCCGGCCGATCTCCCTGGCCTACCGCCTTGGCGTCTCGTGGCCACTGACAAATCAATCAGTGACAAACAGAACCGTCGCGAAAGCATAGGCGGCTACCAAATCCAGATTTGGAACAGCAAGCGCCAAGACTACGTCAACGTTGGAACCTACCGCACGCCGACCGACGCCGAGTTGCGTGAGAGCGACCTGTTCAAGCGTTATGATGCCGATCGCGTTTCGGCCAGCATGAAGGCTCGCCAGACCGAACTGGACAAGGCGCAGGGGAACACCGATAAGAAGGCCCTGCAGCAGAAGTCGCGAGACGTTCAGCAGCAGTACACACCGCAGCCTCTACCGGGTCGATAATGCCGCTCGATGAAGAAGTCCCTTTCGACATCAGCCCTGACCTCAAGGCGTCGCTGAAGCCCGGCCCCGAACGGGGCGACTTCTGGAACCGCCTGGGCTCGCAGGCTGCCGCCGCGTTCTCACGCGAGAACATGATCGGTAGTGCAATTAACTATCAGGCGCCGCCGGATCAGCGCGTGGCCACGGAAGACCCGCTGCGCGCGGCGCTGTTCAATCCCGAGGACTATCTCACCGACACGGAGAAAGCATATGCCCAGCGATTTGCCGGCGCCAACAGTCCCGCCGATGTCGAGCACATCCGAAAGGAAATCGAGCGAGAAGGGGTCATGCGAGGAAGTCTCCGTGATGGTCCACTTCCTGAATGGCTGGCCGCTACCCTCGCTGGAGTTGCCGATCCAACAACCTTTCTCCCCGTTGTCGGCCCGCTTACGAAGGGAGGACGCGCTGTTGGCGCTATTACTGGAGCGCTGAGCGTCGGTCTTTCATCGGCCGCTGGCGTAGGCGTTCAGGAGGCATTCCTCCAGGGTACGCAGTACAGTCGCACCAGCGAGGAGAGCGCCGGCAACATCATCGGTGGACTGATCTTCGGCGGTGTGATCGGCACGGCCGCGGGCGCCGTCCTGGGTCGGAGCGTGGCCAAGGTCGACGGCCTGGGCAGCAAGGTGCTCGACGACGTGTCGACGCAGGTTGCGCAGACGATCCGCGCCGCCGGTCTCGGCGATCTACCCATGCCGCGGGCGAGCCTGCTGGACACCACAGCGGTAGGCCGCTTCATGGATGCGCCGACGATTGAGCGTATCAAGGTCAATCGCGACCCGGTCGTAGCACTGGCCGACCACGATGTGCTCAATGTCGTGCACGATCACAATCCCAAGGTCCTGGCGCGCAATACCGAGTTGATGAACGAACTCGACGTGATCGAGAAGCGGATCGACACGCTGTCGAACGATCCGACCCTGTTCATTCGCAACGCCGAGATCAGGGACAAGGCCACGCTCGATCTCATGGACGCACTTCGCAAGGAAGGGACACCGGATGCGCTGGCTCGGCTTGCACAGATTGAGGAAGGCGCGCGCCCGTCTGTTACGCTGGAGCGGCTGCTCACGCAGCGGGACGAACTCTACGCCGAGTGGCAAGCCAACGAAGCGCGGCTCCAAAAGATTGTGGAACGCACGAAGAAAGAGCTTGGCGAACTGGGGCAACTGCTAGGGGCCAAGAGCTACGCCGAGGCGAACCTGGATGTGGCGCGGATGTACGCCGCCATGAAGGACGAGATCGCCGCCGGCAAGGACCCGCTCAAGCTCTACCCGCAGGCCGGTTCCCCGATGGACTGGCTCAAGGGCTTCGCCGAGTACCCCGGCCAGCGTTTGGAAAAGAAGCCGGAAGCTAAGTCTGGATCAGCCAAGGAACCGGAAATCAAACCGCCGGACGAAGAAGCCCGTGCCAAAGTCGATGAGAACCGCCCCGAGAGCGTGAGCGCTGCCGCGGTCGAGAGCCGACCGGCCGAGACCATGAGCCGTCTACGTGGCACGCTCGGTATGGCGAAACTGAGTGCTATGCTGAAGAAGATCGGCCTCGCGGCGCCGGCCGTCGAACTGGGCATGAGCATGTTCAGCGCGTCGCGCCGCGCGATCCAGCTTCTCGCCAACACCGGCATGGTTACGGAAGGGCACTGGGCAGGAGCCCGTGGCCCCGACGATTTTGCGACCGAGGTTAAGGCGCTCGGTACGCCACAGATGATCCAGCTTCAGCGCATCGTCGAAGCGGCTTGGGTCGATCAGAAGAAGGCCGTGCAGCAGGGCGCCGAGAAGGTGTCGAAGCTCGACTTCTACAACGCAATTGGTGACGCGATGACCGCGGGGGATGTACACGCAAATCCTCGCGTGCAGAAGGCGGCCCAGGAGCTTCGCAAGATCGACAAACACTTCGCCGACCTCGCTAAGGAATGGAAGGTCGGGGTGTTCAAGAACCCCGAAGCGGCGACGGAGAAGATGCTGAAGACCGCGCAGTCTCACTTGCTGCGTCGCTACAACACCGTGGCGATCAGCGCTGACCTGCCGGGCTTCCAGGCTCTCGTCAAGGATTGGTTTCTGCGCACGCATAAGGGCGACGTGAACGCGGTCAAGGACCTCGCCGATGAGGTAGCCGAGAGCGTGACGAACAAAATCCTGGGCCACCCGGAGGGCCGCGCACTCGACCCCAAGGAAGTGAAAGTCAGTGAGGGCCGTGGCTCCGCGAAGGAACGCACCTTCATGATCCCCGATGATTGGTCGACCGCAGACGGCAAGTACAAGCTGTCCGACTTCCTCGACCGCAACGTCGTCAATGTCATGGCCCAGTACATCCGCACCATGTCGGCTGACATTGCGTACCAGAAGATCATCGGTGGCGACGAAGGCCTGAAGGTAATCCGCGACGACCTTCGCTTCGAGGCGCAGGAAATGATGAAGGCCCTGCCGACCGAAAAGCAACGTCTCCAGGTCCAGACGGCTTGGGAGCGTGAAGACCGAGTAATCCAAGAGCTTATCCACCGCATCCGCGGTACGGACCCGCACCCGGCAAACCCCAACTACGCCGGCCTGAAGCGCGTATCGAAGATGGCTCGCGACTACAACGTGGTTCGCATGATGGGCTCCTCTCTGGCCAGTCAGCTTCCCGACATGGGCGCAATGGTCATGAGCGAGGGGCTGGTGCGCACGATGGGCTCGATCATCGGCGACTTCATCGACGGGTTCAAACTCCTGCGCATCGGCGTCAAGGAAGCCCAGCGCCTAGGCACCGCCGACGACATGATGATGGGCGGCCGCATGGGCGCGATTGCCGACCTTAGCGAGCAGTACACCCGCCAGACCAAGGCCGAAATCATCAGCGGTGCAGCCGCGCACAAAGCCCTGATGCTGTTCGGCGTCTCGCCCTGGACCGTCATGGCCAAGGGCCGCATGAGCTACCTGGGCGCCGACAGCATCCTCCGGGGCGTCGTAGCCCTGGCCGAGGGCAAACAGTTGAGCGACGCTGCGCGCGCCCGACTGGCGTCGAACGGGATCGGTCTCGATGAGGCCAAGCTGATCTACGCCGAGCGCTCGAAGTGGGACGAGAACCGCGGCTTCCTCCAGCCCCAGGTTGAGGATTGGGGGAACCAGGAGGCGGCCAACATCATGAGCCGCGCCCTCCTACGCCGGATCGACAATGCCGTGATCTCGCCGACCGCCGCCGATCGACCGCTCTGGACGCAGACGGAGGTTGGCAAGGCGATCTCTCAGTTCCAGGCGTTCGGATGGGCGGCCAACCAGCGGGTTCTCCTGGCCGGGCTCCAGTACCGAGACTGGGATACCCTCATGGCCTTCACCGCCATGGTCGGCCTGGGGATTTCTGCAACGGCAATGCGAGATATTGTCTCGAAGGGCGAGGTCGACAAGAAGCGCACCACGGCCGCCTGGGTCCGGGAGGGGGTCGATCGATCGGGCGTCCTCAGCCGGTTCATGGAGTACGACAACATCGCTTACAAGACGACGGGCTTCGGCGTGGCCCGGTCTCTGACCGGTGAACAGGCCAGCAGGTACGCCAGCAGCGGCCTCCTGGAGCGAATTGCCGGCCCGACCGCAGCGACCGCCATGGACTTGTCGAACGCCGCCAAGGGGGCTCTTACGGGCGACCTGACGGGCACTGACGTGCATGCCCTGCGCCGGCTCGGGCCCTTGCAGAATTGGTTCCCCATCACCGGGGCGCTCGACCGGCTGGAGACTTCCCTGGTCGACAGCTTCGGGCTCAAGCCTCGACAGACCCGCTGACCCCAGGTACATTCCAGCTATGCGCATTTCCTTCACCGTTGCCACGACTGCCCGCCGGGTTGCCTATGCCGGCAATGGGATCACGACCAACTTCGCCGTTCCGTTTCAGTTCTTCGCCGACACGGACCTCCGGGTTGTCGCTGTCATTACGGCTACAGGGGTCGAAACAACTCTCACCCTTGGTGTTGACTACACTGCGACTGGCGGAGTAGTGGCGCAGCAGCCCGGCACGGGTTTCGTGATTGCAACCACGGCGCCGGCCAGCGGAATTACTTGGGTAATCGAGGGCGCATCGACTGGTGCGCAGACCGCCGACTACCAACAGAACGATCCCTTCCCGGCTGAGACCAACGAAGAGGCACTCGATCGCGCCACGATCGTGGCCCAAGAGGCGGTGTTACGCGCCAAGCAATCCCCCAAGTTGCCGGCCACTTACAACCCGGCTTTTGACCCCATCGCTATTCCGATCCCCGAACCAGGGAAGTTTCTTCGTGGTCGTGGTGACGCGAAGGGGTGGGAGCATGCCGACCTTTCTTCGGTCCCAACCAGCGCCAATGCGGTGTTCTACACGCCCGGCGGTGTGGACGGGGTCACTAGGAGCGTCCAAGACCGTTTGCGTGAGACCGTCTCCGTAAAGGATTATGGGGCGCAAGGAAACGGGGTAACCGACGACACGTTGGCTTTTAATCGGGCCTTCGCAGGGGGTGGTCACGTTCTTGTGCCGCCCGGCGATTATGTGGTTTCCAGCGCCACGGCTTCTGTCGATGGCACTCGATTGATCGGTCTCGGGAACGCTCGCATCGTCAGCAAGTCCGGGTCGACCACCGACGTGATCCGCGCGTGGTGCAACGACTTTGAAGTCGAGGGGCTTACCTTCGTTTCCACGAACGCTCCCGATCTCAACTCTTCACTCTGGATCGCTGGCCATCGTTACAAAGTCCGCAATTGCAAATTCTACGGGGGCACGTTCAACCTTCGGCTCCCCAACACGAACGCCCCTGGCCCGACCTACGCGGTCTATGTCGCAGGCTCTACCGACTATGCGATGTACGAGGACGGGGTGATCGAAGATGTCTACGTCCAAGGGGGCAACAACGGCGTTGTCATTCAGGGTGGAAAGCGGGTTTCAGTTCGGAATGTTACCTGCTTCCTCATGGCCAACTTCGGTATGATCATCGGGCGCGGGTTGTCGATGATCGACTTCCAGATGACCGGGTTCCGAGGCATTTGCTGCGGTCAATACGGGTTCTCCAATGCCGGCATGTTCGGTGCCGCAGGCGTTGAACCTGTCCCGATGTCGGGCATGATGCTGTCCAATATGTACGCCGAGAACACGGGCTGGAACTCTTATCTGTCCGGGATCAACGGTGCCATCGGCTCAGGAAAGTTCGGCTTCGACATCACCGATAACGGCTTGAACGGCTTCAGCATGAAAGCTGCCGCCCGTAACTGCTGCGTTGGCGGAATGGAAAGCAAGGGCAACACGTTCGATGCCTCCACCGGCTACAAAACCACCAAGACAACCAATGCCTCTACCGCATCTGGTTCGGTGCTACCCTTCGCTTCGACCTCGAACGTCTACAAGGGGATGACAGTTGCGGGCACTAACATCCCGACCGATACCTACGTTCAGTCTTTGACGGCCACCACTGTTACGCTAACCCGAGCTATCTCGGGCACGGTCGCTAATGGCGCCACGATCACCTTCACGACGAACGTGCAGCCCGCGGGGCATCGAAACGTCAATATCGAGTTTGAATACATCACCAATCTGGACAACTCCCAAGTAGCGGTAGGGTTGTTTCAGTCCGATACCTCTGTTGCCTCGACCTACCACACCAATCACAACGTCCGTGTTTCCGCTATCACGGAGAGCCCGGTGGCGTGGCGCTCTGGCCTCTACAAGAAGCCGGGCGATATGGTCACGGTAAGCGGCTACACCTGGATGGCGCTCGGAACCACTACGGGACTTCCTGGTACTACGGGACAGACGACGCCATCGGGAACTTACGAGCACAACAGCGTAACCACCAATTCCGCTACCGCTTCCGGCGACACCCTGCATTTTGCTTCGACGACGGGCATCCAAACCGGAATGGTGGTCTTTGGTCTGAACATTCCTGACGGCACAACGGTCGTTACCGTTGGAGCAAACGATGTCGAACTTTCAAACGACGTAACGGGCAGTGGTGTAGCCAACGGGGCCAGGGTAATTATCGCGGCTTTGCACTACGACGGTGGCATGTACTGGCTGGGCATGGGGGCCGATGACGCTGCAGCTTCGCAGAACAATCGGGCCATGACCATCCAAACATGCAACAACGTAACTGCGATCGTCGATAGCGTAGGCTGTTCTCGTGGCCTGCTTCTGACGCCGGCCGGTGGCACCGACAACACCATCGCTGGTCTCAAAGCTACGGTTCGCGCTCGCAGCGCGCGCTATGGCATCGAGCTGACCGGTTCCGGCAGCATTGTCTTGACGAACGCAACGTTCGTGAACTGCGACATCGAAGCGGACTACGGTTTCTACAGCAGCGCTTCGGCCGGAACTTTTGACTATGAAGTCCTCGGCGGCCGTTTTATTGGCCTGACCTACGGTTTTCGTATCAATAACGGGACTAACAACGTCCGCTTCGATGGCGGTGTTCACATCAAAAACGCTACAGCACGAGCGCTGTATGTCCCGAACGGCACCAATACCCTGAAGTGCGGAGCTGCTACCTTCGAGGGGTCGGCCAGCGTGAATGCTCCGGTTGTGGATTTTGCCGGCGGCTCCGGGACCATGGATTGGGGCAACGCGATCATCGTCAACAATAACGCTAACGTAGTGCCTGGATGGCGTACGACGGGCGGAACGATGTCGACACGCGGCAACGTCCTGCGCCAAGACTTGAGCACGGCCCCTTCTACCACGACGCGGGGCAATGTTGGCGAGTTCATGTACCTTGCAGTGCCCGGTGCCGTGCGGGGGTATGTTTGCGTTGCAGCCGACTTCGTGACGCCGCTATTCACTTGGCGGGCCCTCATGGCTCAGTCGTCCGTGTCAGGGAGTGTGACGCAGCTTACCAACAAATCGACTGGCGTCACGTTGAATGCAAGCCGTGGGACGATCACGCTCGAAGCGACAGACACCATCAATGCTGGTGCTGCAAAGCTGTTCACCTTCACTAATTCGTTCGTGGAAGCGAACGACTTCGTGTCGATCGCTCACGAAGTTGGCGGCACAGGCGGCGCTTACTGTGCCAATGTCGGGTCGATCACTGGTGGCTCATGCGAAGTGCGCGTGACCAACATCTCGACAGGAAACTTGACCGAAGCCCCGATTTTGCGGTTCATGGTCCACAAGGGGACGGCATAATGCAAGACCATGAAGTAGCCATGGCTCTCGGGCGTCTCACCGAAGCGGTGAATGGCCTGCGTCGAGACATGACCAACATCAGCGAGCAGCGCGCCGACTTGTCTCGTAGGGTCGGCGTGCTCGAACGTTGGAAAGCCTGGGTAACAGGCGCGATCGGGATCATGACCGGGGTCGTGAGCTTTCTAGGCTACGACCGTATCACGAAGATTTTCCACTAGGCCGGCGGCATCAGCCCCTTCTCAACGGCGACCAGCCGCTTGATGTAATCGCCGTAGGTCACGCCAGCCGCCTGCGCCTCCAGCACCATCTGAAGCTGGGCCAGGGAGCGCCAAGCGACCATGACGGCGTGGTGCTTGCCGTTCTCCAGGTCGATCTGGTCGAACTCCATCTGGTGCCGCACGATGCAATCCCCGTGGTCGGTCGACTTGCCCTTCGACCAGTGAAGCTCCTGGCCAGGGTTGTGCTTGTCGTTGCCGACCTTGGAAAGCTGGGCGACGGCGGCTAGGGCGTCGGGGAAGTAGCGGAGCACGCCCGAGAAGATCGGCGTGTCCTTGCGCTCTTTGCTGTCCTTGCTGATCATGTCGTGAGTTCCTGGAAGCGCGAGAGGAACTGGCTCTCCGCGGTGATCGGGCTCGCCGGGTAGATGTTGATCCCGAGACCGAGCCCATCGGTACGGCCCCAGTCGGCCGGCGGCATCAGGACCTTCATTTCGTCGTAGAGGATCGCGGTATCGATCGCCTTAACCTCAGCCGGCTCGACCTCGTCGAGCTTGAAGCGATGACAGATAACCGCTTGGACCTTGGCCGCGATCACCGGCCATTCCTTCAGGCGCGGCTTCACTGGCCGGGGAATGTCGGCGAGGTAGGCTTCCTCGGCGTCGTGCAGCAAACCCCACAGAGCATGCTGCTGCGGCACGTAGCGCGACACCAAGACGCTATGCTGTGCCACCGAGTAGAACTCCCGACAGTGCCCGCCATACCGGCACTTGAGGGCCAGGGCGTGCGCAATGTCTTTGATGCACACGTCCTCGGCACGTAACGCCAGCGGCCGAACCTTGCGACCCGTGGAGGTCATGATCCAATCATTGGCGTTGACCCAGTCTCCAGAGTCGGATCGTTTGTGGGCAACGTGTTGCATCACTACCTCCGCAGCATCGCCGGCCGAACGATCGACCGGGCGACCTCGCCGTGTTCCTTGTCGATGACAATGGATTGCATGTCCCGCTGCGAGCGGTAGCCGTTGGACGCAGCCCAGGCGTCGACCGGCGCCAGGACGCGGAAGCTCTCGACGCTGCAGCCAGGGTAGTCCATCACCGATTTGTGGTGAACATGCCCGGTCCACCAGTAGCGATGCTTCGTACGGCCCCAGGCTTCGGCCCGGTCATGGGCCATGATGCTCGGGAGCTTGTCGGGCTTGGCGCCGTCGCCATGGTGCGTACCGATCAGCGTCGAACCCCACTCGAAGTAGTGGAAGTGGGCCGGCGACGTGTCGATCGTGACACGCGGATCGTTCTCGAAGACGGCCGCCAGAAGCTCACGCATGAAGGGCGCGCTGGCCTTATCGTGGTTACCGATCTCGAAGATGACGTGGACTTTGTTATGGTAGCGCAGGGCCGCATCGATCATGTGTCGGACGCCACGGATCGCCACGCGCACCATCTTCGGGTAGCGGCCGTCGCTGTCCAGCATGTTGCGGCTGGTCGGCGTCACGGCCATGTAGCTGTCGTAGTGGAGGAAGTCGCCGAGGAATGGCAGGAGCGCGTGCTCGCAGTGTGGCGTCGTCCGCATCAGCTGCTCGGCAGCATGGGCCAGGAGGGCTTCACTGATCTCCAGGTCATAACTCTCGTCGAGCGTTTCCTTCGACCACGCGAGCATGCCGACGTGGTGATCACCGACCGGGTAGCAAGCCAGGAGACTGTCCTCGGCCTTCTGCCAAGGGGCAGGGATCGCCTCGGCGCGCTTCGTGCTCTTGGCCAGTTCGTCGGCGAACGTGCGCCACATGGCTTCACGCTCGGCGAGATCGGCCTCCTCGCGCACCCACTGCCGACCGACGCGGCCGCTGCCGTCGACCATCGTTGTGGTGAACTTGATCTTCTTCGGATCGCGAACATAGTCGAACTGCTCGCGGTCGCCGCCGTCCTCGCCTACCCGAATGGACTGGGCGCCGGACTTCGTGTTGGTCGTTACTTCCTTGACCTTGTAGCCCTCGGGCGCCTGCCCGTCGCGCAGCATGCGCTCCTGGACTTTGCGCACGGCGCGGTGGACGTACTGTTTGGACACGCCCAGCGCGATTGCGACCTTGACGTAGCTGCCAAGCTCGGTCCAGGCGTCGAAGATTTCCTGCTGGCGATCGGTGTTAGTAGTGGTCACTGAAAAGCCCCCTGAAGTTGCCCATACGCTTGTACGTGATCACATGGCCCGAGGAAACCTTGCGCACGATGATGCGCGTCTCCACGATGTTCCAGTCGGCCCGCGGCTTGTGCGCTGCGCCGAAACGCATGCCCTTCAGGCGCCAAGCCTGGAACTCGCGCAATTCCTCGGCGTGGGTCAGCTTGCTCTCGATCTCCATCAAAACCCCCTCACGATCTTCAGGAACTCCCTGGCGTCGAGAATGACGACCCAGTCACGCCGGCTTGGGCGATGGAACACCACGGGCACGTCGCCTTCCTTGGCGTCCCCCTTGGCCTGCTCCATCGCCGGCCAGAGCTGAAGCGCCTCGACCCGCTTGACCTCGATATGGAAACCGGGCAGGCCCTGCACGTCGGGGCTGTCGTTGCCACCCTGGTACTGGACGCCGCGCTTGCCCTCGTATCCGAACTCGCGCAGCAAGGCGGCGACCTCGCGTTCGCCCACCTTGCCCTTCGTCTTCGAGAGCTTACCCATCAGGAAGCGGCGTTCCGAACTTTCTCGATCATGCGAACCGCCTCCTCGCCAAGAATGTGCATGGCGCCGCTTCGATCGAACTGGGCGATCTGCTCAGGCGAATAGGCGCGGCTGTAAGTCAGCCTCTCGTAGACCCCTTCGCCGAGCGCCTCGACGATCACTCGGTACTGCTTCACCTTCCACATGACTTCATCCTTTCCTGTAGCGCTTCGCGACCCACGGTTCGGCCTTGATCGGCCACCAGTCACACCAGGGCGCCAAGTTCGTTGTCATACATTGTACGAGTAGTTCTCCGATCTGGCTACCGAAATTTTCATCAACTTCGCAAACCAGCTCGTCATAAACGCTCATGAGCACTGGTATCCCGCGCTTCTCGATCGGGTGGCGGCCAAGCTCCAGCACGTCGCGACAAGCAGCCTGCACCACGTTCTCAGTGAGCTTGCCGCCCCAGGTCTCGACGCGGCGCCAGTGACCCCCCTTCACACTCATGTACGAGAGGATCAATTCCGTCTCGTTGTCGCGGAAACGGTGTGGCCGCTCGATCAACTTCGGCTCATAGTAGCAAATGGCGCGGCTCGACGGCAGCCGGCAGACCAGCCAGCGCCCCTGGCGCTTGTAGCTGATCTCGCGGAAGCGCTTCTCCTGGCCGCTGACCATGGCGTCGATCGCCGCTTGCTGCAGGCCGTACCAGAGGCCTACCTCGTGGTCCTTCGACCAGGGCGGCGTCGATATCATCGGGTGCTGCAGGCGCCACGCCTTCTTGAACTCGTCGACTTCCTCGTCGGTGAAGGTGTCGCTGTCGTCGAAATTGCGCCAAGCGTTTACACCACCGCCGTAGCCGAAGGCCAGCTCGCCGGGCTTGCCGACCTTCTGGCGGGCCTTCGGGTCAGTGGCTTTGGTGATCGGCCGCTTCAGGGCAAACGAGGCAAAGTGACAATACGGATCATCCCCTCGGCGAAACACGTCAAGCTTGGTTTCCTCACCAGCAAGCGCCGCGGTGCCAACTGCCTCAATCGCGGAGAGGTCACAGGCCCCAAGAACTCGCCCCTCCCCAGCCATAAACATGGGGCGCAGGGCATCTGCGATGACTTGGAGAGGGCTGCATCCATAGAGAGCTTCGAGCCATTCAGGGTCTCGGTGGGCGATGGCATCGATCAATTCCTCCGGTTCTGCCTCTAGCTTGGGTCGTGGCAGATTAAGTGGTTGCACAAGACGACCAGCATTTCGTCCGGTGAACGTACCGTGGTATTGCGACAAGCCTCGCACGCGGCCGTCGCGTCCAGTGCACGCGAGAAGGCCGTCCAACTTCTTGGTGCTCGCCTTAGCAAGGTCTGCCCGAATTTGGAGAACGCGATACTCCGGGCTCTCGGCGCCATGGCTTCGGCGGACTGATGGAAGCGCTTCAGCCACGGTGTCGGCTGTGAGGTCCTCAAGAACGATCCCTCGTCCTTGGAGCCAGTCCTGGATGGCTTGGACTTGGTTGTGCGTCTGGATGGCATTTCCCGTTACCTCTCTCAGTTTGTCGGTCAGACGTTCCTCGACCTTGCCCGCGATGAAGCGCGCATTGTGGACACTCTCCAGGTCGATCGTGATCCCGCGCCGGTTCATGGCCTGATTGTAGAGGAACACGCGGCGCTCGGGCGCCGGCAAGTGCCCCAGCTCTCGACGTAGACGCTGCTCGACGCGCACGTCTTGGAGGCAATACTCTCCGAACTCTTTGAAAGCCTCGGGTTCGTCGATCGGGTAGACGCGGTGCTCTGGCACGCTCGGCTTGCGCTTGTAGACCTTCGCCTTCTGCATCTGGCAGAACAGCTTGATCAACTGCTTTCCGCGAGCGTCCTTGCGCACATCCATGTGCATCGCCCTGGCCACCTCGTCGAGGCCGAGCGGCAGAGCACGAGAGCCGGCGCGCGCCATGGTGCAATCCCACTGGTGCGGCTCGACCTCGGGCCAGAGCAGTCGCTTGTGACCTACCTCCGTCCAGCACGCCTCCTCAAAGTTAGAGCCGTGCGCATCGAAGATAGCGCCTTGGAAGCATAGGCCGCGCAGACGTTCGGGAAACGGGTCGCCCTGCAGCCAGAGCGAAGGTTCCTCATCCTCGACGGCCCACGCCATCATGAGGATTTCCGTGCTCGGGTGTTGAGCATATTTCCAGGAGCCGACCTTTTTGAGATCGGCTTCTGAAAATGTCTCGAAGTCTATGTAGACGTGGGTCATAAACCTTTGGCTCAGATGAAGCCGTTCAGCCGGTTGCCCGCCACGTAGGTAGGGCCGCTGCCCAAGCTGAAGGCGACCACGCTGCCACCTGGGCCACCCGTGATCTGGTTGTTCAGGATCGACAGGAGCCCGTAGCTGGCGGCCGAGGCGTCGACCACTCCAGCCGTCGAGGCGAAGCAGACGTTGCCCTCGAAGATGATGCCGTCCGCGCCCAGCGGGCCGCACTGAAGTGGCCACCCCTGCACGTTTCCGTCGACGTTGAAGCAGGCGAAGCGGCATCCCGTGATGACGGGCGCCACGTCGTAGTAGGACTGGCTGTCCAGGTAGACGCCGATCTCGCAGGCGTCGAAGTCACAGTTGTCGATCTTGTAGGGGCCTTTGCCGGTGTAGTTGGTGTTCGGCCGGATATGGACGCCCTTGCTGTAGCCGTAGGCCGAAAGCCGCTCGATCACCGGCCAGTCGTTGCCGTCGATCCTGGCGGCGACGCCGTTGTTTCGCGTCCAGTTGACCATGTCGCCGACCGGGTCGGCGAATGGGTTGATCCAGCCGGAATTGAACTGGTTGTCGCGGATGGTCGCCCAATCCGTCAAGAAGTCGAGCCAAATTCCGGTGTGCAGCGGAGCACCGCGGTTCCCGGTAACGACACAGGAACCGATCGCCTGATTGCCGCACTTGGAGCCGCGGAAGTCGATCGCGACATATGCCTTCTGGAAGAAGCAGTCCTGCACGATCTGGTCCCACGACTGCGATCCGCTCGCCGGAGCAATGGTGGAACCCCATTCGGTTGGGTTGTTCGCCGGGTTCTGGCCAGGATAGTTGAACGCCAGATTGCAGACCCCGGCCGACGAGTTCAGGAGCACGGCGGCCTTCGTGTTGTCGCCCGATGTGTTCGCGCCGCTGCCCCAGTTGATGTCCAGCACTGTGCTCTCGCCGTTCGGCAGGTCTCCTGTGGGATAACTGTGCTTGGCGCGACCGCTACCCATCAGCTTGACGCCCTTGGGTAGGGAAATCTGCGAACGGCAGTCGTATCGCGCGACCGGGAGAAGAACGATGTTGGTGCGGTCGACAACAGCAGCATTGACGATCTGCTGAATATACGCGCTATCGGTCAAGCCAGTCCACACCAAGTATCCGGTCGGTCGGGTCTGCGCGAAGGCGGTATGTCCGACGTTCATCGACACCTTGCTAGTGACGCTGCTGGCAACCTTGACCAGAGCGGCGAGGTAGAGGTTGCCCGTTCCCAACGTGGCGGGGATGGTGATGCCGCCCGTGTTGGTCGCCGGATCGGCCGTACCACTGCCATTCCAATTGCCAGCATTTTTGCGGAACCAGAAAGTGTTGTTCGGGCGATCGATAGCCATGCAGATCACGTCGCCGGCCGTGAAGGTGATACCCGGCGTCGCGATGTTGGCGCCGTTGCACACGACGTTCCCTGTCGCGCCATCCAGAGCGACCCCGAGAGTGTTTGCCCCGAGGTTTGTGGTGCCCGACAGGGAAGTGGTGCCAAAGCCGACCAGGGCAACGGCAGACGACGCCGCTCCGATCGTGAACTCCATGTATTTCTTCTGCGTGTTGCCGATTGAGTTCACCCCGAGAACACCATATGACCCGGAAGCAGGGCTGGTCGGCCCGCTCAATTCGCGGTCAAAGCCGTCGAGAAGGGCGCCGCTGCTTAACGACGGCGGGTTGAAGGCTGTCGTCTTGAAGGCTGTAACGTAGGACAATGTTTTTCTCCGGTGGGCATGCCAAAGAGAAAACCCCCTGCCGTTGGCACGCCCGAAGGCTACGACAGGGGGCGCTCTAGGCTGCGGGACCGGCTACCGCTTCCGCCCTAGAAGTCCTCGTCGCCGGCCGTGGGATTGGCCGTCGTCTTGCCGCCCAGCACGTTCTTGAAGATGTCGTCCTGGCTCTTGCGGCCGAGCCGCGGCCCATCGCCGATCTTCAGGAGGGAGTTGTGGTAGGCGTTGATGTAGAAGTTGTAGATGTCGTTGCCGTCCGCGTCGTCCTTGCCGCTGTCGATCTTGTTGGCGACGAAGTTGAGTTCGGCGGCGACTTGGCAGCCCGAGTAGAACAGCGACTTGATCAGCGCGAACTGGCTCTCGTCGAGCGTCTTCGCGCGGCCGCCCTCGGGGATCGAAAATGCAGGCGGGAAGGTCGAGCGGCACTCGATGACCCACTGGTCCTTGTACATCGCCCAGCGCTCCGGCGACTTGTCCGGCTGCTTCTTGATGTTCTTCTCGATGATCTTGTTGCCGACCTTGACGGCCTTCTCCCACTGCGCGAACGGCGTGTTGGCGTCCTCGACGGCGGCGGCATTCTGCATGGCCGACTTGATGTAGTCGATGTTCACGATGATGGGGATCAGCAACGTCGCGACGTACTTGCCGTCGTCGGCTGGGATCGTCTTCTTGGTCTTGGCGTCGTACTTGACCTTGGTGGTCACGCCCTGGAAGGTCACGAGCGTGGCCTGGGGGATCAGCACGAGGTTCGGAGCTTTCTTCGACATCAATGCACCTTTCAGTTGTGCGGTTCAAGAACGGGTGCGTCCTAAACCAGACTAGACGATGGCCCCTTGTGGCGCCAGCGGGATTTGAACCTACGTTTCACCCTTACCCAATAGTCTACTTGTTCTGGAGCACCGATGCAAACGTTTCCGTCGCATCGCGCACGATTTCTCCCTTGCGGGCGTCTGTGTCGGGGGCCACGGTCTGACCGGCCTCGGGCTTGTAGGCCCACCGCTTGACGAAATCTTTGCCGCCGTCCAGACGCTCGATCTGTGCTGGGGAACGAAGCTCGCGAGGCGCATAGGCGTCAGAGCCGAAGGTATCCACCGCGCTTTCCTCGACAGTCCGCACGACTTTGAATTTCTCACCCCGGTCGTTGGTCATCTCGACTTCCTGTTTGTCGCGGAACACCCGGTCGGCCTTCTTCGGCACGATCTTCCAGCCGCTGACCTTGCGCCCCTGGCGCAAGCGCACGAAGACCTCCTCGTCGACCACCTTGCGCGTGCGCGCCGCCACGGCACACTCCTGGGCGAACAGCCCGAGTTCCCAGTCTTCCATGTTCTTGATCTCCTCGACGGTGGTTTCGGCCACGCGCTTCACGAGCGCTCGGAGGGCCGGGCAATTGACGCGGGCTTCGCAGAACGTGTCGTGGCACCAGATGCCTGGGTTCAGGACGGCGTTGTCCGCCTCCGTGGCCCTCGCGCTTCGCAGCCAATCGTCCTGCAGCCACTGCTTCAGGTCGCCCACCGTCGTCCACCAGGACCGGATAGGGCCATCGGGGTGGAAGCCCCGCGGCTGGCAGACGACAAGCTCGACCCTATAGGCATCGTTCTGCCACACCGGCCGCTTGTAGAGAAGACCCACGGCGTACTGCATGAGCTGCGGATTGCGCTCGACCTCGACCAGGACGCCGACGCCGTGCTTGTAGTCCGCGACGATAGTCCAGGCTGGCGTGATGATCCCTAGATCGTTGGTCCCGAAAAACTTCGGGTGGACTTCGGGAAGATGGTGCGGCTCCTCGACAACAACTTCACAGTCATCGCCAAATCGAGCGCGGGCGTCGAGCACTTCACTACGGGCAAATGACACGTAGCAATAAACTGCGTCCCGGTCGTCAGCGGCCAAATTCGGTTCCTGGCGCGGGTCCTCGCCCATGAGAATACAATAGGCCGCGAGCCCGTGCGCGTCAGTACCCCGTTCGCTATGAGCGTTTCCGGTGTCCTTGCCTTCCCCGTGTTTCGCAAGATACTGCGCACGAAGATTTTCAATAAGGCGGACGCTCCCCGGACAATGCGGCAACATCCAACGGTGTGTTCCCGATGCTCCGAGGGGACTGTGGCCACGGGGTGGTGATATGCTTTGCACGATTTTCTTCCTTCGTCAGTAGTTGAAGGTTCCAAGGTACGTGCAGACCACAAGCGCGTTTCCCAGCGAGCGGTTCAATGTGATCAACTTCTACCCCGAAAAGTTTAGCCATGTCGTACACGAACTGCAAGTCATTTTTGTTAACCCACACCGGCATCGAATTGCGTTTCCGAGCACGCCTATCTGAAGCGTAGCGGGTCCATTTTTCTTTGTTCTCTTGCCGATAACGTTCGCGTGTTTCCCGCTGCCGCTCCCGGTTTTCACGTTGCCAGTCAACAGCGCGGCGCGTGTTCTTCAGAGTATTTGCTGCTGCGTATTCTCGATTATACCGAGCCACGCAAGGACGACAATACGCTTGCAAGCCGTCCTTACGGGACCGATCACGACTGAAGGGGCCTTCACCCCCGCATCGTAAACACGTTTTCACTACTGAAAGATACCGTACTTGACGCCGATGGCCGTCAGCGTGGCAGCAGCTTCGATCGCCGCCTGCACCGCCTTGTCGCGATCGCTGGCGTCGCTGTAGACGTTGTTCACCGTGTCCCGGCCCAGGCGGATCAGCAGTTGCAGGCTCTCGGCCGCTCGCGTGGCTTCCTCGACGGCGCCGGGCTGTTGGCAGACCTTCGACGGGTTCTCGGGGCCACAGGGCTTCAGGGCCGCATAGACCGTGATGCCGCCCTTGGCGATGGTCAGGCCGGTCTGCGCCCAATCCAGGCGTTGGTTCCACTTGTCCTGCTGGCCGGCACAGGCGACGAGCGCCAGGGCGCTCAAAACGATGGGGACGTAGCGCAGCATGGTTGCTCCTACAGGTTGCCGACCGCTTGGTCGACGATGGGGGAAAGGGCGTTCACGAGGTTTTCCAGCGTGAGATCGTCAAGCTGAAGCCCGAGAGCCGCGACGATCGCCGTCACAACCATCAGGATGATCGGCCGCTTCATGCGGGTGACAACGGCCAGGGCGACAGACTTCCACATGGCTACTTACCCTTCGGCTTCGGCATGTGGGCGCCAGAACGCCGCGCCATATCCATGGCGATAGCGATGGCCTGTTTCTGCGGGCGACCGGCGGCCATCTCAGTCTTTATGTTGGCCGAGATCGTCGCTTTGCTGGTTCCATTCTTCAGGGGCACTGCGATTTCCTAGAACTTGAAACGTACCCCCACCATATAGAAAGGCTCACCCGAGAGCAAACCGGCGGGGTAGACCCCGGCCGGCGCTTCCTTGCTGTAGCCGAGCGGCTCCGGTCGACCGCAGGCAGTCAGGGACAGGAGGAGAATTACCGCGATATGCTTTGCCACGCTCGTCTCCCCCTGCCCCGCCGTCGATCAGACCTTGTCGGCGGCCTGCTTGTCGGCGACTTGCTTGGCGAGGTCCTGCAGGAACAGCGGCCGTTCCTCGGGCTTCAGCAGCGAGACCCTGGTGGCACCGTACTTGGTCTGAAACAGGTTCTTGACCTTGTCGGCGCCGATGACCTTGGCCGCCTTGCCGCACTCCTCCTGGAGGAACTTGTCCTCGATTGGCTTGGCAGGCTCGGCCGGCGGATCGGCGAACTCGTCGGTCAGGTCCTTGTCGATGTCCTTGGACGGCTCCGGGTCGGCCGGCTGCGCCTTGGCAGCGCTCTCGGCCACCGCTTCCTGCAGCACTCGACCGGCGGTCTGCTCGACGCTTTCGGCCTTCGGTTCGGTCTCGTCCTTCGGCGGGTTCTTCGGCGGGCGACCAGGGCCGCGCTTCGTCGGCGCTGCCGGCGCATCGGCGGGCAGCAGGCCGAGCTTGGCCAGGACGATCTGCGACGCGGTGTTGAGCAAGTTCTCGGCATTGGCGGCGAGGTCGGCGCCGGGCTGCGACGTGGTCGTGAACGTGACCTCGGCTTCGGCGCTCTCGTACTGGACCGGCTGCATGACCCGCCGGAACTTGACCCCGATCAGGGTCGGATGCACTTCGTTCATCAACTGTCCTCCGAAATTATCGTGAGCCACTATTATCACGCCGCGAGGGGTTTCAGGTCAAGCACCTTTTCGACCGTCTTGCCCTTTGCGATCGCTTTTCCGAGAATGCGCTCGCTGATCGAGCCGGCGGCAACGAAGAACTGGGCCAGGACGCTACCCTTCTGGCCCATGCGATGCAGACGGTCTACGCCCTGCTCGTTCTCACCGTGGACCCAAGAGGCTTCCGCGAAAAAACAGTGAGTTGCCACGTCCTGGAGCCCATCCGTACCTGTACCGATCGCCTGCAACTGGCCCAGGATGACCTTCTTCCGAGGGTCATGCCGGAACTGCTCCACAGCAATCGCCTTCCCCCTGGCAGAGGTTGAGCCGTCCACCCGAATGCAACCGAACTTCGCCATTCCTTTTTCCAGTTGGTCAAGGACAGCATGGTGGTGCGCGAATACCACGAGCTTGTCCACACCGCCTTCCAGGAGCATAACGCAATGCTCCGATGCCGCAGGCGCAAGCGCCTCACCCATCTCCCGACGCACTGTGGATATTGCGCCATCGATCTTCCCTTTCGATCTAGACAGCATGCTCTCCTCGTCGAGGTCGAGCAGCCGCTCGGCTTGCAGGGCCATCGTGATCTTGGTGCTGCTCTCCGCATAGACCAGCTCATAGCGCTTGGCTGGCAAATCGTGCAGCACATCTTCCTTCAGTCGCCGGACCATGAAGTTGCAGCGGAGGCGAGCGTTGAGTTCCGGTAGCCGAGCGACGTACTCCCAACTTGCGTGTGTTTCGGGGTCGCGGCCTCCAGGATTGAAGCGATCCTTGAATGAGGCGAAATTTGCCCAGTCGATACTATCTGGAGCAAGTGCGTTCGCAAGCGTAAAGCATTCGCGAGGTCTGTTCGGTAGAGGTGTTCCTGTGAGGGCGACAACTTGTTCGGCTCGCTCAACAATTCCCCGAGTGCCGCGATAGCGACACTTACTCTGCGGTCCAGCGCCAAACAACGCCCGCGTTCGCCCCGCGTCAGGCGTCTTAAGGAAGTGGGCTTCATCGATGATCACCATATCCCAGTTGAACGAACGCAACACATCCCACAGTCCATCGCGAGCAACCTCAAAGCTCGTGACAACCCAGTGCGCGGTGGGGTGTACGCCGTCACTGGTCTTGTAAATCGGGTAGACGACGGCCTTGGGGATCGTCGACCAGAGCTTTACTTGGCGAACCCACTGAGGCCGTACATTAGCAGGACACACCACAAGAACACGACGACAGCCGCGTAAGTTTGCCAGCCCGATAGCCTGGATAGTCTTGCCGAGGCCAGGAGCATCGCCGACCAGCACGTTTGCGCGGTCCTTTGCGTAATAGATGCCAGCCTTTTGGAAAGGCATGTACTCGCAGTATTCCGGCGCGGGTGGCTCAAAACCGCGAGGCGGTGTCGTTGCTCCAGACGCGAGCCATTCTGTTCGCAGAGCCTGCAGCGCGATTTGCCCGGCTGGCGAGGCGCAATCCCACAGATGAAGCACGGCATGCGGTTCGGACGTGACGTAGACATTGAACCCTCGTTCGCGTGAGGCTGTCGTCGACAGTGCGAGGCCGGCTTCCTTGGCCAGTTGCTCGACCTGGGGCTCGCTGCCGCCGAACGCGAAGCTGCCGTCTGGATAGTGGTGCAGCTTCACTTCAGAGCAAGCTCGCCATCTTGATGACGCTCGACGATGCGGCGCGCAACCTCGTTCGCCTGTTCGCGCGAGCGAAAAGTCGATCGCTGAAAAGTCGTTTTGGCGCCGGCCCAACGCATGGCCGCACGCTGCTCGGCCTGCTCTTGCTTTTTGCGCCGAATGTCGAGATCGGCTCGGCGCATCGCTACGTCGTCATCCTCGCGGCGCATGGCGCGTTGTTCATCTTTGTAGAAATCGCGAATGCGCTTTTTCTCCTGCCGCGAGGTTTTCTGCTGCGCCAGTAGAGCGCGAGCATCCCGGACCGCGTTTTGTGCGATCGGCTTCGGTGGCCATTCAGTTGGGGCCATGCTCAGTCCTCGACCACGTCGCCGGCCGGAACCATGTCGGGCGCCGGGAACACTGCCTTGTTGATGCGCGCGAACTCGAACTGCATCGCAGCCTTCTGCGCATCGAGGCTACCGCGCAGGCCGGCGATCTGCTTCTCCAGTTCGGCTATCGTGCGGGCCTGGGCGTCGATGCGCAGACCAAGTTCTCCGCGACCAATGTCCGCCTGATGCTCGTACCACTGCGCGTGTTCGTCGAGCCGCTTGTTCACCGCGGCACTCACGTTGCGCACTTCGGTCGTGAGGTCGTTCACGCAACGCCACAGACGCCAGACGTGATCCGTCAGTTTGCTTCGCTTCATCAAACCCTCCGTCAACGTTCGCCGCGCAGTGCCACTCCCAACAGAAGCAGGAACAGCGCGAAGCCCAGGAATACCTCCCAAGGCATCAGGACTTGCCGGCAGCCTTGATGATCTCGAAGGCCACCGTCCACACTGGAGCCGGCGCCTCGATGCGCACGACGTTCATGCGGATCGTGTCGCCGTCGCTGTCGACGATGACCGGGGAGACGTAGCCCGCTTCGACTACCTTGACCGTGGCGGCGTAGGGAAGCGAGACGCAGTCACCGTTCTGCATGTCGCGCTCGTAGAGCGCATTGGCCTTGTCGTACTTGCCGCCGGTATCGACGACGGCGCGCACCTGAGCCTCGACTAGGGCCGCGGACTTGCAGACCGCTTGGGTGGTGAAGGTCTGGCCGATCTCGACTTCGGCGCGGACGGTCTTGGCTGCAATGACCATTGCCAGGGCAGCGGTGGGAATGCCGTACAGGATAGCGCGCATCAGTTCAAACTCCTCTGTTCGGATTGACCTTCGCCAGGGAGCTTCTTCTCTTCCTGGTGTTCATAGACCTCGATCGTGAACTGCTGCAGATCGAAGTGATCGGGGAGAGCCTTGCGGACTTCCAAGGCGGCCGCAACATGCAGCGGCACCGCAGCGTCCGGCAGATGCGGCATGATCGCCGCCAGCTTGATCACCACCATCTTCTGCGCCATGGACAGCCCCCGCGGCTCAATGTTTGTTGACCCTGATAGTATGCGCTACAACTCCATCCTTGTGCAAGAGCCTTTTTTCAGGGTATCCTAGAAGTGGACGAGAACAGGATCATCACCCTCAGAGAAGCGGCCAGGATCAGCGGCAAGTCGATCTGCGCGCTGCACTGGTGGGTCCAGTCAGGCTTCCTCAAGATCGCACCACGGTGGGGTAAAGAGAATGGTGACAGGGTATTCCTCGGCGATCTGGTCGATTGCCTTCGGGCGCTCGACCCCCGATGGAAAACGGGAAAGCGACTTCCTAATCGCCAGCCCCACGACAGTGCGTGGTATGCTCGACACGTTGAACGCATGCGGTTCCGTCGATCTCTCCATACGGAGGAGCAGCGACGGCGTACTAACGATCTGTCTTATCAACGAAAAAAGCGCTGGCGCCAACGCAAGCGAGAGGAATTGAAGCGCAACGAATGATGAACATGCTCCAACGCGCCTTAAATTGGTCCTCTTCCGGGTGGCCCGTATTTCCCGTAAGCCCCGAAAACAAAAGGCCACTGATCGAGGAGTGGCAACTAAACGCGACGACTGAGACGGCGTTCATCAACGGCTGGTGGACCGACTACCCTGAGGCCGGTGTCGGCGTGGTTCCGGGCCTTGTCGGCTGCTTCGTGGTCGACGTGGACGCGAAAAACGGCAAGGACGGCTTCGCCACGCTGGCCGAACTGGAGAGGACACATGGCTTCGAAACCTGGGACAGCCCTCAACAGGATACTCCGTCCGGCGGCCGGCATCTGCTTTTCCGAGGAACCGCCAAAACCAGCGCCGGGGTGCTGGGTCCCGGTCTTGACACCCGCGGTGGCTCGCATGATGGGGGCCTCGGCTACATCGTGGCCTATCTCGAAGCCCCTCCCTGCTACCCCGCAAAGTGCCCATCGCTCCCACCCGAACTCGTTGCCAAGCTCGGCGAGATCAAGCAAGTCGACGAGAACCGGCACGAAGCGAAGGTCGAGCTAGACCTGCCGGCGAACGTCGCTCGGGCCAAGATGTGGCTCAAGGGTGTCGTCACGCCGGGGCACGGTGAGCGCAATCATTCGCTGTTCAAGACAGCGTGTACGCTCAAGGACATGGGGCTCTCGCTGCTCAGCATCTTCGACGCGATCGACGAGTACCCGCACGTCAGCGGCGATCCGCCGTTGCGCGACGAGAACCCCGAGGAGTTCAACACGACGATCCGATCGGCTTGGCGTAATGGCCAGCTCGCACCGGGCGTCGAGGCAGTAGAGACAGGAGGACTTGATGCAATCGCAAAGCAAATCGGCACCTTGCCGGCAAGCCAGCCGTCTTCGGGCGCGGATCAAACAAAAAGAAACAGAACTGGCGCAGGGACGCGACGTATTGATCCCTGGTCAGTACGCCGATCTCGACCTTCGCCTCCATGGATCATTCGCGGAGTGGTGCCGCAGGGTGCCCTCGTCGGGCTCTACGGTGCTGGTGGCAGCTATAAGTCTTTCCTCGCTCTCAGTATGGGAACTGCAATCGCTGGAACGATGGATGGGGCAGAACGGACCTGGGCTGGCCGCGATCTTCTGTCGCCTGGACCCGTCGTCTACGTCAGTGGTGAAGGATCAGCAGAGCCCCGCGTCCGCGCCATCGAAGCGGCACGCAAAGCCCAAGTCTCGGACAACTTCGCCATCTTCGACGGCCTCAACCTCGGGGACCTTGACGACTGCGCCGTCTTTCAGGAAGCACTCCAAGAAGCGATTTCTTCTCACTTTGCCGGACACGCCCCTGCGCTGATCATCTTCGACACGCTGGCCAGGGCGGCACCGAACGTCGAAGAGAACAGCAACAAGGAAATGGGGGCGATCGTCGCCGTGCTCGATCAACTGCGCAGTGCCTACGGCTGCGCGGTCATGATCGTGCATCACACCCCCAAGGATAACCCCACGCTCTGGCGCGGGGCCACGGCGGTGTGGAACGCCCTGGATACCGCCCTACTCATGGTGCGCACAGGGGAGAATGCGGCAACGCTATCAGTCGAGCGACAGAAGGATGGCGCAGTCGGCGCCCAGTGGCGCGTGGCCCTGCGCGAGGTCGAGACGGGTGTGGAGCGGGATGGGGAGGCCGAGCGCTCCCTGGTGTGTGACCTCACGCCGGTCGACGTGGCGCAGGCCCAGCGCATCGAGAAGCAGAAACACGCCCAAGCCGATGCGGCGCGCTTGCACTTCGTCACCAAAGCCGTGGAATTGGTGTTGAGCTACCCGGGACCGATCTCGTTCGATCAGGTCGCCACACACCTTAGCAGCACCCTGCAGACAACCGCCGCCGAGATCAAGAAAACCCTCAAGGGTGCTGTAGCGGAGAAGGGCACTCCCTTGGCCACGCTCCACCTGAACGGCGTCTTCTACCCCCAAGCCATAAAAGAAAACCCCGGCTGATTAAGCCGGGGCTAGTTTGGAGGCAGAGCACGACAGGAAGGCTATAGTCTAGCCGTTCCCGCCGATGACTGCAATCCAGTCTGCATGGTAGTAATCCAGTTCGCGGGGGCGTAGCCGGCCGGCGACAACGGACCAGGACGGCGTCGACATCTTCTCGGCGATCGTCTCGGGGTGCGTCCTGATGTAGTGGGTCCAGTCGGAGATCGACTGCAGGGGTGGCCGCAGCATGTCATAGCCGGCCTGGGGGCTGGTGCCGTTCTTCAGCACCGGGCGCTTCCACGGGAGATTGTAGGCGCGCTCCGCTGCCTCTGTAAAAGAGGCGTATCGCGGTCGCCCGTCGCCGATGTTAGCCATCAGCGTGCCCTCCATGCCATAAGCAGTGCCCCGAAAAACTCATTCTCCTGGCCCGCCTGCGCGGGGGCACCGGGACGGTCGGGATCGGCCAGGACGCCGCACTCGACGTTCTCCGTGGCGATCAGCCTTCCGCTGACCGGGCTGCGGCCGTGAATGTCGATGATGCGGATAGCACCCCTGCTTCCGTTCCGGGGGACCGTCTCGAAGACCCCAAGATCGTGGCGCTGGATCATCGGAATGCCGTTAAGGGTCCTCCAATAGGACCGCAATTCAGTCTTTGCCATGTGCCCTCCAATTGTGGCGAATTAAAATATGGTAGGGTTTTTCTACTACCTTGTCAACAACCCCGGGGTTGATCTTACTCGTTGCCGGTGTACCTGTGGGGTATTGGCTATGGCCAAGACATTGAAATATATGATCAATCAAACTTCTACGACGAAGGGGGGTCCAGTGTGTATCCCGGAGGAACACTGGTACCCCACAAGCGTAGACGTTGGCGAGTGAAAAGGGGTGCGAGAAGCTGAGGCGCGATAGCGCCTCTGGAGGGCAAACAACCAAACCAGGGAAATAGGAGAAATATCCATTGGCCCAGGGAGGGGGCCTACGTCGGTCAACTGCTGGCCCAGGAGACATTGCCGCTCGGTTGGGGGGCTGGTATGGTCGATCCCATGACGGACACAGTATCGATCGAGCTTCCCCCCGACGAGCGGGAGCTTATCAAGGTCAAGGCCAGTGAACTCACCCCGCAGGAGCATGTCGACGTGCTGCGCATCTTGCTCCAGGGCGGGAACCGGCGCTCGGCGTTCCATAGCCTGCGGGCAATGCGTCGCCTCATGGAGCGGGTAACCTGGGAGGCGTACCAGGGGCACAGGAGCATGAAGGACCTGCCGGCCATGGCGGCGGCCCTCAAGGTGTGCGCAGAGCTATTCGTTGCCGAGAAGCAGCTCGGGCTTGCTGGCCTCGACATAGAGGAGGGAACGCATGCCCTCGGGCCGGACGGTGGCCTTCCTGATACGCATGTCCTGGCGCCGCGGGGATACGTCCACAGGACCAAGTCCTTCAAGAAGGGCACGGGGGCCAGGGGAACGCCGATCGACGAGGTCAGGGTGGTGGAGGAAGGTGGGGACGATCGAGCGGTCAGCAACCTTCCGGCCGTCGCCGAGGATTTCGAGCAGGAGTTCTAGCCCGCTGGCCCTTGGCGATTTGAGTTCATCAAAGTCGCCGTTCGGCTACACCTTGGAATGTCGTCGTTCGCGGGTAAGTGAGCGCTCACTCGTCCCGCAGTGCCGTTGTGCTCGAATTGAGCATATCGCAGCGCAAGGTTACTTGAGGTAACCCGCCTGTGGAAAACTTTTTGATTTTCATGTCGATTTTTGTTGCTTCCCTATTTGCGAGGAGTATTCTCGGGGTATCGATTGAGGAGTGATTGATGGAATGGTTGTATGGTCAAAACGCAATGTTGGACGGCGATACCCGCGTTCGCATTGTCATGGTCGCAAAGCGCGGGTTTATCTACGTTATGATCGCAATCACGGGGACGACGTGTAAGGTACACAAGTCGCGCCTTTCCCCGATGCCGCGTTAACTAGCCTTCAATTGTAGCACGAAAGGAAAGCCTGTGCGGTACAAGACGCAAAACTACGTGGTTGAGGTCCATATCGGGGGAACAGACGTGTTTTCCAAAGACTATGGGCCGGAGCAAGGTTGCGCGATGCGCGCCTTGGAGCGTCTCAAACAAGCATGTGAGCGAGGCGAGGCCAAGATGGACGAAATCCGTCTATGGCATGCTGGCCGCTGCATCATGTCGAAGAACATGCGTTCGTAAACCAAGGCTTCAATTGTAGCACGAAAGGAAAGCACGATGCGAACACGCAATGACGACGACATGGACGGTTCGCCGCTCCTGGCCAGTCTCATCCTGTACAGTCCGGATGAGACGATGCCAGTGGACATGGCAATCGCCTTCACTGACTATCGCAACAGACGCCGTCCCGGCATTCTGTCCGGCCGCGCGGATCGAGAGGAGGATGACAATGTGGAGTGAAGTTTCTTTGACGTTCGGTCGCCGCAAGCCGGATGGCCGCGAAGTGACCTTCGCCCAGTGGGAGGGATTTGTGCGCTCCGAAGTGGTGCCGCGCTTCCCTGAAGGCTTCAGCGTCATTGACGTTGCGGGCGGATGGTACGACGCCAAGAGCGGCCGCACCATCGAAGAACGTTCCAAGCGGCTCTCTGTTGTGTTGGATGTTTCCCCGGATAACGTTGACCTGCAGCCGTGGCGTGACCTTGCCGCGCGCTACAAAGGACTGTTCCAACAAGAGGCAGTCATGCTGACCATAACGCCGGCAGACGTACAGTTCATCTAGCATTGCTCAAATGCCCTGGCGGACAAGGTCAGGGCATGTAGCAACGCTGGAGTTGCACAACAGGAGAAAACAATGCGCAGTCTGGAAAGCATCATTAAGGCGAATGAGCAACCCGCGAACGAACCGCGCGAGCGCTCGTACAAGACCATGCGCATGCGCGCGGAGTTGAATGAGATCAGCGCGTATGAAAACTTGCACGACATGAGACGCCGTGACGCCGAACGCTGGGCCAATGTCTACGTGCGTGAGGACTGATCAGTGTACGCGCAACACGTTCCACTGATCGCGGCCTACATGCGTTCATCCCCCCGTGCATTCGTGCGGGGGACCATGTTCGCGGTACTCTCCGCGCGCATACCATTCATCCGTGTTCCGGCTCAACTAGAGCGGCTGGAGAAAGTCGGCGAGAAATCCCCCGACTTGTTCTCATGGAAGCTGGGCGCCTATCGCTACATCAAGCGGCACGCCAAGCAGCTGTTGCGCGATTGCAGCCAAGAGGACACGCGAGCGGCCCTGCTGGCCATTTGCCAAGTGCCCGGTATGGGCTTGGTCAAAGGTGGCTTCGTGCTGCAACTCATGGGCCATGACGTTGCCTGCATCGACACTCGTAACATTCAACGCGAGGGCCGCAATCCGCGCGCCTATCGCAGCGATGGCGGCAAGGCGAAAGCATCGAAGGCATTCGAGCGCAAGCTGGACAGGTATCTCGCCGACGTGGGCGGGAAAGCCCAGCACTACTGGGATGTATGGTGCAACTATGTCGGCGAGCAATACAAGCGCACTGGCCATGAGTGCAGCGCTATCCATCTTGCCATCATCGATCAGCCGATGGTGGACGCAATCACCGTGCCTTGTGGCACCTATGCAGGAGTAAGGACCGATGACATCCCGTTCTAACCCGACATTCGAGCATCGCCATTTCAAGGCACTGGCCGCTTGGCTGGCCAGCCTCGACGAAGATCGGCAATTCACCGTGCGTGACCTTGCCGTGGACCTTGCCGGCGAGCTTGGCGCGCACAACCCGCGTTTCGATCGTGAGCGCTTTCTCGCTGCTGCGCGTGGCGAGCCCAGCAACGGGCGTGACCGCGTCTGATCGGTCCCACCCTAAGCTAGAGCGACTGGCCCGCATGTCGGGCCTTTTGCTTGTCTGTTATACGCAACGTTATAACATTGCATCACGAAACATTTCAGAGTGTGTCAATCGCTCGATCTTGCCAAGCCCAGTGACTAGGCCGTTGCTCCCCTCCGTGTTGTGATCCTCTCGCCTCGAAACACGCGTTCCCAGCGTCGCGTACGTCGACCTAGGCTGTACCATGGCGCACGCAGGTCGGCAACGCGCTCGCCTCCGGGCTGTTGCATGGCAGCATGAGCCCAACATGGCGCAATCCCCAATGATATCAATGACTTAGCTCAATGTTCCATAATAGCCATTATGCGATCATTGGTTGAGTGAGCGCTCACTC
>ERZ869925.165-NODE-165-length-43226-cov-6.313104_pt1 | contig 43226 bp, 61 predicted proteins | sample MGYA00579311_ERZ869925 | MGnify/ENA primary metagenome ERZ869925 (study PRJEB32216, sample SAMN09231817) | wastewater metagenome | place: USA: Maryland | collected 2016-07-30 | study: EMG produced TPA metagenomics assembly of the PRJNA472060 data set (Reclaimed...
CAAACAACAATCTAAAGCTATGCAAGAACAATCTGATACCGCTAACCGTTTAGCTGAAGAAACAAGAGCTGAAGCCGCAGCAGTCAAGGAAGAATCTAAGAAGAACGCAGCAGAGTTAGCAGCAGCTCCAGCTATCGCAGCAGAAGAAGCACGCAAGGAAGACATGAAACGTAGGGCTAAGCAGACCAAGACTCTATTGACCGGCCCATTAGGTACAAGTGAATCTGCTACAGTAGGTAAGAAAACTTTATTAGGCGCTTAATGAGAATACTCATAACCGGGGCATCAGGCTTAATAGGCACACACTTATTAGCAACAGCTAAAGACCTAGAGGTTATTAGCGTAGTCAATCACAACCCGGTTCAGGTAGAAGGCAGTACAGTATTACAAGGGGATTTGACAGATTCAGCGTTCTTAGACAGTTTACCAAAGGTAGATTATATCATCCATGGGGCAGGTTACGGACAACCAAGGAAGTTTACTCTAGACCCCATAAAGACGATTAAGCTAAACACCACTGTTCTTTTAAAGCTCTTTGACAAGTTAAACAATGACGGCAAGCTCTTATACTTAAGCACAAGCGAGGTGTACAGCGGAGCAAAGCCGCCTTACAAAGAGACAGACATAGGCACAACCAGTCCTAATCACCCAAGAGCTTGTTACATAGAGTCTAAGAGATGTGGTGAGGCAATCTGTAATGCTTATGGGGCTAAGATAGCAAGGCTATCATTAGTCTATGGCCCAGGCGCAAGAGGTGATGATGAGCGGGTAATGTCAGATTTTATCAGACAAGGGCTTAAAGGCGAGATACACTTACTAGACGCAGGTCAGGCTTTAAGGACTTATTGTTATGTAACAGACGCAGCAGAGCTTTTATGGAAGATACTCTTACATGGCCAAGGCACATACAACGTAGGCGGACACTCTCAAGTCAGCATAAAAGAGTTAGCCATGAAGATAGGCACAGTCTTAAACGCCAAGGTATTCTTAGGGACAAAGAAATTAGATGGCGCACCAGAGGATGTCAGCTTAGATATGAGTGCAACAGAGAAAGAGTTTAACAAGTCAATTTACGTAGATTTAGATGAAGGACTAAGACAAACAATAGAGTGGCACAAACAAATCGGAGGGTAACATGGCAAGGCTAGAGAGAGAAGTAGAGTCGCAGAATGTAACAATAACAGGTGGAGCGGTAATCATACCGATATGGAGTGCTAACACAATCTACACTAACTCATTCAGGGTAGATGATGGTGATACCTTTGCTGCTACAACCTTGCTTACCAACGCAGCCACAGCATCTTGTAATATCACTGTAGTCTTAGAACAAAGCCACATACCTCCGGCAGTAGAAGGTTCAGCCTCAGCAACATGGGTATCAGCTTCTAATGTCTTAGTTACTGACGCAATAGTAGGAACTTGGAGACATCACTCTGTTACAGTGCTACCTATGGATTATGCAAGGTTTGCAGTAAGCGGAGCAGCGGATAACACAGCTTCTACAGTTAAGATTGTATTCCATCAGAGAGTAGGTGGATAATGCAGAAGGCAGAGACCAGCACCATAGACGCTAAGAAGGTAGTGGATGAACCAAAGAAAGCTAAACTCCTAGACATCTTAGTAGATGAGAACCAAATGATTTATGTCAACTGGCCTACAGACAAGCGTGAACTCTGTATTACTGCACTCTGTGAAGCATTAAAGTTAGTAGCAACTTATCAGAAACCAATAGTAGAAGTACCCAAACCAAGGATACTTGATTTTGTACGGGGGATTAAACATGCCTGAGAATAATATAGCAGAAGAAATAGTCAAACGAGTTAGTCAACTAGACAGTGAGCGACAGAACTATGCAACGTTCTGGCAGGATGTAGGCAAATACTGTCTACCCCGTAAGGCGTATATCACAAGGACTCGTACTCCGGGAGCTAAATATGACTATGATGTTTATGATACAACTGCTATGCAGGCTAATATTACTCTTGCTGCTGGTCTACATTCTTATCTTACTAACCCGAATAGTAAGTGGTTCTCCCTAAGGGTTCAAGATGAAGAGATTAACAAAGACGCTACAGTCAAGGCGTGGCTCCAAGACACAGAAGACAGGATGTACAATCTACTTAACTCATCTAACTTTAACCAACAGATACATGAACTCTATCTAGACTTAGGAGTATTTGGTGTAGCTTGTATGTATGAAGAAGAAGATGAGATAGATGGAGTCAGGTTCTACTCTAGAGACATAGCTGAAATCTATTTATGTGAGAACGATAAAGAGAAGATTGATACAGTGTATCGCAAGTTTAAGATGTCAGCACGTCAAGCATATGACAAGTGGGGTGATGCAGCAGGCGAAGTAGTCAAAGTCTTTATGGAACGCAAGGAGTTTGATAAGCAGGTTGAGTTCATTCATTGTGTTATGCCTAGGTATGAAAGGGATGTTAACAAGGACGACTCAGCTAACATGGCGTTTGAGTCTACATATATTGAGGTCTCTAAGAAACATTTAATTAGTCAATCTGGCTATCGTGAGTTCCCTTACTTTACACCAAGATTCAACAAGAATAGCGGAGAGGTATGGGGGTCAAGTCCGGCTATGGTTCTCTATGCAGATATTAAAATGCTAAATGAGATGGTGAAAGTATTGATACGGTCAGCACAAAAGCAAGTTGACCCGCCTCTAGTGCTACCTCACGATGGCTATTTATTACCAATTAAGTACGGCCCGGCGGCTCTTAACTTTAGGCTTAAAGGCTCCGCAGATGACAAGATTGAGCCCCTTGCCACCGGAGCTAATATATCAATCGGATTAGAGATAATTCAAGAATGGCAGGCAATCATTAAGAAAGGTTACTTTGTAGATTTGTTCCTGTTATTAGCCGACCCAGCACGCAAGGACATGACTGCAACAGAAGTAATGCAGCGGGTAGAAGAGAAGATGTTGATTCTTGCCCCTGTCCTAGGACGACTAATGAACGAGTTCCTAGACCCGCTAATCAACAGGACATTCTCAATACTCTGGAGGTCAGGCAAGCTCTTACCGCCCCCGGCTGAACTACAGGGTATGCCTTATCAGATTGAGTACATCTCTCCTTTAGCACGCAGTCAAAAGCTAGACCAGATGAAGTCAATCAATAACTTCTTAGCTTTAATCAGTCAGATAGCGGTAGTCAAGCCTAATGTTTTAGACAATATGAATGAGGATGAGGTAGCTAAGGACATCCAATCACTATATGGAGTTAATCCTAAATACCTTAACTCAGAAGAAGAAGTAGCGGCAATCAGGCAGGCAAGGGCAGAACAACAGCAAGCAGCCCAACAGATGGCAGGTATGCAACAGACAGCGGATATTGCCAAGACTGGGGCAGAGGCCGTAACAACCATGCAACCAAAGGAGACCAGTGGACAATAACGCAGAGAGGATAAAAGGTTTAAGAAGCGATTACAAGAAAGTGTTTGAGTCAGAAGAAGGCAAGCACGTGCTTAAAGACCTAGAGAAAGTCTGTTTATACCGTTCCACAACCTTTGATAAAGATGCTCTAGTCATGGCGTTCCAAGAAGGATTAAGGGCAGTCTATCTGCATATCTCTACTATTATGAACATGGATGTTGAAGAACTGGAAAGACTGGTTGCAGCTAATGAGCGAGTTTGAAGGCGGGGTAAAGAAGTTTAGATGTGTCAGATGTAATGAGATAGCCAAGCGTCATTCTAACTTAATCGGTATCGGGGTATGTAGGAATTGTGAAACAACTATCGGGGCAGACGCAGCTGAAGTAATGATACTAGAAGAAGCAGAGAAAGCAATACCGGACAGGTTACATTACTTATTCAAGACAGGACAAATGAGGTCTAGATATGCCATTTAAATCAGAGAAGCAACGTAGATATATGTTTGCAAAACATCCAGAGATAGCCGAGCGCTGGAGCAAGGAAGGCAAGGCATACGTAAGTAAAACGTACAAGCACCATAAGTACGGAAAAAAGGGAGGTAAGAAATGACCGCTGACAATCTAAGTCCAGAAGTGGACAACTTAGACCAGACAACAGAAGCACCAGTAGCAGATTGGCGTGCAAGTTTAGACCCAACAGTTAAAGAACACCCGTCTCTTAAGAACTTTAAGAACGCTGGTGATTTAGCTAAGAGTTGGGTAGAAGCAGAGAAGGTAATTGGTAGGGACAAGATACCAGTACCGGGTGAGAAAGCAACTAAGGAAGATTGGGATTTAGTCTTTGAGCGATTAGGCAGACCTAAAGACAAAGACGGATATGCCCTTCCAGAAGTGAAGTTGCCTGAAGGTTACCCAGCACCAGATAAAGCCTTTATGGACAACTTTAAAACCAAGGCATTAGAACTGGGTATGTTACCGGGTCAGGTGAATGGACTTTACCAATGGTTTATGGAGCAGCAAGTGAATGAGTTTAACCAATATGGGGAACAACGCAACAACGCTAGAGGTGAAGCAGAGAACGCACTCCGTAAGATATGGGGTAAGGCTTTTGAACAGAATTATGCAATAGCTGAACAAGCTGTGAATAAGTACGGGACAGAGCAATTCATTGAGAAACTTAAAGCAACAGGCATGAATAACGACCCAGACATGGTTAAGTTTATAGCAGATATGGCTAAGAACTTCTCAGAAGATAAGATTACCGGCAAAGCACCCGGTCTTACATTATCACCTGAAGAAGCTAAAGCTAAGATTTCAGCCTTACAAGCTGAGGCAATGAAAGATAAGAACCATTGGTTAAATAACAAACGGCATCCTGAATATGAACATGGAACAAGGATGTGGCGAGAGTTACACGAGATGGCCTATCCAGACGCATAACCCGTAAGGACGCTAAGGATAGTATGTAGTGGACAATCTCTTTGAGACCCAATAGTAGAAGAAGAGAGACCCTTCTTAAATCGCAGCGAAGGACAATCTTACATAGCGAGACAACTTTAAGGAGGCCACAATGGCTACAAATGATATTTCAACTGCCTTTGTAAAACAATTCGGCAGTACGCTTGACTTCCTAGTCCAGCAAAAAGGTTCTATGCTACGCAACTCTTGTAGGATAGAAACTGTAACAGGTGAGGAAGCATACTTTGACCAGTTAGCTTCTACCGCAGCACAGAAGAAAACTACCCGCAACAGCGACACCCCACTCATCAAATCAGAGCATAAAAGACGCAGAGTTACTATGTATGATTATGAATGGGCTGACTTAATTGACAAAGAAGACAAACTCAAGATGTTAATTGACCCTCAGAGCGATTATGCCTTAAATGCGGCATGGGCGTTAGGCCGGTCTATTGACGATGCTTTAATTGATGCGTTTTCTAACACAGCGTATGCAGGTAAAGCAGGTGGCACAGCAACAACGTTTACGGCTGGTAACATCTTGACCGTAGGCGCAACAGGCATGAGCTTGCAGAAACTTCTTGATGCTAAAGAGAAGTTAGACGCAGCTGATGTTGACCCGAACGAAGAGAGATTTGTGATTATCACAGCAGCGCAGTTAGCTGACTTGTTGAATACCACAGAAATCAAAGACGCTGATTACAACACAGTCAAAGCGTTGGTTCGTGGTGAAGTAGACACGTTCTTAGGATGCAAATTTATCCTATGTAACAGGTTAGTTTCTCGTAATGGTGGAACAGTTGCTGGTCATGGTAGAAGCTGTTTCATGTATGCGAAGTCAGGTCTTTTACTGGCTTTGAGCAAAGACATCAACACGCAAATCACGCAACGTGCTGACAAGAGCTATGCAACTCAGGTATATGCGTCTATGTCCATTGGTGCAGTTCGTATGGAAGAAGAGAAATGCGTACAGATTCTTTGTACAGAATAATGTTATCTAAAAGGAGGAAATAGAAATGGCTGAATATGGTAAAGGTGTTAATTACACCAAAGTCATCGACCCCTCGTCAGAGAACATTATTGACCCGGGGTTGATTGGTGGAAAGGTTAGAGTAATGCAGGATTATGTCAGCATTGCTGCTACTAATCTAAAATCCACCGACTACGTAATAGTAGGAACAAAGCTGCCTACAGGTTCTCAGGTAGTTAGTATTAAACTCACTTCAGATGCCACTTCCACTGCTTCTGGTTTACTTGTGGTAGGCGATGAAGGTAGTGCAAACAGATACATTACATCAACAGGCGTAACGGCTAACTATGTAGCAACTGGCCCTAACGCTGCGGGTGGAGTGTATTATTCAGTAACAGGAACCACTGATAACTATATTAGAATCGCTGGTGCAGCTACCAATGCTGTATTAACAGGTTCTGTTATAAAAATCAGTGTTATGTACGTTGTAGAATAAGGAGGAGTTATGGCACTTTACGGACATGGAGTAAACTACGCAAAGACGCTTGACCCTTCTTCAGACAATATTATTGACCCTTCATTATTGGGAGGCAAGTTACGTGTTTTCCAAGACTATGCCACCATTACTGGAGCGACTAACCTAAAGAGTACCAACTATATCATCGTAGGAGGAAAACTTCCTACAGGTGCTCAGGTAGTTAAGATAATATTAGGCTGTACTTCCCCTGCGTCAACAACTGACTCAGGACTTGTTGTAGGTGATGAGGGTAGTGCAAATAGGTACATCACATCTACTCAAGTAACAGGAAGCACAGTAGTTGTTGGCCCTAATGCGGCTGGTGGTGTCTATTATACTGTAACCGGGGTAACCGATAATTACATTAGAATAGCAGCAGCAGGCAATAATGAATCAATAACATCAGGGACAATCAAGGTGTCAATCTGTTACGTAGAGGTATAAGAGTATCTGGCGGGGCTAAACACCCCGCCTTACTCTTTTAAGGAGGTATCATGGCAAGTCCAGTTTCAATAGCGAATTTAGCTTTAACAGTCCTTGGGGCTGATAGGATAACAGCACTCACAGATAATTCAGAGAACGCAAGGCGTTTAAACGCTATCTATGACGCTTGTCTAGAGGATGTGTTAAGGGCGCATCCTTGGAACTTTGCTATTACTAGACAGGGACTTGCTCTATTAGCAACAACCCCTGCGTTCGGGTATGATTATGAGTTTCAACTTCCCGGTAACTGTTTGAGAGTTATTGAGGCAAACAACGGGTCAGACTTAATCACAGATTATAAGATTGAAGGACGTAAGCTTTTGTGTGGTGAGGACGTAGTATATATTAAATTTATCGGTAATGTTACCGACCCCAACCAATACACAAGTCAGTTTATATTTGTATTCTCTACACGCCTTGCCGCAGAGATAGCTTATGCAGTAACGAACAATAAGGCAACAGCAGAGTTAGTCACTAAACTTTATATGGACAGGCTTCAACAAGCCAAAGAAACAGACGCACAGGAATCAAGCTCAGTCAATGTTATAGACGAAGATATGTGGACTGTAGAAAAACGAAGCTGAAAGAATGAAAAAGATAGTAGGTAAATGTAGCGAGTGTGAAAGGCCAATACATCTTAAGGGTCTTTGTTTAAGACATTATAAGAGTATCCATAATAAAATGTTTAGAACAAAACATCCTGAAAAATGCAGAAAATATACCAGAGATTGGACTATAAAACTTAAATATGAGATTTTCTCTCATTACTCTGGAGAACAACCTAAATGTGCTAAGTGTGGTTTTTCTGATATGAGGGCTTTATGTTTAGACCATATCTACAATGATGGAGCAGAAGAAAGAAGAATGATAACAAATGGTGTAAGGAATAATTTTAATGGTCAGAAGATTTATCAGTGGGTAAAGAAAAATAATTTTCCAGACAGGTATCAGGTTCTATGCTTTAATTGTAATATAATTAAACAAAGAGAATTATCAGAAAAGAGAAACTAAATGGGAAACATAAATTACATAAACACCAATTTTACCGCCGGAGAGGTCTCGCCTCAGATTGAAGGCAGGGTAGACATAGCTAAGTATCAGAACTCCGCAGCAACATTAAACAATGTATTCGTAAGGATATTCGGTGGGGCTTATAGAAGGCCGGGGACATATTATGCGGCAACTACTAAGCTCACCACAAGCGCAGTCAGGTTACTGCCTTTCCAGTTCTCTACCACTCAGGCCTATGTCATAGAAGCAGGAGATGTTTATTTCAGGTTCTACAAAGACTCAGGTGTCTTAGAGACTAGTTCTGGGGTAGCGGTTGAGATAACTTCTAGTTATGCAGCAGCTAACCTATTTGAACTACAATACGCCCAAGATGCAGATACAATGTATGTTACTCACACAGGACATCCAGTAAAGAAACTGACACGTTCTTCTCACTACTTATGGAGTTTAGCTGAGGTAGACTTCGTAGGCGGCCCTTGGATGCCAGCTAACTCAGACTCTGGCTCTTATCTTAAAGCCTCAAGTTATTCAATAGGTGCAGTAACAGTAACAGCTTCGGGTAATGCTACGTTCCTAGCCGGTCATTCAGGTTCGCTATTAAGGATAGGTAACTCTAATGGGTATGTAAGGATTACTAATGTGTCTAGCTCAACTGTTGCAATCGCCACAGTAGTAGAGACTCTACACTCTGCATCTTCTACAGGCTTTACTGATAACTGGGCTATGGGTGCATGGAATAAACAGAATGGTTATCCTCAAGCGGTGTCATTCTTTGAACAACGACTTTACTTTGGAGGAACTGCTGCAGAGCCACAAACTGTCTGGGGTTCTGTTGAACAAGACTATGAAAACTTTACTGCTGGAAGTAACGACTCTGATTCGGTAGTATTCACTATCGCAGATAACGAAGTTAATGCTATACGCTGGTTTGCTGCAGGTAAGTCTCTAGCAGTCGGTACTCTAGGCGGGAACTTCCTTATGCAGTCTGATTTAACTAGCGGCCCGATTACTCCAACCAATATAAATATCAAGAAAGAAACAGTTTATGGCGCTGACCTTATCTTACCTAAGAGAATAGGTAATGCAGTCTTATATGTTCAACGCAATAATTTGACCCTCCGTGAGTTAGCTTATGATTTTGATTCTGATTCACAGTTAGCCAAAGACGCTACTATCTTAAGCGAGCATATCACCAAGAGCGGTGTAAAGGACATGGATTATCAAGAAGCTCCCGACGGTGTTTTGTGGGTAGTACGTAAAGACGGACAGATGGCTACCATGACACGTTTAGCAGAACAAGACATCTTAGCTTGGTCTAAACATGATACCCAAGGGTCTTATCTTTCTGTAACAGTTATCCCTAATGGTAACGAAGACCAAGTCTGGGTAGTAACACAGAGGTCTTGCAAGGTTACCGCTACTACTACTAACGGTTATATCCGAATGGTTGAATATTTCAAACCTTTTATCTTACCTGATAGCCAAAGCGATGGGTTCTTTGTAGACTGTGGACTTTCCTACCTAGGCACAGGAACATACACTAAGACAGTTACAGGTCTTACCCACTTAAACACAAGGGTAGTCTCTATACTTGGTGATGGGGCGGTCTATCCAGACCAGACAGTTACAGGTGGTTCAATTACAATCTCTAAGTCATGTTCTACAATACACATAGGATTGAGTTACAATAGTGTCATAAAGACCTCAAGACTAGAGGCAGGTTCTTTGACGGAATCTACCCAAGGCTTAGTCAAGAGGGTTTATAAGTCTATTGTCAGGTTATGGCGTTCTCTAGGTTGCTCTATCGGAGATGGCACAACCAATGACGTTATATATTTTAGGGATTCTTCTATGTTGATGGGTTCTGCTCCGACACTGTTTACCGGGGATAAGGAAGTATCATTCCCTGTAGGTTGGAATAAGAACGCACAGGTATATATTACACAAACACAACCGCTCCCACTGAACGTCCTCGCAGTAATCAGCAAGGTGGAGGTGTCCACTGAATAAAATACTATTTGACCAGAAAATCAAATCCACATTTAGGGCAAAGACAAGGATGCCAGTTCTTACCTCTAATTACCAGTGTCAAATTTTCAGGTCTATTATCATCTCTCATTTGGTTTTTATGATGAACAATCTCATCTTTAGTAAGATAACGCCCAAGAACCTTTTCCATAACAAGACGATGTTCAAGTACATAAAGTCCGTTATTCTTTTTCCTAGCAGGGTGTTCAGGTTTATAGATAAGAATATACCCCCCCGAAGTCTTTATTTTGTCTTTTCTAGGGAATCTATTGCTTTCTCTAATTTTTATTTTAGTTTCTTCTGGGTGTTTATAGTGTTTACGAATATCACTAAGTTTATCTCGTGTTTCTTTAGACATAACATGTCCTTTCTTAAACTCAGTATTAGGAGAATTATGCAATCCCTTAAATCCTTTATTCCAAACTCTATGTCCTTTTTTAAAATAACCTTTTCCACTTGTGTTCATTTTTACCTCCAAATAAAAGAAGCCGCTTTCGGTGGCTTGAAAGAAACAGTTAAGTTCCTACACCTACTAACGGCTAAGTTTTTGAACATAAAAATACCGTTTCCTTCAAGCAATATAAGTATAACATATTTAAACCAAATGTCAATAGTAGAAGTAAGCACAGAATAGGAGTTTTTATGGCGACCATAGGCGCAGGGATAGATGGTTCTTTAGCTTCAACTGGTGGGGGATTTTCTGCAGGCTCAGCAATGACTTTGCTAAGTTCTTTCCTTAGTACTGGTTCTAATATCTATGGCGGGTTTTTACAGAATAAAATCTACAAAGCCAACGCAAATCTCGCACAAGCCCAAGGCAATTACTCAAGCGCAGTAGAAGAGTTTAATGCTGCAGTCGCAAGGGCTAATGCTGAGGCAATTAGGGCTTCTGCTGACCTAGACATAGAGAGACAGAAGAAAGCAGCGACGAGGTTTCAGTCAAGCCAGATTGCAGGTTACTCAAAGGCAGGTGTCAAGTTAACTGGTTCTCCGCTGGAGGTAATGATTGATTCTGCTATGGAAGCTAAATTAGATATAGCGATTACTGATTACAACGCTAAGATTGGTGTAATGCAAGCCCAGTCCCAAGCTAAAGGTTATGACAAGAGCGCTGAGATAGCTAAGTCTAATGCTGAGGCTTCTTCTAAAATATCAAAGTCAGTAGGTAGATTGCAACAACAGGAGAGGATTATCGGCGGCGTGTCTTCATTAGGAAAATCTCTGTTAAGCACAGTATCAAGTTATTCAAGATAGGAGTTTTGATGGCTAACATTCCACAATTTGTAAGTAAAGAAAGAGTGTCAAGTGAAGCACCTGCTGTTATGCAAAGAACAGAGAAAGTCGGGGTAATGGCTGACCCTTCTTCAGTAGAGTCTAATGTCGGTAGACAGGCCGCAGAACAACTCTTTGATTTAGGCCAGAAGATGATTAAGGTTGAGAACGCCAACGACAACTCCAAAGCCCAGATTCAATATACCCAAGGGATGCTTGCCTTTGAAGAAGAGGTTAAGAAAGACCCGGCTAAGTTTAAAGAATATGACAATTATATGCAAAAGCTAGAGGACGCCGCAGCCAAGAACTTTCGTAACGCAGACGCTAGGGAAACATTTAAGCAAGATTCCGGCTTAAAGAATGTTATATTTAAGAATAAATTGCAGGCGGATGTTTTTAAACAACAAGTAAAATTAGACCAAGTAAATACTGTAGCTAATGCTAAGGTTAAAGCGGAAGCAGCTTATAGTGTACCAAAAGAACAATTACCGCTAGCTTTAGCTGGAATAAAACAAGATTTTACCGAAGCTGAGAAAAGAGGAACATTTGACCAAGCAGACTCTTTAGTTCAGTACAACAAAATAGTTGAGGACATCCGAACAGGCAGACCCCAGAAAGCCATATACGATGACCAGTCTACCCAAGAGGATGAATCAGAAGTATTGAAACAACTAAAAGCTGGAGCTCAAGGACAATTCCCCGATTTAACTTTTGACGAAAGAACTAAATTGATAAAAGAATCCCAGCAACGTATATTTAATAACAACCAAGCGTATAAGAGAAGGAACGAAACAAGCCAACAAGAAAGAAACACTGGTGTAATAGACAAGTTGGCTAATCTCAATCTTACTTTAAACGATGTAGATGCTGAATTTGCTATACCTGAGGACAAAGGTGGTATACCAAGAAATACATTACTGACATATAAAAAGGGTTTGTTGACAGGGATTAAAAATAACTTAACTTATATGTTAAATGAAAAATCTGGTACTGGGTATGCTGCAAGAGCTACTGCTAGAGCAAATACAGTTAAACAATATAACGAGTTGATTGAATTATATATAGATGATAAATCTGATATGTGGAAAGCAAAAGAAGCGTTGGCTAATGCTTGGAAAGATGGAGCGCTTGACCCGATAGAAGCTAAACTCCTAGACCCTCTAAAATCGCAACTTAATGATATTTCGTTTAATAGAAGTAAAAACCCTTTAGTATGGGCGATAAAAGAAATTAAATCTCATGTTCTTAACCAAAGCAATTCTACTGACGAAGATTTGGCGAGAAATATAAAACAACTTCTTGGTGGAGTAGCAGGAGGTCAAGAGCCAAGAGAAGTAACTAAGCAAATGTTAAGCGAAGTAGTTAAAAGTAAGTTACCTGATTACCAATCGTACCCAAAAGAAGGTGTGATTAAATATGATAAAGGTGGAAATGCTATTAGGGTATTCCCAGATGGAACATTCAAAGAAGAAGTAACAAAGAAACCCACGGAGACTAAGTAATGCCTTTTGATTTTGATACAATGGTAGATGTTAAACAAACTGATGCTGGAGAAGCTATTGGGGATAATGGTTTTGATTTTGATAGTGTCCAGCCAGACCCACCTGTTCCGATTAAAGAACAACGGACTTCTGTTATATCTGAAGTAGCTAGGTGGATTTTTGGGAAGTCTCCTCTTGGTCAGATGGAAACTTCTATGTATCTACAAGACAAGATGCCTGATTTAGAACCCGGTGAAGACATAACGAGCTACCAAAAAAAAGTAGAGGCTGTATTGAAACCAAGGGAAAAAGAAATTGTTGCTGGTGGTATAGGTAAGGTGTTAGAAAAAGAAATGCAAGCTGGAGTTGCTGCTGGCGCTGTAGCATCACCCATAAGGACGGGATTAGCACTTGCCGGATTTACTGGGTTAGATAAATTCATTAACTTACGTAGATGGTTAGATAAAAACCAACCAAATACAGCTCCTGAGATAAAAGATATTGCAGAAGTAATAGATTTTGGACTGAAAGCATTTGTAGTGGGCGGGGGAATGGTTAAAGGCGAAGCATTATTAAAAGAACGCATGAGTGCGTTAGGTCAGCCCAAAAATGTTAATATTAAACCAGAGACTTTAACTAGATTAAGAGATACTGGAAATTTGCTACCAGCAGAAAAGGTTGATTTAATGAAAACCTTGGGTGTTGAACAAAACCAAATTGATACTGCTGTTAATACTGGGTTGCCAGTGAATGTACCTACTGATAAAGTTATCGCTGTAGGGAAAAAACCTTATTGGGATAGGACGAAAGTAGAACTAATTGAACCAGAAGTTGCAAGAGAAAATATCCCAGCCATAGATGTGCAACCCATATTAAAGAACATCAAAGAATTGCAAGTCGAGAAGAAGTTATCTAATACCACCGTAAGTAAACTTAAACAAACTATCGGAATTGAAAATATTAAACGAGCAGAATTGCCTCAATTAGAGAAACTGCAAACCTTCCTTGGGGATTTAAAAGAAGGAGACAAATTTTTGTCAGAGAAACAAGTTAAGGATTTGAGTGGGATTATTAAAGACCTACCTAGTCCAGAGATTACACCCAAGAGAATAGTTGTGGAAAGATTCGGGGAAAAAGACCAAATTTTAGGAGAAGGAATAATGAAAAAAGTTTCTCCAGAACTTATCCCAACGGTGGATATTAAAGAAGGACATCCTTTGGTTAAGCGCATTGTTGAGGATGCTGATGTTAAATTTACTGAAGCAGAAAAAATAATATCTTTAAGGGATAAGGAAATTGATACCTTACTTACCAAAGCAGAAAAATCCAGAGTAAAATCTTTGCCAACTTCTGAAAAGATTCAAAGGAAAATATTACCCCAGAATAAAGAAATCTTTGAAGCATTAGGTGGGAGTAAAGTTAAACTATCCCCAGAAGAAACTGCTGCAGTTGATTATTTAAAAGGGTTCTTTGAGCAGGCTAGAAAAGATTTAAAACTAGAAAAATACCGTAAGAATTATATCACTCATTTAGAAAAAGATTTAACGGAAAAGATTCTCACCGACGGGGTGTTCAGTGCTGTTAAGTCCGTATTCGGTGAACAGAAACAAGCAGATATTCCGATAAATATTATGCTTGAGTTAGATAATATCATTGGTAGCGAAAAATTCTTTAGGTTTGCCATGGAACGTAAAGGTGACTTAGACCCCTCTACTAATATACGTAGAATAGTCCATCAGTATTCTTCAATGCTTGAAACAAAAAAAGCATTAGACACTATTCTTCCTGAAGGTCAAGCAATAGTTAATAATTTATTGCAGGGTAAATCTGCAGTTTGGATGAAGAAGTATTTGCAAAATTTAAAAGGCAGAGGTGCAGATTACAACTTTAAGAATGGCCCGATGGGTTGGTTACCAAAAGTAGGGGAGGGCATTGTTGATATTGGGTATTTGAAACTTCTTGGTTTAAATTATAAGTCAGCCCTAAAGAACATCGTAGCAGGTGAAACTAATAGCTGGATTTATCAAGACTTTAAAACTTATTTACAGGGAAAACAGAGGTATATCTCTAATCCTAAAAAAGTTTACGCAATGGCTTCTGAATATGGGGTTTTTGACAATACTTATGCTGAATATGCACAAAAAGGTATTGGTAGTCTTAAAAAACTACAAGACTTAGCCATGGTTGGACAAAAGATAGGAGAAGTAGAGATAAGGGGTTCAATATTTGCAAGTATGTTGACGGATAAAGAGTTTTCTTCGGGAAAGTTAAGCCCAAAAAGATACAGAGAAATTAAAGATACCATTTCTATCACACAAGGTACATTTTCTAAAACTGACAGTCCTTTATGGACACAGCATTGGCTAGGAAGAATGTTCTTCCAGATGAATAGATGGCGCATAACTAATGCTATGTTACTTCGTAGGATAACTAATGACGCAGTAAAAGACATAAGGGCAGGAAATTATAAAACCCAAAATACAGCTCGTCTTGGTAAAGCTATTGTTGCTTATGGTGTTGGTATGTATATTAGTTCTCAACTCGCTAAAGCTGGATTAACTACAGCATCCCAGATAACAGAAAATATGGCACAGACAATAGATGGGGTTGTTTCGTTAGTAAGTAAGGGAGATTTGGTCAAGATGTTTACTGAAAACCCATCTCTTTCTACATTAAAGGAAGCGGGTAATACAGCCATGGATGTAGCTAATTTCTTACATATCCCCGGAGCTAAACAACCAAGGGGAAGAGGTATTGAAGATACATATATTGCACCAGTTAAAACAGGTGAGGAAATTATAGAAGGATTGGATGAATTATTCTAAGGAGCAGACATGACTATCAGTTCAGTAACATCTAAAGTAATTTACGTAGGCACAGGTTCAACCGCCTCAGCAGCTAAGATATTTGCTTATCCTTTTAGGATTCTTTCTACCTCAGACCTTGATGTAAGTGAATATGTCATACTGACTAGCGTCTCTACACTCCTTACCCTAAATACCCATTACGCAGTTACAGGCGCAGGAGACGCTTCTGGTGGGAACGTCATCTTGACTGGTTCTTATACTAATCTTCCTGTTGTTTCTAAGCTAATCATTCAGCGTGGTATGGACTTCACTCAAGAAACTAATTATGTAGAGAATGACGCCTTTAGTGCAGAGACCCACGAAGAAGCTCTAGACCGCCTGACTATGTTTACCCAACAGCTCAAAGAACAGACAGACCGGGCAATCGTAGCAGACATCTCTCAGACTTCAAGTAATATTACATATAATAATTTTGTTACTGTCCAAGTAGCTTGTGCATCAAGTGCTACTGTCTCAGTTGCCCAAGCATCTAACGCAGTAGTCTCGGCAACAGCAGCTGCAAGCTCAGCAACTGTATCGTTAAACTCTCAAGTAGCATCTACTTCGTCAGCCACCGCAGCAGTTACACAAGCTGCAGCAGCAGCCAGTTCGGCAGCAGTAGCCGTAGACCAAGCAGTGTTAGCTTCTACTTCTCAGGTTGCAGCGGCTTCTTCCGCAGCAGTAGCTTTGGCTCAAGCTGACATTTCTACGAGTTCAGCGACAGTTTCAGTAGCCCAAGTCGCAGCAGCTGCCTCTTCTGCTACAGTAGCGGTTGATTCACAAGCAGCTTCAACATCTTCAGCTGTTGTAGCTTTGGATGCGCAGGTTGCTACATCTTCTATTGCAGCCGTAGCAGTAACTTCACAATTAGCAGCGGCTTCTTCTGCAACCGTAGCTGTAAATGCTCAAGTAGCTTCAACCTCAAGTGCAACAGCAGCGGTAACACAGGCCTCTAATGCAGCAGTAAGTGCAGTGCAAGCATCAAACTCAGCAGTAGCGTGTGCGTCGTCTGCTGCTATAGCCGTTACTCAAGCGGATGCTTCAGCGTCTTCAGCAACCGTTGCAGTGGATTCACAGGCAGCATCAACTTCCTCTGCTGTAGTATCAGCCGCTCAGGCCTCTAACGCAGTGGTCAGTGCAACACAAGCGTCAAACTCATCTGTTGCGTGTGCTTCTTCAGCAGCTATTGCAGTTGCTCAAGCGGATATATCAACTTCTTCAGCTACGGTATCTGTTGCTCAGGCAGTTCTAGCTTCTAACTCAGCTTCTGCGGCAGGTTCATCTGCGACAGTCTCGGTTGACCAAGCTGCAGCAGCGGCAAGTTCAGCGACTGTATCTGTGGTTCAGGCATCTAATGCTGTAGTAAGCGCAACTCAAGCATCTAATTCTTCGGTAGCTTGTGCATCTAGTGCTGCTGTAGCCGTAGCTCAGGCAGATATATCGGTTTCTTCAGCAACAGTTTCAGTTACACAAGCATCTAACGCAGCAGTATCAGCAATCCAAGCATCTAATTCAGCTGCTTCAATATCTGGTGGGGCGTTAGCTTCTTTAGCTAATCTTGCTTCAGTAGCAATTAACGAATCTCTAACAGCAGGTTCTTCTAATTATATAAACCTAGGTTCTGCGGCTAAGGAATGGAATAATATCTTTGCTTCAGGCACAGGCAATATTGTAACAGTTAAGTCTACATTAGTGTCTTCGGCTACAATACACGGTGGGACTATAACCTCATCTACTTTAAGTGTTTCAGGTACAGCCACTGCAGTTACTGTAGTGTCCACTCTTGTTTCAGCTACTACCGTAACTGTAACAGGAACAATGAACGCTACTACAATTAACTTAACAGGCGGTCAAATCGCTTTTCCTGCTACTCAAGCCGCTTCTGCTGGAGTTAATGTTCTTGATGATTATGAGGAAGGTACTTTTACTCCTACAATATCTTTTGGCGACGCTGCTGTTGATGTTGCCTATGATGTTCAACAAGGAAAATATACTAAGATTGGAAACCTTGTTACTTGTAGTATATATTTAACAATTACAAATAATGGTTCTTCTACTGGTAATGTTAAAATTGAAGGATTGCCATTTACAAATAATGCTAATACAAGAGCAATGCCAGGATACCGCACTATTGGGTGTACTTGGACATCAGGGGATATACCAAAAGCAACAATTTATCCGAGCAATGCTTTCTTTTATTTAGTAAGTGATGTACCTGACGGAACGCAGCTTATTTGGACAAATACTAATGTACCAGACGCTTCTTACTTTTGGTTTACAGTATCATATCAAATATAAAAAGGAGAGAAACTATGTATTCAGAAGAAACTGTAATAGACAAAATTGAGATTTTAGAAGATGGACAGATACAGATTAGAGAAGCGACAAAGGTTTTTAAGGACGGAGTAGAGATTTCAAAGACTTACTGGCGGTGCGTGATTGCTCCTGATAAAGATTTAGATACTCTTACAATCACACCTAATACTACCACCGAGGATTTAGCGAAAGTAAAAGCGATAGCAGGTCAAGTCTGGACTAAGAAAGTCAAAGACAAATACATAGAAGAAAAAGCTAAAAATATGTTAGCATAACACTTAATAGATTTGGGAATGACTAAGGAGAAAAAATGACAATATCAAGTGTAACTTCAAAAGTAATTTATGTAGGAGATGGGGCAACCTTAGTCTTTGCTTATCCGTTCAAGATATTCGCAGAAGCAGACCTTGTAGTCAGCGATTATAACGTATCTACTACATCAACCACTGTCTTGACTTTAAACACCGACTATCTGGTAAGCGGGGTAGGCTTGACCGCAGGTGGTAATGTTACGCTTTCAGGGTCTTATACGTCTTTACCTACAGGTTCTAAGTTAGTCATCCAGAGGGAAATGCCCTTAACCCAGTTAGTTGACTATGTAGAGAACGACTCTTTCCCAGCAGAAACCCATGAAGACGCACTTGATAAAATTACTATGGTCTGTCAACAGTTACAAGAACAGGTAGACAGGGCAGTCAAGTCAGATATCACCACTAACTCGGCGGGGGTTATTTACATAGATGCAGATGCCTCAGCTTCAAGTGCTGTGGTCGCTCTTGCGGCTCAGGTAGCAACTGCTTCTTCTGCGGCGGTTTCTGTGGTACAAGCCTCTAATGCTGTGGTGTCGGCATCTCAAGCATCTACTTCCTCGGTAGCGTGTGCCTCAAGTGCTACTGTGGCAGTTGCACAGGCAGTCTTAGCTTCAACCTATGCAGGTTCAGTAAACTACACTAAAGATAACGACGGAACATTGACTTCAAACTCAGACCTGTTCGTAGCTTCACAAAAGGCAACTAAGACTTACGCAGATACTAAAGCGCCTTTAGCCAGTCCTACATTTACAGGTACGTTAAATGCAGTTACCATAGTAGGTACTTTAGTAAGCTCTACAACCTCTTATGTAACCGGCACAGCCAACGCTACGACTATATCAGTTACGACTTGCAAGGCAACCACGGTTACAGCCTCAACAGTCAATGTTTCAGGTACAATGAATGCAACTAATGTTAAGGGTGATGGTAGTTTGTTGACTGGGATAACAAGTTCAAGTTTTGGTGCTTGGGATGCTTCAAGTTATTCAGTTAATACTGCATATTTAGCTGCAACGGACGGTATAGTTTGTGCAGTTATTACATTGACTGCTTCTGGAGGATATGCGCAAGGTTTAACAGATGCCGCCAATCCACCGACAACCGTCAGAGCTTATTCAAGAGTTGATAGTACAAATATTGTCAATTCTGTTACTTTCCCTGTCATAAAAGGACAATATTGGAAAGTTCTTACTGATACAGGGAGTACAGTTATTCACTGGTTGCCTCTAGGAAGTTAATGACTAGCGAAGATAAAGTTATAGAAGATATTAAAGACAAGATACAGCGATAGTCTACGAATAGGAGAAAAGATGGATTGGACAGCTATAGGTCGTGAGTTTGGTTTATTGGGGATAGTTATAATCGGCGTAATAGCTGCCTTTTTCTTTATTCTCAAGTGGGTGCTAGAACAGTTCAAGATTGAGTTGGTTGCAAACAGGCAGGAACGCAAGGAGTATTTGGATACATTGGCTGGTATTAGGCAAGATATTGCAGAACACAATCTCCGAGCTAAAGAGTTCCAGTGCAATGTTCAAGCGGAACATAAAGAAATGATTACCACTCTAGGACGCATAAATGGATATACCCATCCTTAAAGAACGCAAGAAATGTTGTCCTGAGTGCGGGTATGAATTGTTAGCCCGGGAAGGAAACAAGATATTCTGCCTGCGTAATGGTTGTGAATGGTTTGTAGAAGCAAAACGCAAAGAGGACGAACTCGTCCCTGATATACATAAACTACAGAATATGTGGCATTAACCAAGGAGGAAATATGGAAAAAATCATTGCATTTGTATTAGGATTTGTAATTGGTGCATTGGCAACAAAAGTGTATAGTATGTTATTCCCAAATAAAAAATAAGGATAACTTATGCCTACTTGGCTAATATCAGCGTTACCGTATGTATGGAAGTTCCTCAAGCATTGGGGTATCTATATATTACTAACGCTGGTATTAGTCGGTGGCCCTTATCTACTTTACAGACACGGATATAATGAAGGCTGGAAAGCTAAGATTTGTCCCCCTACCTATACAGTAGGAGATGGTGGCACAGTCAATAATTACAACGCAGAAGATTATAAACTTGCAGGAGTGAGGTTAAAACTATTATGGTTGAAATTGCAGTTTGGTTATTAGCTTCAGCAATCGGGGGAATCCTTTATCACCTCGGAGGAATTGGGAAACCCTATAACACTAAGTACCGTGATTTCGGTGTCCCTCTCGTCGGTGTTCTCCTGCTCTGGTATCTCTATCCATTTCATGCAGGTTGGCAGGAATATCTCGCCTACTTTCTTACCTTTGGACTTTACTTTGGCTCAATGACAACCTACTGGAAAAAGAAAGGAAGTGATGCGACATGGCTCTCATGGTTATTAACTGGCTTTGGATATTCGGTTGCTTTCTTGCCTTTTGCTATTGTGTCGGGGTTCTGGTTTGGGTTTTTCTTGCGTCTAGTTGTCTGCTCTCTGGCGACGATGATATGGAGTCAGAAATTCACTAATGTAGTTTGGGAAGAAGTTGGTAGGGGCGTAATAACAACAGTAACGATACCTTTGCTTCTAATATAAGGAGTAGGTACGAAAAATAACGTCGGTATAATTGGTGATTTACATATCCCTTTTGAGCGACCTGATTATTTAAACTTCTGCGTAGAGATATTTGAACGCTGCAAATGCAAGACTATTATTTCAATAGGAGACATTGTTGATTTACATAGTCTTTCTTATTTTGAGCATAATCCTAACGGTAAATCCGCCCTAGATGAAATGAACGAAGCAGACAAGCATATTGCAAGGTGGATGGATTGTTTTCCTAAACTGCTTATCTGTTTAGGCAACCACGACAGGCTTTGTCAGAGGAAATCTTTTAGCGCAGGAATCCCAGACAGGGCAATGAAGTCTTTTAGAAATCTCTGGAACTTTCCTATCGGCTGGCAAGACGATTTTACTTTTGAAATAGACGGGGTAAGATATATGCACGGCACAGGTTTCTCCGGCCAGAACGCCCATATTAAGGCAGCAGAGGCTAACAGGCAGAGTACGGTAATTGGTCATACGCACAGTACGCTAGGTGGAGTTTATCTAGTCTCTGAGCGAGATAGAATATTCGCAGTAAATACGGGTTGCGGTATAGACAGGCACGAATACGCTTTCCAGTATGGCCGGGATTTCCCTAAGAAACCCGCCCTCGGCTGCAGTGTGGTAACGGACAGAGGTTTGTTCTGGCAAACTTTTGCGATGAACCTATGAGAGTATATGATGCAATGACATTACACAGGAAAGTAGGCTGTGGGAATATCTATTGCATATTCTCTGAAGAAGACGGTCAATTCTACAACCTTATTGTTAAGGGAGACATGGCTAGGGAAGCTCCTTGCGGTGAGTCTTGGTTAAATGCCATTGCTGCCGTCCTTACCTATGCACTCCGCAAGTCTCTATGGGAAGGCACAGCGCAGAAGGCCATAGTCAAGCATCTATTAAACCACCGCTGTAATACAGCCGTACCTAATAAGGAACACATCACGTCTTGTTCTGATGCTATCGGAAGGATGGTTTTAGAGTATATTAAATCAAGGGGGTTAGATGAGATTGAAGAAGAAAAAGAAACGGCCAGTACATAAGTGTCCTTGTCATTATGGGCTTCCTTTGATTGAAGCAATCGGTGTTGACCCTAAAGATGGCAAAGGAAAAATAAATATTGCATTTAAACCTTCTTGGCCTTATGATATGTAAGGGCTGTAAAAACTGGAATGTAGAGTTTATGGCCTGTATTCTTGAGCCATACGAAATTGAAGAAATTACATGCCTACTAAAAAATATTTTAGCAGTTTTATTAAACCAATCAGAGGTTGACAGCGACGGAGAAACTTGGAAGCAATAAAATAGATGAAAATAAATCTTGACAGATTGCAAATTTCATGCTAGATTTATATTGTAAGTTAAATGGAGGATTAAAATGTTTAAGAAGACCCTGACAGAAGAGTTAAAAAAAGAAAAGTTTAGAGCCGTCGTTAGCCAGTTCAAAAGACTGGCTTTTAGTCTGTCAGGGCACGATGGCTCTTTTAATTTGGAGGAGCTATGGGCAAAATACTACTTACAATATTGTTTGTAGTAATGGCGCACACTGCCTTTGCTATGGATGCCAGTTGGTATTCAAGGGCAGACCTAGTGAGAGACGGCCAAGATAAGATAACTCACTTTATTATGGCTAATGGAAAGGAATTTAAAGATGATGGGCTTACATGCGCAAGCTGGGACTACAAACTCGGAACCTATATCAGAGTCAGAAATAATGCAAATGGTAAAAGCGTGGTCGTCAAAGTTACGGACAGAACGGCAAGGAGATTTAAAGGCAAAAGAGTTGACTTATCCAAAGGGGCATTTAGTCAAATTGCTTCTTGTAAACAAGGAATTGTTCCTGTAAGTGTGGAGGTAGTAATATGAAGAAAATCACCCACGAAGAGTATATGGCTATAAACCACTTTGCTAAAGGGCTGATTGAGTGCTTTACTAACTCTCAGAATCACGCAGCAGTAAAGACTGTTATATTACATCTTGACCTATTAGACCTAGACCGGGACGCAGAGATTTCTAAGGAGGCTGATTACTATGGATATAGTCGGTGATGCGTCTTTAAGAAGAGCAAGATATGATTGGGAAGAAGGACAGAAAGCCCGATTGGAGGCTAAAGCAGAAGAAGAGTATCAACGCCAAAAAGAAGAAGGCATAATTAAAAAGGGGGAAGTATGATTTGTAATCTATGCGGCCAAGATTCATGGATTCCAGATGGAGTAAGTAAAAAGTCAGGCAAACCTTACAAAGCGTTTTGTTCCAATAAGTCTTGTGTAGGGAATAACCTAACGAAAGAAAACGGTGTAACTAAAGAAGTAGTCCAAAGCCAATTACCTAGCAAAGTCCCACCAGCCAACGGAGATTTGAGGGAACGCACCATGGTAATGAGTTACGCTAAAGATGTAGTCTGTAAACGTATAGAAACAGGAGTAAACGAACCCGGTGATGCAGCGGTGCAGATTATCGTTATTTACCGGCAATTAATGAGCGAGTTAACCAATCCCTTAAGATGATAAAGATATGGAATCCCCGGTGGCATGACAGGAAAGTATTGATTGCCACTTATAAAGTAAAACCCGGTGATAATATAATCAAATTCACCAAGTGTAAAAGCCTTCCGGGGAAATTCCATATTACTGATGTAGAAATAAAGAAGTGTCTAGTGGAATCAAACGGCAAAATAGATTGCTTCGCTGTCCCATTAGAAGCGTTAAAGACGGAGAAGGGCATAAACTCATGCAATGGCCAAGCCTCCGCAAACTAATCATGTATAAGATGACAATACCGGAACTGATAACTACGCTACACCCGAGCGTCCGGCTCTTAATCTCAAGGTTAGGCTATATCTTACAAAGCTGATAATAAAGAATCTCCCAGAATGGCAGATGGGTTGAACAGAAGAGTAAGAGTTAAGTAATGCTCAAGACAGTATAGATACTGCCTATAATCTGGGGGTTTAAGTTGAGATACCTAACAGACAAAGAAATGAAGAAGTGGACAGGTAAACCAAAACCAAGGTTTAAATCTGACTGGAAGAAGTATTTAAAAACACACAGAAAGAAGGTTTAAATGGAAACCACCGCAGCAGATTATGCAAATCAAATAGCAGAGAAAGACAAAGAAATAAGCCTAGCCATAGCAGCCAAAGAGGTAGTAGCCAACGAAGTATTCACGCTAAGAAAGAAGATGATGGACTTAAACCAGGCAATGTCTAAGTGCCGTTATAACATAGACAAGTTGAAGTTAGAGAGAAGTTTACTTAATCACAGTTTCTGGTCAGCGAAGAATATGGGTTTATAGATGAGTATAAAACTAATTTTAGGCGATTGCCTAGAAGAAATGAAGAAGATACCAGACAAGTCCATAGACTTGGTGCTGACTGACCCGCCGTATGGGATAGGTGCTGATTTATCTGCTCATAAAGCAGGGGGAAAGCACGGATGGAAGGACTACGGTTATACCAATTGGGATATTAAGCCCACAAAAGAATATTTTACCGAAATGTTAAGAATATCCAAAAATCAAATTATCTGGGGGGGGGAATTACTTTACAGACTATCTTTATCCTTCTATGGGGTGGCTTGTGTGGGATAAGGGGCAGAGAGATTTTTCTTTAGCTGATGGGGAGTTGGCGTGGACATCTTTTGATAGGGCTTTGAGAATAAAAACCCATGCAAGGGCAAAAGCAATGAAAGACGGAAAACGGCATCCTACTCAAAAATCCTTAACTATTATGAAATGGTGTTTACTTAATTCAACTAAAGAGGGAGAGATTGTTTGTGACCCATTTATGGGCAGTGGAACAACTGGATTGGCTTGTAAGGAACTTGGCAGAGATTTTATTGGAATAGAAATACATCAACCTTATTTTGAAATTTCGGAGAGAAGAATTAACCAAGCCACAAAGGAGTTGTTTACTTGAAACTAATCTTTCCTATAATTTTAATCATTCTAGACATAGGGGCAAGCATAGTCTATTTGTGTTGTGGCGACAAGATACGATTTGCCTACTGGTTAGGGGCTGGATTATTAACTTATTGTAGTATCTATATGAGATGAGAAAACCCACTAAGACAACTCTAAGAAACAAGCTAGACAAGATTCTTTCTCTAATCGTTAGGGGTAGGGGTAAATGTGCGAGGTGTGGTAATAAACAAAATCTTCAATGTTGTCATATATTCTCTCGTAGTTATTTAGGTTTGCGTTGGTTGCTGGAGAATGTTTTATGTCTTTGCGCCGGTTGTCATTTCTGGGGACACGCTAACCCAATTCTATTTGCAGAGTGGGTCAGGGAATTTTTGGGAGAAGAAAAATACGAAGATTTAAAAGAAGCCAGAAATCAAATAACCAAATATACACTAGAAGATTTACAGATTAAATATCAGGTTTTAAAAGAACTCTTGGAGGGGCAGATAAATGGATAAGGTAAAAAGGAGGATATATGTGTAAGTTCTTTTCGGTTTGTAGCACGGGGGATTCCAAGCCACTTTACTTTGACGCCAAGATTCGCAAACAGATTATCTCAAAGAAAAAGGTTAATGGCGTTAGTTATGAATCAACCGATTCGCATACTTCAATCGCTGATTACTTTGGACACAAAGGTTTAGACGAGGATAAACTTAATAAGTATGAATACAATGTCTGGACTAAAAAGATTGAGATTGACCACTTGGGGGCTAAAGATGATTCCAAAGCTATTAAAGACTTCTGCGATAATTTAGACTGGACTACGATTGTTCCAGAGTTAAAGATTAAACCGATTGTCAACCCATTTAAAGATATTAAAACATTGGAAGTTACTAAGGCAGATATTAAATTATTAAAAGAGTGGGCTTCGGTCGGGGTTTCGGTCGGGGCTTCGGTCTGGGATTCGGTCGGGGCTTCGGTCAGGGATTCGGTCGGGGCTTCGGTCAGGGATTCGGTCTGGGATTCGGTCGGGGATTCGGTCTGGGCTTCGGTCGGGGCTTCGGTCTGGGCTTCGGTCGGGGCTTCGGTCTGGGCTTCGGTCGGGGCTTATATAGCCACCTTTGTAGATACTAAATACAAATACAATCTAACTCCTGCACAAAAACTTTGGAAGAGAGGATTAGTGCCAAGTTTTGATGGAATTGATTGGAGATTGCACGGAGCGGATGGGAAAGAAGTTTATAAGATGTCGGCAACAGAATTGAGGAAAATAAAATGAAAACGGAGATAGCAAATGAATTAAAGAAGTGGTGTCCTGATTTTCAAGTTACTGAAAGGTTAGAAAAAGCCACATCCTCCCTCACCTCCCTGATTATAAAATGGCTGGAGGAACATAAAGATTATGGCAAAGAACTTGATAACGATACAATAGTCCGCAACCAATTAATCACAGAACTGATAGGAGGGGTGAGATGAGGAAGACATATTGGACGCTAAGGTTTTGGGAAAAAGATAAACTTTTTGTAGTATATTCCACAAAGAAAGAGGCATTAAAAAAATGGCTATCAGCACAATTAGTCCGTATCACCATCACCCAATTAAAAGGAGAGGTGAGATGAGATATTGCCATAATTTAAGATTTGTAAAAGGAGTATTACAGGAAAGGGTAGAAGCAACCCCATTTAATAAAGAAGATGGAGAAGAAGGTCGCCCAGAAATGATTTGGGTTGATGTTCCTGATACTACTGAACAAGACGATGGATATAGGGAGGACTAACCAATGACCCCAGATGAAGTGGTGAAAGTGTTGCAAGCAGAATTAAAATTATGTAAGCGAATTGGAATATCTCATCATTTGCCGAATAAAGATATGCTTTACAGAATAGAAGCCCTTTCCTCCACCATCTCTCTTATCCAAGACTACCAGAAGTTGAGGGAGAGGGTGAGAATTAGTCCAATAAAACTTGCTGTAATATTCCACGAAACATATGAACGATTAGCGCCTAAATTTGGATATGAAACTAAAAAGGAAACAAAGGTATTTGATGCAAGCTCTCCAAATGGGAAACTGATGATAGAAGTTTGTAGGGAAATACAGACTTATTTACAGCAACCAACTGAACACTAAGAGTAGGGGGCTTGTGGTGTAACAAAACTGCGTTTCCTAAATGATAGGAACAATAAAGCAAAACTTTCATGGACGCCAAGCCCCAACTAAATCAAGGAGGTCATAAATGAATAACTTAAGAAAGGATAAAAACCTATGAGCGTGATTTTAGATAGCTTTGCCCCAACAAGAAAGGAAAATCAAATGAGCGTGAGTTTGAGAGAGGTTGAGAAGATTATAATTGCTTATCATAATCCAGAAAATATGAGATGGGTAGGACATTTAGCCCAAGCCCTTATCGGCAAGTGTGGGGTAAGAGATATACCTAACTACTTGGCAAAAGGTAAGGGCATAAAAGAGCCAAGCGATGAATATATTAAAGGGTGGAACGCTTGTGATGCCCTCAACGAATTTATCCGCCATATTAACAAGGAGAGTTAGATGAGGAAGAAACCAAGAACAAACAACAATAAGGTTAAACACAGGGGTAAAGTTTTTAACGATAGGGAATTTATAAACAAACAACTCCAAGGCAAATGACGATAATAATTCCTAACCATAACGAACCCAATATCCATATCTTGATGCGCTCAGTAAGCCGGATGTTTCCTGATGCTCAAGTAATAGTTGCTAATGACTACCTTGGTATAGGCAAGGGTTGGGCTTTACGTCAAGGTCTAGGTCAAGGGGTGAGCCTACCGATTGTATTCATAGACGGAGACATGGACATCTTACCTTATGAGATAAACAAGCTCTTGCCTTACGCTCCCCAATACGATATAGTGGTGGGTAGGAAAGAACTACCAAGAAGTCTCAAGCGCAGAATAGTAACAATTCTTTCAAGGCTATACATTAGGTTAGTCTTTGGTTTAAAAGTAGACACTCAGACTGGTTTAAAACTATTTAACTATAAGCCAGAGTGGACTATAGACGGTTGGGGATTTGATATTGCAATACTCTATAGTGCCAAGAAGCAAGGCAAGTCAATGATTGAAGTACCAATCCGTGCCACGGTAAGTGATAGTAAAACACTAAAGGATATATGGAGAACCCTCCTAGAAAGTTTGAAGACAAGGTATCTATAATTATTCCCTGTAAAATTATAGACCAAGATGTACTTAAATGTGTGAACGCTTGTAAGGCGCTTCCCAACAACGTAGAGATATTTGTAGTAGATGATAACGACTGCCCCGGCTTCCCAGCCCTAAAGAGAAATTGGGCTATGCAGAGAGCAACAGGAGACTATCTAGCCTTCCTAGACGCAGACGCTTACCCTACCGAAGATTGGTTAAACAACGCAATCACTTATCTTAAGAACGGATTCGTCGGTGTCTGTGGCCCGGGAATCTTACCGCCACACAGTCCTATCCTAGAACAAGCCGCTGATTTAGTTTTTAAATACTTGCCTTATAATTACAGAGTAACTCCTAAACATGCGAGGATAGTAGCAGAGTTTCCTACATTCAATCTTATTGTCAGAAAAGAAAGCGCTCCCAAATTTGAGAACTACCTTACAGGAGAAGATTCCCTCTTCTGCCGCAGAATCCAAGGGTTCATTATCTACTCACCCTTAGTAACAGTCTATCACCGCAGACGACCGTTGTTTATCAAATACTGGAAACAAATAGGAACTTATGGTTTACACAGGGGACACCTAATCAGACTGGCTTTCTTAGGTTGGTTATCTACTTGGTTTGTTTATGGGAGGAATTTTATTAAAGGATTAACAAGGAGGAAGATATGATGTTTTTATTAGGTTTGGGAATGTTTCTGTTTTCTGTGTTAATATTGTATTTATGTAGAGATGAACACGAACAAGGTGCTTATGAAGGAAGAACATTTTGCGCTATTGTAATGTCCATTGGAATTGCTTTAATGATTAGTGGAATAATGATATTCTTTAAAATTATGTAAAATGAGAATCCTATATCTTCCTAATTCATATTCTCAACAACGCCAACACGAGAAGCCAGCCAACATCTATCCAGTAAGAATGGCGATGGAAGCAGAGTGGCATAGACAACATGGTTGCTATGTTCAATGGGGTGGAGTTCCGTTTGAGGAATATGGACCTTGGGATAAAGTAATTTATGAACCAGAGGGGATGAGGTTTTTAGAACTACCAAGACCAGACAGGGTCTTTACAAGAGCAAAGGAGTACGATTCAGGTAACTACAAGTATAGACCAGGTACTCATATTATGTCTGCTTCAGGTTGTTGGTGGGGTAAGTGTAGTTTTTGCGTAGAGAATAAACAACCAAAAACAAGATATTGTCCTCAATGGCAAATGCAATGCAAAGCAAACACCTGTTCAGAATTATCTCTATATCATCCAATAGAAAAATGTATTGAGTTTAATAAATCTGTTTCCCCTTACGAAGTAAGACAAGTAGAAGATGTTATTAGTGAGATAGAAGAATGTAAAGCACTAGGGTTTCGTGAGATATTTGATGACAGTGCTACATTTCCAACAGGGAGGTGGTTAGATGAGTTTATTAAAGGAGTTACTCATAGAGGTATTACTTGGGGTTGTAATATGCGTATCGTTGATATGGATTATAAACGGCTCAAGGTTTCTGGCTGTCGTCTTGTTTTGTTCGGCATTGAGTCTGCGAATAGACAGACCTTGGAGAAAATAAACAAAGGAGTGAAAAGTGAAGATATTATCCCAACGCTCAAGAAAGCAAGCAAATGTGGACTGGATTGTCATGGAGCGTTTATGTTTGGCTATCCATGGGAAACTGAGGAAGATGCAAGAAGAACCCTTAAGCTCTGCCACTACCTACTCTGCAAAGGTTATCTTAAAACTGCACAGGCTTCTTTATACAGCCCACAAGGTGTGCCGGGAAATCAAGCCCACAAAAAGTACGTCAATAAAATTTACAATGCAGGATTCTACCCCGAATTTTGGTGGCGCAAGATTATGGGATTACACTCTAAGGAAGATTTAACTTATTTAACCAGGGGGATAAAGGCATGGTACGAATCGGTGATTACAAAACAACAGTAGAAGACGAACAGGTAGTCTTAGAAATCCTGCGCAGTAACAGACTTTCAGAGGGTAAATATGTCAGGGAGTTTGAGGAACGCTGGGCGGATTTTTGTGGGACTAAGTATGCAGTCTTGACTAACTCAGGTACTTCAGCTTTAATCCTAGCTTTAGAAGTATTGAAGAAATACACTACTTTAAGAAAGATTCTAACCACACCCCTGACCTTTATTGCTACAGTTAATGCCATAGTCTTAGCGGGCTTTGAACCAGTTTTCTCTGATGTGAATAAAGAGACCTTTGTAATAGAACCTTGTCTTAATGCAGACTTGTTTATGCCAGTCCACCTTTATGGTTACCCGGTAGACATGCAGAAGTTCCCTTATAGGTTTATGATTGAAGACGCAGCAGAAGCACATGGGACAATGTACAAAGGAAAGCCAGTAGGTAGTCATGGTTTAATGGGGTGTTTCTCATTCTACATAGCTCACAACATTCAAGTCGGAGATATGGGGGCGGTAACGACCAACAGCAGGGAAGTGTACAAAGAGCTGAAAAGTCTTAAAGCTCACGGCCGTATGTGCGAGTGTCCTGTATGCGGTAGATTAGAAGGTCGCTGCCCCCACAAAGACGCAGACTTTGACCCTAGATTTACTCATACCAGAATCGCTTATAACTTTAAGACTAGCGAGATAAACGCAGCACTAGGGATAAACCAGTTAAAGAAAGCAGACTGGATATTACAGAGGAGACAGGAGAATGTCAAGTATCTGAACGAAGGACTAGCCGGGGTGGAAGAACTACAACTGCCCAAGCATGACCCAACGGTAAGTTACTTGTCTTACCCACTGATTATCAAAGACGAAAGCATAGACCGCAACTCCTTTTTGAACAGACTATCTAAAACAGTAGAAAACAGACCCCTGTTTGCCTGCATACCCTTGCAGCAACCAGCTTATGAACACATCAAAAACAAGTGGGTGGGAAAGCTGCCGAACGCTGAATGGCTCGGAAGCAGGGGATTTCATGTAGGAGTGCATCAATACCTAACCCAAGAAGAATTAGATATTATGATTGAGTCTATTAAGACATGCCTAAGGTAAGCGTCTGTATTACCGACTTCGGAAACCCGGAGTATCTGAAACTTTGCCTTAAGAGCTTAGACTTAACAACCTTTAAGGACAAAGAAGTTTTGGTAAGAAGCAATAACAAGAAGAACCTAGGACTAGGGGTATCAAGCAATATGTTAGCACGCAAGGCTAAAGGTGAGTATCTCTTTTTCCTAAACAACGACACTATGGTTAAACGCAACATCTTTGAGAAGCTCCTAGAATCCAAGGCAGATATAGTTGGTTGCCGGATGTTTAACTACCGTGGCGAAGAAGACCTAGGGGGGACATTCTATTCACTAGACAGGTTTGGTTGTCCGGCAGGTCAGACTGGGCCGATGTTTTATCCAGACGGAGCAATCTTTATTAAGAGAAAAGTCTTTGAGGAAATAGGGGGATTTGATGAGAACATCTTTGCCTATGGAGAAGACCGGGATTTATGTTGGCGTTCACTTCTAGCAGGCCACTCTGTATGGTTTCAACATGACGCTGTATTCTACCACACTACCCGCTCCGCACTAGGTCCGACTAGCTATTTGCGTAGATACCACTCCGAAAGAAACATTATCTACATTATGCTTAAAAACTATACTCTACATAGATTATTAACTATACTCCCGCAGTACCTATTCTGGTCTGTTCTAGAACTTGGACTTATGTTGTTTACTAACCCTATGGCTATATTCAAGTCTTATCTCCCGGCTTACTGGTGGAATATCAAGAATCTTAAAGAAACTATTGCTATGAGAAATACTGTGATTAGAAGAATACCAGATAAAGAACTTCCATTCTCTAGAGTCATAGGAAAGTTGTATGTTTTACGTACACAAGGAATCCCAAAATGGAAAAACTAGAAAAAGATATTATGGCCTATGGCCACCACCAAGCGTCTTGTCTGTCGTGTATGAATATTATATATACCCTTTACAACAACTTCATGCAACCGGGAGACAGGTTTGTTTTAAGCAAGGCGCATGCTTCAGGAGTGCTTTATCACATCTTAGAAGAAAAAGGATTGATTGATAAGTCAGAGATACCTTACTGGCCTAGCCATTGTACCTATGGTATGCCCGGGGTAGAGTTTACAGGTGGGTCTTTAGGTATGGGCTTAGGGGTAGCGGCTGGCATAGCCTTATCCTTAAAGAACAAAAGAGAACTTGGTCTAGTGATTTGTTTGGTAGGAGACGGAGAACTTTACGAGGGTTCTAATTGGGAAGCCATAATGTTTGCTGCAGCGCATAAGCTAAATAACTTAATCTGCATAGTAGACAGGAACTTCATGTCGGCAAGCGATTTCACTGAGAGCTTCTTGCCTTTAGAATCCTTAGAAGATAAGTTTGACGCTTTTAATTGGGATTTTCTAGGGGTCAATGAGGATAGGTTTTTCCCGATAATCCAATCCGCACGTTTTAGGGTATCTGATGTTCCACTTTGTTTGATTATTAACACTGTTAAGGGTCGTGGTTATAAGGAGTTTATGGCGAATCCCAGATGCCATACTATGAAGATATGAGAGAAAGAGACGATTTCTTTAACAAGCTTTATCCCTACTTTATTAGAGACGAAAAGATTTGGGTACTCTATGCTGATATAGGTTGCCAAGGACTAGACCAATACAGGAATCACCACCGTTGTATCAACGTAGGGATAGCTGAACAGAACATGATAGCGGTTGCAGCAGGACTAGCGGTAGACGGGAACAAGGTTTATTGTTTTACTATCCTAGCCTTTTATCTTCGGGCGTTAGAGCATATCAAGATTCTAGTCAATAGTATGAAACTTCCTATCTTTATGTTAGGATGTGGTAAGGACGAGTATTACAAGAAAGAGGGCATAGCGCACATCATCACAGAAGACAAGGTAATCATAAGTCAGTATAAGAATATCCAGATTTGGGATGGCGGGGATATATCAACATTAGTCAATGAAACCCTAGAGAGTAAACAACCAATGTATATCAGAATGGAGAGCTAATGCGGACTATACTTGTAACAGGTGCAGGGGGTTCAGCGGGAACTAACTTCATTCAATCTCTGCGTATGGCAGACGAAGATTTTTATATTGTTGGTACAGATTCATCCAAGTATTATTCCAAACTTTCTAAAGCTGACAGGACTTATGTAATCCCCCTTTGTAGTGAACCGGGATATTTAGAAACGCTAAATAAAATTATTGAAAAGGAAAAGGTAGAGTTTCTCCATATCCAGCCTGACCCGGAAGTTAAATTTGTTTCAGACCACAGAGAAGAGATTCTAACTAAGGTATTTCTCCCAAGTAAAAGTGCCATTGATATAGCTCAAGACAAGTACGAATTTGCTAAGTTAATGTATGAGAATTGTGTATCTGTTCCTATGACAAGGAGAGTTAAAAGCCCGGAGTATCTTAAGAAGTACTTCAGTGTCTTTCCAGAAAAGAGTTGGTTGAGGGCAGGCAGAGGGGCAGGTTCTTTGGCTGCGCTTCCTGTAACTAACTACGAACAGGCGAATATGTGGATAGAATATTGGAGGACTAAGGGTTTAGAATGGGAGGACTTCATTATTTCTGAGTTTTTACCCGGTAAAGAATATGCCTTCCAATCCTTATGGAAAAATGGAGAATTAGTTACCTCCGCAGCTAGGCAAAGAATGGAGTATCTGTTTCAAGCTAGGATGCCCTCCGGCCAGTCTTCAACTCCCACAATAGCCAAGAGTGTACATAATGAAGTAGTAAATTTCCACGCTATAAGGGCAATCCAGATGCTAGACCCTAATGCTACAGGTATATTCTGCGTAGACTTGAAAGAAGATAAATACGGAGTGCCGCATATAACAGAGATAAATGTAGGCAGGTTCTTTACTACAAGTCTGTTTTTCACTAAGGCAGGTAGTAATATGCCCTATTATTATATAAAGTTAGCTTTTGGAGAAGAACTAGACTTGCCTAAAGTCAACGCAGTGGAGAAAGACTTATTATGGATTAGGCAGATAGATTTTAAACCAGTCCTAACTTCAATGGAGAAGATATGCGAGTCTCAGTAATAATCCCCACTAAAAACAGTGAAGAGTTTATTGACCGGGTAATAGTCAATATCTTGAATAACCACTATCACAATATGGAGACGATTGTGGTAGATAACTACTCTACTGATTCTACCAAAGAAAGTGTATTGCCCTTTGTAGATAAGTTTTATGAGTGCGGCCCGGAGAGAACAGCGCAGGCTAACTATGGGATTGCCCATGCTGAGGGAGAGTTAATCTATCTCACTGGGTCAGATTTATACAGGGACTATGATTTGATTAAAGAATGTGTAGCTAAAATCAACCAAGGTTACGATGCAGTGTATATGTCAGTAAAGACAGATAGAAATGTTAAGCACTTTTGGGGTAGAGTCAAGGCACTAGAAAGAGATTGTCTAATTGGGACTAAAGTAGAATCAGCAAGGTTCTTTAAAAAATCAGCATGGTATCACCTAGGGGGCTTTAATGAAAACACCTTAGCTATGGAAGAGGACTTCCAAAATCGCCTAGACGCACACGGATATAGGACTACTTGGATAAACTCAAGAGAGTACCACCTGCACGAAGACGACACCTTATGGAAGATATTTAAGAAAGCAGTTTATTACGGAAGACACATAGATTTTGAAATGAAAAGACACAGGTTAAACAGGGTGAGTTTAAAGCCATTCTTAAAGAAACCAACGCTATTAGTTGGGTTGGTAATTGACAAGCTCGTTCAATATCTGGGAGGGCAATGCGGATTACTGACAAAGTCGTGGTAGTAACAGGTTCTAATGGATTTATTTCAGGGCATTTAATTGAGGCACTCAAGAAAGAAAAACCCAAGAAAATAATTTGTATAGATAAAGATACTGGAATAGACTTGCTTGATTTTGACAAGATAGTCAAGCTGTTTAAGAAAGAGAAGCCCGACATAGTCTTTAACCTAGCTGTACTGCCTTTGCCTGCATCCTTGACAGAGCCTCACGAGACCGTAGTTAAGATTCTCTACATGATGATTAACCTTTGTGAGATGTGCAGGCTTAAACTATTTAAACGCTTAGTCCATATCTCAAGCTCGGAGGCGTATGGCAATGCTATGTATAAGCCGCAGGACGAACTCCACCCACTTAATCCTAGGACACCCTATGCTTCAAGCAAGGCTAGCTGTGATTTGGTGGCGTTATCTTATCACAAGACATTTAACATTGATGTAGTTATCCCCCGCTGTTTTAATGTCTATGGCCCAAGACAACCGCTTAAATGGGGGGCATTGATACCCAAGGTGATTAATTCTTGTTTGACTAACACTCCTCCGGTTATCTTCCAGAACGGAAAACGGACAAGAGATTTTACTTTTGTAACCGATACCGCTAAAGGAATCATTGGGGTAGCTAAACACGCCAAGTCAGGAGAAGTCGTTAACATTGGCTCAGGTAAAGAAGTGTCAGTCCAATGGATGGTAGAAACAATCTGTAAAATGATGAACTATACTGGAAAGTATGATTATAAAGTCCAGAGAGCTGGAGATGTCAGCCAGTTAGTTTGCGATAACACGAAAGCTAAGAAAATGTTTAATTACTCACCAAAGGTAGAATTGTTAGAAGGATTAAAGGAGACAATTGATTATTACGCTACTGAGTTATATTATTCTCAGACTGTTCGTTTCTAAAAAGAACTACTTTCTAGAAGGCGACGAAGTAAGACACCTAGCTTTAGCCAAGAACTTCTACAAGCTATGGAACAGGTCTTTTTATGATATGCACCCTCCGCTATACTCGTGGTTAATCAGATATTTAAAGTCAGGGGTTATGGTTTCCTTTCTTTGCAGCTTAGGTCTATATTTTGTTTCCGCAAAACTCTACGATGTGTTACTCCTCACACCCTACCAAAAGACCGTAGCCCTAACTTTTCTAGCTTTTAACTACACACTCATCTATTATGCTACCCGGACATTCAGATACCAGTTGATTGCTCTGTTAGGTACTCTAACAATTTTACTTATGTTAACTCACAACTGGTTTGCAGCCGGACTGTCTTGGGGATTACTAGGGTTGACTTGTGTTTACGCAGGACTAAGGGGGATGTTTGCTTGGGTATTGTTTCCTAACTGGGTTACTCTTGTAACCTTTTTGGTTATTTACTCATCTTGGTTCTTTGAGAAGATTAAGGTGTATATGGAACATGAGTATTATCCCTCAGGCATAGAGGGCAAGATTGAAAGGGTCAGAGATTTTACGTTCAAACAGTTGTTCAGCCCATTCTACTTTGCATGGACTTACTCCACAGAGGGAAAGACCCAACTAGCCATAGACTTTAAAAACTGGTTTAAGAAGATAGGGGGAGTGGTCGGATTGTACCCACCGCTGACGTTTCTTGTGCCTGTAGCCTTAATTGTCGTGATAAAAGGCGCATTAACTAGCCCATTGTGGATAACTCTATTAGTAACCTGTCTGTTATATCCAGTTATTATGAGGCGTTTTAACGCCCGTAATTCAATCATAGCTATACCGCTAATTGCTGTACTGATTGGAAAGGGCTTTCCCCAAGTGCCAGAGAAGTGGATGTTCTTGGGCCAAATGGGTATGCTGGCTGTGTTTTTAAGCCTCCAGAGAGCTACTCTGCTTACTAAGCCCAGAATCAAGGCTAAAACTACTTCTATGTTTTTAGACACTTTGCCTCAAAACGGGGTCATGGTAGAAGGCTTAATCTCCCACTTTATAGCCTACGGGACTAAGAAACGGGTAGTCATAATCCCCCATGAGAGAGGTACAGACATAGAGCAGATGTTTTTATCTATAAAAGTCTTTAATCTGCACTATGCAGTAATCAGTGATGTGTACAAGTCTGTGTATAAAGAAGGCACTTATCCGGCATTAGAGTATATTGAGACCTTTTATCCACTAATCCAAACAATAGAGGAGGACGAAAATGTCTACCATGTTTACGAAGTACAGAAAGATTGTGAATCTTATCAGAGAAAAGACAAGAACACCAGTAAGAGTGGCTTTTATTGGACAAGGCCGCCACGCTACAACTAATCTCTATCCGTCATTGGCGTATGCCGGGATAGATTTAGTAGCTACCTGTGCAAACCATGACGCAGACTACACGGATTGGAAACAGATGGTTCAGGAAACTAACCCCGACGCTTTGATTTGTTGTGTAAATGCAGACATGCACTACGAGGTTGCGCTAGAGTGCAAGATTCCCTTGTTTATTGAGAAGCCTCCTGCACCTACATCAGCGCTTGCCGAGCCTTTATGCGGTAATGAATTTATTATGGTGGGTTTTAATAAGCGATTCGCCCCTGTATTTCAAGAAGCCAAACGCTTAATTCCTAAACCTATTTCAATGACAATCAGTGTGCATGTTGGAAAGTGTAAGGACAAGAAGGAATTGCTTACTGAGGTGGGGATTCACTATGTTGATTTGTTCAGGTGGTTCGGAGTTAACGGCCCGTTGACAATCTCCGACGAGCTTTCTTGGGAAAGAGCCACAGAACATATTGAAGTCTTAGGAGACGGGCAGTTAGTAGTTATAGATAACGGGGTAATTACCTATCACAAGGCAGACAAGTCAACCATCCTCACACCTAATCGTGTAGTCCCCTGTAAAGAGAACCATCTAATTTTTACTAATGGATATGTTGGAGAGCTAACCCACTTTGCTGACTGCGTAAGGTCTAAGAAACCCATGTCCCCAAACATGTATGACGGCTATGAGGCGTTAAGAAGAGTGGAGGAGATGATATGAACCTGAAATCAGTAGCTTCTACACTGGAGACTATTTGTTTTGGGAAAGTGAATCTGCTGTTGTTAATTACTAATCTCTGCAACTCCCGTTGCACTATCTGCAATCACTGGAGTAATCCTAACAAAGCTAATCTTTCGGTAAGTGTGATTGAGAAACTATTGGAATCTAAGTTAGTAAATAAGAACGGAATCTTGCTAGAGGGCGGAGAGCCGTTGTTGCATCCGCAGATTAAGGAGATACTTTATTTATTAAAAGGCTTGGATTATAAAATACTCTCTAATGGGTTACTTCCTAGAATACTAGAAACCTTAGTAACAGATTTTGAGATTCCCAGCGTCGGAGTTTCTTTAGACGGCACTAGGGAAACTTATCGCAGGATAAGAGGAGTAGACGGTTACCCCCAAGTAATTGAAACAATAAACCGCCTAAGAGATGAAACTAATGTATCGGTTTGCTTTACTATATCCCCCTATAATACCTTTGATGATTATTTGCATGTCAGAGATATTTGTATTGAGAATGGGGTAGATTTATTATTGAACATTTATTGTGAATCGGAGTTCTCAGGAAAACTGTTAGATAACCTAATAGACCCACGCTATGAGAAGTTAACCAACAAATATGTATCTAAGTACAACAGTTGGGTAAAAGGCAAGATTAAAAGAAACTGTTTTGGTATGCGTTATAATTGTAATGTGTTCCCCGACGGTAATGTGGTATTGTGCCAAGCTAAACCCAATGTCATATTAGGTAATCTCTACACACAGTCTATTGATGAGATATGGAAGAATAAGAAACTTCCTTATTGTAATGACTGTTGGCTTGCATGCAATCGCTATCTGGAGGCTAAACTATGAACTATCTTTTAATCTCTCCAAACAAGGAATGTTTCAAGTGGTTCATTGAATCCCCCCCGATTGGACTTGGTTATTTAGCCACTGCCTTACGTAAGCTAGGGCATCAAGTCAAGATAGTAGATTGTCTTGTAGAAGAATGGACTAACCAACAGACAATAGACTACATAGATGTCTTAAGGCCTGATGTTATTGGAATCAATCTATTCTCTAGTGGCTTAGGTGCAGTCAAGGATTTAGTAGAACGCATAAGGAAAATATCTTATAAGCCGATTATCCTTTTAGGAGGCCCGCATTGCACAGGAGACCCGGAGCATACGCTTAACTTCTACCCAGAGGTAGATTATTGTTTTAAGGGTGAGGCTGAAATACCCATGGCTGACTTTGATGACTTCCTAAAAGGCAACCGCTTAGAGGGTGATGTCAGGGGTATGTGCTGGCGTAAAGGGGATAAGGTTATCATTAACGACCCCGTAGAACATGAGAACATAGAGGATTTTGGCTATCCAGCTTGGGATTTGATTGACCCTAGAAAATACTTTAAGCACATGAACGTAGGGGACAAGACTAGCCCTATGCATTTCTCACGTGGTTGTCCATTCGGCTGTAGGTTCTGTGTCAAGGCAGGATTTAAAGTAAGGCGTAGGTCAGTAGAGCATATCTGGAAAGAACTAGAGTTTATGAACAAGACCTATGGCGTAGAGCATTTCATTATAAACGATGAAGGCTTCACTATGATACCGGGGTTTGTTAAAGAGTTCTGTGAATACTCAATCTCTAAAGGTAGTCCATTCAGTTATCAACCTACTGGTATGCGATTAAACAGGCTAACTGATGAGGTACTAGAGTTAATGAAACAAGCCCGCATGGAGTTGACCTTTGGCGTAGGCATAGAGTCAGGCGTCCCAAGAGTAAGGAATGAGTTAATGAACAAGAGCCTACCCCAAGAGGACTTAATCGCTGGTTTAAAGATGTTACATAAGCACGGCTTTAAACCATTAGGTTATTTTATAGTAGGTTTCCCGGGAGAGACCCGCAAGGAGTTGATAGAATCAGTTAAGTTTGCCTGTTGGTGTAGAGACCACAAGCTGTTGTGGGGTGCTAACTTTACTCCATTCTTACCTATGCCCGGTTCAGTAGCTACTAAACAGTTGATTGCCGACGGAGAATTACCCAAGGACTATGACTATAGAAAGATTAACCTAACAGTTGTAGCTTATGCACCCAAAGGAATGACTATTAAGGAACTAGACCACTTAAGACAGTGGGCGGTATGGAAGTTTAACACACACTATCGTATATTCTGGAGATATATCAATAACTGGGAACGCTTTGAAAGAGCGGTAATCACATTCTTAAGAATCTACGCTAACTGGCTATTGCCTAACGCACTAAAAAGGAGAGAGTAATGTTTATAGCTTTAATCATCTTGGTTAATATCTTGTTTTACATTCGCACCTTAAAGTACCAGGGAATCTGTGATGACATTCCCATATTTAACCTAGATAAGAAAATGCCTACGAACTGGTGGGCTAAATTCTGGTGGCATCTCCACGGCTACAAGTACACAGACTGGAAACTAGCACATTATCAGACACTCTCAATCCATACAATAAATTGTGTGCTTATATACATAGCCTTCGGTTCAAACTATACAAGCCTGATTGCTGCGCTCTTATTCTCAGTTAACCCAATCAACAATCAGTGTTCTATCTGGCTGTCAGGTAAGTGTTACTCAATGAATACAACCTATGCCTTGTTAATGTGGATATTCCCCATAGCCAGTCCCTTAATCTATATCTTTGCTACTTACTTCTGTGGTGCAAGCATAATCTTATTTCCTTTAGTCTTCTTGTTTACCAAGCACTGGTATCTAGCCGCCCTAGTTATAGTAGGATTCCTGCGTGAGCATCAGCGCATATTCAACAAGAAAAGCCCAGTATCAAAATTCAATACAGAGAGTAACGCAGAGCTAATGTCTATTGCACCTCGTAAATTGATAGTAGCCTTTAAGACTTTAGGCTATCACTTTATCAACGCAATCATAGCTTTAAGATTAGGTTATTATCATAAGTACCTATTTCTCCACGGAGTATCAAAGGACACAAACAAAGAATCCTATAAAATAGATAAGTATTTCTTTATAGGTATAGCATTAGTCCTTCTAACCCTTTACACACGCAACATAGGTTTAATCTGGTTCTGTATTACGATAGGAATGTGGTGTAACTTCATATCATTCTCCCAGACAATAGCAAATAGGTACGTCTATCTGCCTAATGTAGGGCTGACTATCTTTATCTCGTCGCTGATACACCCTTATATTGCAATAGCACTATTCACATATTATGCAACTAAGCTCTTAGCCTTTAGGATATTCTATCTAAATGAATACTGGTCTATTGAATACGCCTGCATGGAACAGCCGGACTTCTTCTACCCATGGCAGAACAGAGCAGTACACTGTTTCCAGAACGCTAACTTCCAAGGCGCATTAGGCAATATGCTTAAGTGTGATACACTACGTCCTAATGACTGGAAGATAAACTATAATCTTGCTCAAATATACATGATGTTAGGAAACATGTCTGCAACAAGAGAGTGGTTCAAGAAAGCCCAAGGCTGCATGATTGACGGAAGAGAAAAAGAAATCGGCGCATTAATGAAAAGACTGGAGGATTGGATTATAGAAGTAGAAACCCAAGCTAAAAATAATAACAACAACGTTTCAATAGACATAAAGAAGTTTGATATGCAAAGATGAAAATAGACATAGAGTTTATCAGACTCTGTCCCTATTGCAAGAAGAGAACAAAGAAAGGAAAATCTACCTGTGGTAGTTGGAAGTGTCAATGGCATCATCATATCCTCGTAATGCGCAAGCGTAGAAAGACAGACCGAGTACATCCCACCCGTCGTATCATCTAATTATTCACAATAGATTGTGTGTATAACTTGAAAAAAACACAATATGTGGTATAAGTGATAGTAGGGAGCGAAGCAAGACTAACATTTATCATAGAATAGTTAACCTAAACTAAGAGTCTTTGTCCTAGCTCCCTATAAAACTATGAATACCACTCTCGCAGAAAAAACTCTCAAAGAATTAGTCCTCGGTAAATGCTGGGAATATATCAACGATAACTTTCACAAATTTAATGAGGCCAATAAGATAAAGGTTGCACTGGCATTATTACAGAAGTCTATGCCTACAGTAGTAGAAGGTGATGGTCTTAAAGGCCCACAACAGATAGTAGTAATCAGGTCAAAGGAGTCTCTTGGAGATACAACTCAAGAACTATCAAGACAAGTTTCTGTTCAGTAATAAGCGTTATCCTTGCATGGTAGCTGGGATAGGTACAGGCAAGACATATATGCTCTTACTCAAGATAAGGAAGTTCTGTTTAGACTATCCCAACTCCTTAGCACTGATAGTACGTAAAGAGTTCACTGACCTCAGGGACTCAACCATGAAAGACTTTGAGAGATACTTCAACGAGAAGATAAGCTCAGATAAAGATTTCAAATACCCCAATGGCTCAACCATAATGTTTAGGCACGCATCAGAGATAGCAGTCTTAAAGAACATCAACCTATCTATCTTTGGTATAGAACAAGCAGAGGAGTTTGAGACAGAGGAGACATTCACATTCTTAAGAGACAGGCTTAGACGTGATAACGCTCCTTATAGACAAGGTTGTTTAATAGCCAACGCTTGTGGCCATAACTGGATATATAGAATGTGGGTGAATAACCCGGCAAGTGATGACTTTGATGTATCAACAGCCTCAACCTTTGACAATGAGGACAACCTGCCTGCTGACTTCATAGCTGACTTAAGGCGCATGGAGATAGAAGCCCCTAATCATTATAAACAATATGTCTTAAATAGCTTTGAGGAACTAGGTCAAGATGACCTGCTCTTAACAGGACAGACAGTATATGAAAGCCCTAAACTAATCTTCTACGATGAAGGCACAATCAGAAGGATATTAGCAGTAGATGTAGCAAGATTCGGAGAGGATGAGACAGTATTTACAATCATTCAATCTAATAATATCCGGCAATGGACACAAGTGTACCAACACACATGGCGTGATAAGCCCTTAACCGAAGTAGTTGGCAAGACCTTAGACCTTTGTCGTGAGTTTGCACCAGACATAGTAGCCATAGATGACTGTGGTATGGGTGGTGGGGTAACAGACAGACTAAGTGAACAAAGGCGAATACCTGAAGCCTTCATAGGTAATGAGAAGCCTAACAATGAGCAGTATGTCAACAAGCGGTCTGAGGGGTTCTTTAGGATGAAAGACTTCTTTGACAAAGGAGACATTAAGATAATGAATGACCCAATCTTAATGGAACAGCTTTTATCAATCAGGTATAAGTACAATAGTAACAACATCAAGTCCATAGTAACCAAGGATGAGATGCGCAAGGATAATCTTAAGAGCCCAGACAGAGCAGATGCTCTCATGATGGCTCTTTACTATACAGACAGGGTATTTGCAGAACGCATAAGAACTAACCTACCAAGAGAGGCGTTAGTGTGAGGGTGTTGGGAAAAGACGGGTACTTACCCGGCGTAGCATTGTTCTTAGAATTGACAGACACACAATTAGAAAAGGTTAAGGGTGATAGGGATTACTTCTTTGATGAAGTATTCTTAGGTGAGTGCCTAGCAAGCAAAGGTGAACACGCTCACATATTCGGTATCTATAGCGACAAGGACAACAGGTTCAAGGTTATATACAAGCACTACAAAATGTTATTAAAAGATTATAAATCAGTCTCATGGTGGGACAAGGAAAGAAAAGAGTTTAAGATAACAAGGAGATAATATGCCGCAGATGTTACCAATAGTAATGGCACA
>ERZ869925.166-NODE-166-length-43199-cov-4.220981_pt1 | contig 43199 bp, 48 predicted proteins | sample MGYA00579311_ERZ869925 | MGnify/ENA primary metagenome ERZ869925 (study PRJEB32216, sample SAMN09231817) | wastewater metagenome | place: USA: Maryland | collected 2016-07-30 | study: EMG produced TPA metagenomics assembly of the PRJNA472060 data set (Reclaimed...
ACCTTTGGTGCCATTGCTGCAAAGTATCGGCCCAAGTGGCTGGTTTGGGAGAACGCCCCCGGCGCCCTGTCAAGCAACGGAGGACGGGACTTTGGTTCCTTCCTCGGGCTCTTGGGCGTCCTCGGGTATGGGTTCGCCTACCGGGTTCTGGACGCTCAATACTTCGGAGTGGCCCAGCGACGCCGCCGTGTGTTCGTTGTCGGATGTCTTGGAGACTGGCGACGTGCCGCAGCGGTACTTTTTGAGCGCCACAGCCTGTCGGGGCATCCTGCGCCGCGCAGAGAAGCGGGGAAAAGCGTTGCCGGCACAATTAAAGGCGGCTCTGGAAGCCGTGGCTATCCAGACCCATCAGACGGGAATGGTGGCGGATTGATAGCTGCGCCTCACGCCGACATATCGCCAGCCATCAAAGCGCGTGACAGTAAAGGTGTATCAAGCGACGGCGACGGCGACGGCGCAATTCTCGTGCCTATGGTGGCGCATTCACTTCGCGGCGAAGGATTTGACGCCAGCGAAGACGGCTCGGGTCGCGGCACACCACTGGTCCCAGTGGCGTCACCGCACGTCGAAGTCATGCCCACGCTGCGCGCTGGGGTTGGATCTGGCCCCGTGCCCGGGGCCAGATCCGGCGACTCGAAAGACGAATACATCGTACCGATGACTCTGGCCATCCGAGGGCGTGGCGATTCGCATGATCTTGAGGTTCGTCAGGATGGAACCGCCAATGCGCTCCTGACCCCGAATGGTGGCCGTGGTGGTATTGGGGTTGGGGCAGTGGCCTTTGCACAAAACCAGCGCGACGAAATCCGCACGATGGAAGTGGCGGGAGCTCTGGCGTCAGAGCCAGGGATGAAACAGCAGACCTATCTGCATCAGCACATGCAAGTTCGCCGTCTGACGCCGCTGGAATGCTGCCGTCTGCAGGGCTTCCCTGATGACTACCTGGACATCATCTACAACAGCAAGCCGGCTGCCGATGGGCCGAAGTACAAGGCGCTTGGAAACTCAATGGCGGTTCCGGTGATGGCCTGGATCGGGCGGCGCATTCAACAAGTGGAGGATATTGATGGCGCGTGATCTTCCTGTGTGGCTGGAGCCACGTATCACCGATATGTCCCACGAACCGTTTGTGGTGGCCAGGGCGCGCATGGGCGGCTTCGCGGCTGCCAAGGCATTGGGGCTGGCCGGTAAGCGCCGTATCGGTCGTCGGGCTGGCCTGGCGGGGTCGTTCTCGCGCTGGGGATGGGGGCAGATGGGCATCAAGACTCGCCCTCCCGTTTCTTACCTGGGGTTCGTCGCGCTGCAGGTCATCGAGGCGCGCACCGATGGGTTGGTCCGCAAGGAACTGTCCGACAAGCATGGCGGTCCGCTGCGGCACGGTGGGGTGTATGCCGTCACAAATCCTCTGGCGCGCGCTGGATTAATCGATGCCGAGGGCAGTGGCCGGTTCGGGAAGCGGTATTTCATCACACCCAAGGGAGTGCTGGCGCTGGCCAAAACCCGGGCGATTATCGAAAAGGAGGCGGTCACATGATTCCGCAGTTCACTAGTCTCAATGCCAAGGAACGGCGCAATGCCATCCTGTTTATGGAATCGGAGAATAAGCAGTTCGGGCCGGCGCTGACGTTGATCCCTCCCAAGGCTTATGCCGGCCAGCGGTGGGCGCCGTTGAAGGTGTGGCGGTCGTCTGAGTTCTTCGTGCAGGAGTTCTCGCCGACGCATGATGGGGTGATCCGGCTGTCGGTCAATCGTACCCATGTGGATCCGGCCACGTTGCGCTGGGTCGACGGTATCCGGTGGGATGACCTGCAGCGGTTGAAGCGGGAGGCCGGGTATGGCGATCGGGAGGCGGTCGAGATTTACCCTCCTGATTCTTGCATTGTTAATGTGGCGTCGATTCGGCATTTGTGGATCCTGCCGGGTCGCATGCCGTTCTCTTGGGGTGCACGATGATTCCAGTGATGCAGTCTGTTACCGGCACCCGTGGGGACTGTTTCAGTGCGTGCCTTGCATCACTGTTCGAGTTGCCCCTATCGGATGTCCCGAACTTTTTCGATCTTGCTGGTGACGACGATGCCAAGTGGTGGGCCGCGGTTCGGGACTGGTTAAGGCCGCGCGGCTTCGGGGTGATGTTTCTCTCCCTCAGTGATCCGGCCCACCTGGCGCTGTTTGAAGGGTGGCAGATTGTCTGCGGCAAATCTTCCCGCGGGCTGGACCATGCCACCATCTGGCGTGATGGGAAGATGGTGCACGACCCCCACCCATCGCAGTGCGGCATCATCGCCCCTGACGGGGTTGATATGATCTACCCGTTGTGCCCGGCTGCGCTGATGGTGAGGCCATGAGCGTCCTTGCCGAGTTGCACCTGTCCCGTGTGCGGCGCCTGTGCTGCGTTGTCTGCATGGTGCTGGGGCGTCCCACCGTCAATGGGGTGAAGAAGGTTTCCGCGCGCGATCTGCCGGTCTGCGAGGAGGTCCATCACATCGAGAAGGAACGGCACGAGTTCTCGGACTTCCTGGTGCTCCCCCTGTGCTATGAGCACCACCAGGGGTACACCGGTGTGCATGGCCGGCACCGGCTGGGGTTCGAGAAGCTGCACGGGATCACCCAGATCCAGCTGCTGGGCGTGGTAACGTCCATGCTTCTGGCGGATCGCCAGTCTCTGGTGGGTGGGTAATGGAACCGACTGTTCTGCATGTGGTGTCGTTGTCGACTGGCAAGGATTCCGAGGCCACGTTGTGCTACGCCCTCGAAACTCAGCCACGGGATTCCATCCGTGCAGTGTTCGCCGATACCGGGAACGAAGCCGAGGAGGTTTACGAGCACCTGGACTATCTGGAGCAGTCCACCGGGGTTCCTGTCAAGCGGCTGCGGCGGTCATTCGATGAGGAGATCGCGCGCACACGGGCACGGCTGGCTCTGTTTGCATCCGGTGAGAAGGTGGACACTCGAGGGCATGAGGACGGTCCGAAGTGGACCAAGGAAGCTGCCGCGCGCGCCCTCGAATTGCTGGTGCCAACCGGGAATCCCTATCTGGATCTGTGCTTGTGGAAGGGGCGCTTTCCTTCCCGGATGGCGCAGTTCTGCACCCAGTTCCTCAAGACCGAGCCGATGGTCGAGTATCAGATGGACCTGATCGATGAGGGGCACATCGTGTGGTCGTGGCAGGGTGTTCGGCGAAATGAATCTGAACGGCGCCGGTACGCTCGGGAGTTCGAGGAGGTTGGTGGTGGTCTTTTCATCTACCGGCCTATCGTGCGCTGGACCGCACAGGACTGTTTTGATGCTGCCGATGCTTATGGCCTGAAACACAATCCGCTTTACAGCCAGGGCTTCACTCGGGTTGGGTGCATGCCGTGCATCAATTCCGGGAAGGATGATCTGCTGCAGGTGGCCAGGCGTCATCCTGAACACATCGAACGAATTGCCGAGTGGGAGAAGCTGGTAGCGTCGGTCAGCAAGCGGGGCTTGGCGTCGTTCATTCCCGATCCGGACCGGGATGCTCACATGAACAAGCGCGGAATTCACAAGGTGATCCAGTGGGCGCGCACCGGGCGCGGTGGCAAGACCTACGACATGTTCCGGGCGGTCGAGGACGAGGGCGGCTGCTCGTCCAGTTATGGGCTCTGCGAATAGTTTACTGCGTCAGGCGGTACTGCTGGTGCACCCAGTTCTGCAGGGCTTCCAGGCGCGCTGACGTTCTCAGGCTGGCTGCGTAGTTCTCGGTGACGGTCTTGAGGGCTTCAGGGGCTGCAACGGTTCCGGCTTCTGCATCAGGTCGGCCGGTGGCCTCGGGAACGGTACCTGTGGCGGCTGCGTTGTGGAGGCGCACCCACTCAGGATCCAGCAGGCAAGCAGTAGCAATCGGCTGGCTTTCCACATATCTCGTTACCTCCTTCTCGATCGTCGTGGTGGTGCCTTCCAGCACCTTGATGCGGTCCCGGTACTCGGTGACCGTCTTGACCGTGATGTCTCCCTGCTTGGCCGTGATCTTGACCGCGGTGCCGGCTGCCTGGGCGTTGGCCTCGATCCATTCCTTGTACACCCCGTGCTGCCCCCAGCTTCGTCCGACCAGCAGGATAGCCAGCGCCAGCAGGGCGGCTGCAATGGGTTTGGCAAGTGCTTCCGGGATGGGCAGTCCGAACATGGTTATCCTCCGACGATGGCTTTCCGTATTTCGCTGAATACCGACACGCCGGCGAACACAAGGAATGCCCAGATCAGACCGGAAATGGTCTTTTCCTGAATGGCTACTCTGAGTTTACGCTTCTCCTCGATCATGTCGATCATGGCCTCATGCGCGCGGCGGTGGCCGTCTGCATCCCCACCGGCGAATGCCTTGTTGATGTGGGCCTCCAGGTGGCTCTCGATCTCACCACCCATGCCGTTGATCTTGGCGGACATCCTGGCCTGGCATTCCTTGATCTCGCTCAGGACTTCGACCAGGGCGTCACCACCCATTTTGCGTACTTCCTGCTGCCACAGTGGTTCTCCTGGTTTGTGTTTGTCTCTCTGGGCCGTCATGGTTTCACCTGGGCGTCCCGTTGCTCGGGCGTCCAGACGGCACGCTGCCCTTTGTTCACGATCGCATCGATCGAGAAGCCGTTCACCGCGGCCAGCCACATGACCATGCCCCACCCCACGAACACGCTGTCCGGTCCCACATGGAAAGCATCTGCATAGATGGCGGCAAGGGCGGTCCCCACGTAAGTCAGGAAGGCCAGCAGCGTCGACTTCAGATTCTGCTCGAACAGGTACTTGGCGAGGCTGCCGGTGATGTCACCCTTCAGCCACTTGATGGCATAGCTGGCCATCATGCCCAGCGTGCCGGCCAGCATGAGGGCATAGAACACCTGCGCTTCCTGGGTGCTCGGGAGAGCCTGCAGGAACTGCCACAGGCTCTGGGTGGTGGCGGCTTTCGCTTGGGCAATCGTCTGGGCTTCCATGGGTTCTCCCGGTTGTTTTTGTTTCTTAGTTGTCGGTCGCTGCGTACCTTAGATTCTCAGCATTCCTGTGCATCCATCCACGCCAGAACGTGTCCCCGTTCTTCAGTTTTGCCTGGTAGTCGATCCGTTCGGCGATCAGCAGCATCAGCATGTCGTTGACGCCACGGTTCTTGATGGCGGCCACGGTGACCGGTCCGATGTGGCCATCGTCCGCCACGCCGGCTGCTGCCTGCAGTTTCCGGATGGCTGTCTCGATCCCGCTGTTCACGGCGAAGTCGAACGTCTGGTAGGCGACGGCTGGGTCGAACTGGTCCATCTGCCCGCGGTCCCAGAAGTCGCGCCGGTAGATTTCCTTGGCCTGATCACGGGTCAGGTTCTTGATGTCAACGTTTGGGTATGACCGTTTGGAAATACCCCAGTTTGTCTCTCGACCGGGATCCTCGGGGTTATTGCTGTACTCGCCCTCATGGCCCATCAACCTGTCAAATGCGGTGTCGAAGTCCATGTTGGTCACAGAAAGTATGCACAGTTGATGACGTGCGGATGGGTGTCGTCCCATCCCTTGGTGAACCACAGGTTACTTCCGGATGCGTAAAGCGTCCCACCGTCTTTTCCGGTCTGGGTGTTGTTCCAGCTACCCCCAGATTCCACTGGGGCTGGAAGCGGGAGGCCACCGATGTGTGACTCTCCTGCAATGGCTGCCGCACCGCTGATTTTGCAGCGCACGAACATGATGTCGCCAAGCCTTTCGCTGGTGGCGTCGGTAACCACCGGGGTGCCTGAGAAGCCTTGTGGAACGGGTGTCCATTGTTTGGATTCCCCACCAATGCCTTTTGGTCGGATCGTTCCACGCAGCACCAGGTCGCCATTGCCTTTGACCAAGGCGCAGATGGTGTAATTGTTGTAGATGGCGGCCACATTCTCGTCGGCATCGAAGGGCTGCACGTTGTCGATCGGTTCTGATAGGTCGATCTTGTGGGCGCGGAACATCATCGCCGCGTCCGCTTGGTACGCGTTGGAATTGACGCCTGACCCTGCGAACGTCACCAGCCGGTAGGGTTCGTGTCCCGTGGCAATGGCGTACTGCCTTATCCCGCCATCGGGTGAATTCAGTTGAAACCCACCAATAGAATCGAGAACGTCCTGAATCTCCATGCCGTGATCGAACCCCGCCCATCGCATTCTCCAAGCCACGCGAGGGTAGCCAAGGGATGATTGCAGAGGGCCAAGCATCCAATCGGTCTGCGCGTTCGTTTCGTTCTGGCCGGTTCCTTCCCCTGGCGTTGTACCTTCAGGGAATTCTCCGAAGCCGTTTGGAGTGGTCGGGCCGCTCATCTCGACCCCGCCAGTTTCTCCTCCAGCGCCGCAATCCTTGAGTCCTGCAATTCAATCCGCTCCATCGCCTCACCGAGAGCAACCACCGCCTTCATGTAGAGCACGGAATACTGAACGGAGAGGGACTCGGTCCCGGTTCGTCTTTGCTTGCGAACCGGCTCTTGAATGATGCGAACACCCTTCCTGATCACTTTGCGGATGACCAAATCAGGCCCGGTTTCGACGACCTCCTCATCAAACTCCTGCTCTACATCTTCTGTTGTGTCAAAAAATTCAGTATCTGGCGTTGCTTGAACCAATCCCGGAGAAACCTTCATTACTTCTTGAGCAGGCAAGCCAAGCTGCAAAGGTGCGGAAGGGTCGGCATTGGCCTGATCAGGGTCAGCCACAAGCCGGTATTTGATCGCCATCTTCGCCAGCGCCTTCACATCATTCCACTGCGATTTTGACGGGATGATGTCGCGCTTGTACTTCAGGTCGGAAATCGCGCCATAGCTGTTGTTCGTGTTCACCACATTGCCGTTGCCGAACACCTTGAACACAGTGCCGCCGCTATCGTAGCCGCCGATAAGCTGCCACCCCGTTCCACCAGCCGTCGCCGTCGCCGAAATATTAACCACGTTTCCAGCGAAGGCCGCGTTTGTGTTCTTGAGATCAGCGGCAAGGGTAGTTGTTCCTGCCGTGCTTCCAAGAACGCCATTATTACCAAAGCCGCAGGTCGTCGCCCCCCCAACAGCAAAGCCAACGCTATTTGAGCCAGTGGAATAAAAGCCCGTTGTGCTGCTTGCAGCAAAGCTCCAGCTGGGAGCGCCGGCTGATCCGTTCGGAATGCCAGAAAGCCCCGTTGTTCCGAAGCCGAGCGCGGTAGCGCCACCGCAGACCGCCTCCATCGAGTTCGCACCGGTCGAGCGAAAGCCAGTTCCGCCTCCCGCAGCAAAGCGCATGCCAGGAGCTGCCAGCGTGCCGTTGGCTGCGATGAATGGCACCGTCATGGTTCCGCCACCGGTCAGTGACAATGCTTCCAGGGTGGTGGTGGCCTGATTGGCTGTGGTGTCATCCAGCACGGTCTGCATGAACGGGCTGACCACGGCCAGCACAGTCGAGGCTTGTGCCCAGGTGACCGCGCTGGTCCCGATGGTGATGTCAGCGTCTGTGGATTGGTACCAGAATCCCTGTCCAACGGTTCCGGCATTCACCTTGACCAGCGTTCCGTAAACCAGATCCAGATTTCCGTCTGCATCGTCGGTGCGGTTCCAGTCGCCCGTGTCGGCCTCATAGATGCCGTTGTTCACGCTGCTCGTCTGGTTCTTGACCAGCACACGATCGCCGGCTGCCAAGGCCACCCCATCGATGGTCTGCAGCCCTGACAAGGTGATGTTTGCGGTGGTGGCGACTCGGCACGGGGCTTTCATGGCCACGTTGCCTACGAGTCCCATGGTGCGATCGACTTGGCTCATGGTGTGCTCCTATGTGCGGAATGGTACCAGAGCACCCTGCCGGCGCTTCTGCGTCCCCTCGGCGAGGAGGAGGAGGAGCGTTGGGGCCGGTTGGCGCCGGCAGGACTCTGGTTCGGTTGCAGGGTCACGGTGCGTCCCCTGGGGTCAATTCTTGCTGCACTTTCTCGGTGATCTCCTGCAGGTAGGCAATGCGCTTCTCCATCGGCAAAGCCTGGACGGCAGCTACCCGGTGGGCGGCGGTCAGCACGTTGGAGAATACCTTGCGCTTCACCATGTCCGGCATCTGGTCGTACCCGGGTGCGTTCACGATGTTCTGCAGTATCCCGTGCGCAAATTCGCCACCGACCTTCTCGAACTTGTCTTGTTCTTCCGGGGTCAGTTTGACGTCACCCAGCTTGCCGGTGCCCTTGCCGATGTGGGTTTTCTTCGGTGGGGCGGCCATGCTGATGTCCAAGCGCGCGGCTTCCAGCCGGACCTTGTCGTCGGATATCTCCTGCTCTCGGATCGGCATGACCACGCCAAGGCGTTCCTTGGCCGGCACCGGCTCACCCAGCCAGTCACGCTTGGGCAGCAGGTCTTGGCGCATGCCAGGGATCCGGGCTTGGATGGCCTCGAGGGCGCTGTTCACTTCCCGCACCACGGGGTCGGCCATGGTGGTCGGCTGGCCGATGATGTTGGGCACCATGCTGCCGGCCATGCTTTGCAGGAATCTGGGGCCGAATCGGGTCGGGTCACTCAGGGCGTTCACGAAGTTGGCAATGCCCTGCAGGAAGGTCTGGTTCGTGATGGCCTGGGCAAATGCCGTGGACAGCATCTTCGGCACCTTGTCCTTTTCCTCGTCGGTCATGTGGTCCCAGACGGCTGCCATGTCGGCTGCCATGCCCATCAGGGTGCCCGTTGGCTGGATCCGGGCGTACTCGTAATAGGTGTCGCCGATTAGGATGCTGTAGGGCTGCCACACGCCTGCCTTGCCACGATTCTTGCCGGGGTCTGGGCCACCGGATCCAGTCAGTCGCTGGCGTCCCTTGTCATCGTTGCTGAAGGCATAGGCCATCGTGATGGCCATGATCCCGCTTCCCAGTGCCATCTCGGCCAGCGCGCGGTCCCGTTCCACCCCACCCTTGGCAAATGCCTGGCGCCACTCTCCGATCGCGGGCGCGAACGGGCTCATGCGCAGCAGTTCCTTGGCGATGTTGATCGGGGTCCGGATGAACGGGATCATCCACTGCAGGTTCCACTTGTTCACGAATCCCTGCAGGGCCACACCTTTCTCGCCCAGCGGGGCGTTGAAGGTCATCCGGGTGGCTGCCGTTTCGGCTGCTGCCTGCATCTCCGGGGTGGGGTTGTCCTGCAGGTAGGAAACGCGTTCCGAGAATTCCCGGGTGCTGGGGTTCAAGTCCTCATCGAATGCCTGGCGGATGGCCAGCGTGCGGATCTCACCACGGGTGTACATGGCGGTCACCAGCGCGTCCTCGGCGCCCATCAGGCGCAGCGGGATGCGGATGATTCTGCCGGCCTGGCCGGGAATGGCGGTCCGGTACGCTTCCGTCTTGCCAGTGGCCTCGTCTGCCTTGAATTCGGCGATGGCGACCTTGATGCCGTCCTGCACGCCACCCAGCATGCCGGTCAGGCGGGCCACGGCCTCGCTCATGCTGGCACGGTCGGATTCTCCCATCCCGGGGCTGGCGCCTCGAGCCATGCCGATGATGCTGGCCAGCGCGTCGACCGCGGGGCGCATAACGTGGAAAGCCTCGGTGCCCAGCAGGTTGGTGGTGTGCGTAACTGGGCCGGACAGCAGGCCAGCGCGCCAGCCTTCCACGATCTGTTCCCAGCGGGTGGCCTGGCTCACTTCCTTAGCCAGTTTGAACGTTCCCTTCAGGGTGCCGATTTCCTTGTGCAGCTTGGCGATGTCCAGCACCGACTTGCCCTTGTAGTTCTGCAGGATCTCGTCCAGTTTGGCCTTGAGGAAGGCTTGTTCTTCGGCCGGCGTGCGGTTGGCCTGGAACATGGTGTTCTCGTCGCCAAGGCCGATGGCTTCCAGCATGCGGCCGATCTCGCCGGTTCCCTCGGTCACGTCCTTCAGGGCGTTCAGGGCGCGCGCCACGCTGGCTCGTTCTCCAAGGAATTCCGCTTGGATCATCCGGGCACGCTCGATCGAGCCCATGTATTCCAGCTTCTGGCGTACCGTCGCATCCTCGCCGGCCTGCAGCACCACGTCCCGCAGTCGGGCGGAATCGGTCGCGGCGCCCACTGCCAGCTTCTTCAGGATGCCCAGGCGCACGTCGACGTGCGGTGCGTCCGGATCCCGCGGCTCGAACAGGTGCAGCGTGTCTGGGCCACCGCCAAGGATGTCGTTCAGGTACTTCGCCTGCTCGGCATTGGCTTCTGCCCACGATTTCACGCCATCCGTCCCGCCACGCTGGCGCTGGATGTTGGCCTGGTCGATCTCCGCCATGCGCTGCATGGCCAGCTTCACGTCGGTCGGGGTGTTGATGTACGCGTAGTTGACGTGGATGTTGTCCGGTGCCTCGCCGGGGCCGGGTGGCAGTGCGTCGGAAAACGGCTGCATGGATGCCTGTTCGGCCTCGGCTCCCGGGGTGATCTGGCGCCGGGCTGGCCGGACCTGCGGGGGTGGCACGATGGCGTCCATGGTGGCGGCTGCGGCTTCCGGCACATAGGCTCTGGGCACGCCCAGGTCGCGCGCGGCTGCGATCTCCTCGTCCGTGGCCAGCATGCGGTCCAGCACCTGCCGCAGTTCCGGGTTGATCTCAACGTTCAGGTTCATCACCGACTTGTAGATGTCCAGCAGCCACTCGCGGAACCGGGCGAACACGCCCTGCAATTCACGGCTGGGCGCCTCGCCCTCGGCCAGGTATCGCTCACCAGTCCTGGCGAATTGTTCGTGGGATGCTCTGCTGATCTCTCCGTTTTCCGGGATGGCGAGTTCCCTGCGAATGATTTCCCAGTCGGCCTTGATTGATGCGGGCGCGTCTGGGCGCGCGGCGTCGGCCTTCATCTCCTCGAGCCACGAGTGTGTGAGCTCGTGCACCACCGTGCTCTTATCGGCGCCCTGCAGGGTGGTGATCAAGTTCTCGGCGATGTCGTAGCTGCCGCGGTGCAGCTGGTCGGTCTGCTTCTGGAACAGGATGTTCTTATTCTGCGAATCAAATGTCCCTTTGTTGCCAATGGCGGATTTCACCTGAGTTTCAGAAAATGGCACGTAAACAACATGCTGCTTCCCGCCACCTTTCCCACCGGTGTCCACGATGCCGTCATATCCCAGTGACTTGAACACGTCCGTCACCTTGTCCGGGATGCTGGTCCAGACATAGGCCACTGACGTATTGTTGGGGTCGGTCAGTTCCGCATACCACTGTTTGAGAGTCCGGGTATTCTTGTCCCATATATCCGCACCACCGGCTGCCGGTCGGGATCTGTCACGCTTGGCAGCGGCCGCCAATGCATCCATCACTTCAGGTGGAATGTCGCTGGTCACCAAAGGCTTCTGCATTTGGATGTAATTCTTGTAGACGAATGGCTGGCTTGAGTGTGGGTCGTCGTAGTTGATGTCCTTGACCGGGAATCCTGCGATCTTCAGAACTTCAAGGAAGGCCGGTTCGTCGTTGTACAGCACCCCACTGTTCAGCCAGTCCTCGACGAGTGCCTTGAGTGGGTTCCCACGCTTGTCGTATCCACGCTGGGTCTGCTGCAGGTTGTAGTCATAGCTGCCGTTGCCCGATTTGTTGTCCTCGCGCACCACAATCTCGCCGCTGCCCTCTGGGTCGTGGCTGATCTTTGGCGCCATCTCGGCAATCTTCGCTTTGGTGGCCTCGTCGAGGTGATACCAGGCACGCTCGATGTCGACGGCACTACGGGCGCCCTTGGGCTTGAATTTGAACCAGGCCGGGTAATTGGTGTCCTCGTAGCTGATGCTGGTGTCAGCCTTGCCTTTGGCGTACCCGCTGGCAATCTCTGGATCATTTGTGTGGAATGCCATGGGGCCGGACGTGGCACGCTTGCGCAGAAATTTCTCGCCGACGCGGTCTGGACGGCTAGTGCCGTGATACCCCTCTACGGCAATTTTCTCTCCGGTCTTAAATTCATGCGTGTCGGCATCGGTAGCTGGAATGAATGGGGCATCATTGGACCACTGCTTGAATTCGGGAGTTTTTGTTTCCTCTTGGCGATCTTGATAAAGGATGTCTGGATTGTTCTGGTCAAAGGTGCCACGGTTGCCGGTGGCGCTTTTGATCTGCTCGGGTTCAAACACTACATAGACTGGATGCTTAATCGCTCCTTTTGCATTGGGGCTGACAACCTTGTAACTACCATCTTTTTGGCGGGCAACATATTCACTGGCAATCACTCCATCAAATCCCGCGCGCTGGATGGCGGTCTTTGCTTCCGCAGCCATGCCACCATATTCACGCCCCTGCCCAAAACTACCAGGATCAGCCTTACCATATTTTGCTTGGACTTCAGCAATATCATCGGCACGCAGCGGGTGTTCCATCGCCAGATAAACCGGCATTACATTGACGCGCTTCTCATTGCCCTGCCAATCATGAGCAGCCTGAAAATTCATTCCGTAGTCTGCGTAAATGTTTGCTCCGCCAGTGTCTGAAAAATAGAACCCGTACCCAGCCATGCCCTTACGCTGCTTTGCTTTATTGAATTCGGAGAAGTCGCCAAATGTGCTGGTGTGATACACCGGTAGCGGCTTACCGTCATCGTCCACCATCTTGCTAGTTCCAAACCAGCTTTTAAATTCCTGCGTCGACGTGATCTGGTCGCGCGCCGTCTTGCGCATGGCCTGTTCTGCTGCCACCTGGTCCCGGGCTGCTGCCTCGGCTGGGGTTTCCGGCTTCAGTGGAAATTCGTCTTGGTACAGTTTCTTGTCGTTAAAGAATGCTTTGATCTGGCCAATTATCCGTTTCGGCGATGTGCCGGCATCGTGTTCCAGTGATTGATATTGTTCCGGGCGCGCATAGGACCCATCCGACCGTTGCTCTCCAAGTCCATTTCCCAGATCAATGACCACCTCTCCATTTCTGTCCTCAATCAGTTCGAGCAGCCGTCTGTATTGCTGGGCGGTGGGTTCTCGTGAGATGTCAATCATTCCGGAATTGGCATCGATCCTGATGTTGCCGATGGCCATGTATTCCTGCATCCCCTCAGTTCCGCCAGCTTCACGGTGGTCATAGGAGCGTGTTCCAGGCTGTCCGCCTTCTCGTTTCCCAGACAGATCTACCAGTGATCCGCGTGGCGTGATGTAGCCGGCCTCGCGCCAATCTTCAGTCAGCCCAAGTTCACGCATCCGAGCAAAATCAACATTCTTGGATGCGTTCCGTTCGGCGGCTTTGGCGTCCACTCTTTCACGGGTGGCCTTTGCTCCTTCCACTGCTGAGTTATAGGCGTCAATCCAGTCTGGGTGGGATAGCACCCCATTGATCGCACGACGTGTTTTCAGCAGCATTCTGACGTCGTCAGATCCACGGATATCGTACCCCTTCGATTGAAGGTTTAAACTCATCCTGGCCAGAATTCCCTTGCTCAGATCATCAACATTGATCTTTACCGAGGGCGGTTCAAAGGCGTCCTGCCCAAGCGTTTCACCACGCAGCTTCGCCACCAGTTCCGGGTATAGCGGCCAGTTGTCCCACAGGTACTGCTCGTTCTTGAGCTCGACAATCTTGGCCTGCACGGCTGCCGGATCCTCGACGTTCACGCCCATCTTCCGGGCCAGTTCCGGGCGCTTGCTGGCACCACTCACCGCGGCGATCTGTTCGCTGATCGCACGCTGCTTGCTGGATGCCTTCTTGGCCATGGCCGAGGCTTCCTTCAGCGCGCTGTCATCGAAGCCGAAGATGTCGCCCTGCTCCCCTGCCATCATCCGTTCGGCGGCCATCATGTCGATCGAGCGCATCAGGTTGCTGGCGTACAGCAGGGTCTTGCCTTCCTGCACCGCGGCGATGCCCAGCGCCTGCAGGCGTTCGCTGCCTGGGGCTGTGCTGCTTATGACGAGGGCGGCCTCGTCGGAAAGGTTGCCGGCACGATGGCTGGCAAGGAGGTCAGGGCTTGCATCGCGCGCGATGGCGAATCCGGATTTGCCTTTTCCTCGCGCCAGAAGTCCTGCTCGGTCAGCGGCGTCCTTGGTGAGTCCTGCTGCTTTGAAGAATTGGGCATAATCGGCCACGCTCCCTTGTCCATCCCGGATGTTCAGCATGGCATCGAGGGCGGCTGCCATGTCCCGGGTAAAGCCCTCGGATTCCTTGTGTACCTGTGCCCAGATATCCGCCACGCCCTCACGCTGGGCCTTGTCCAGGCGGTGCCGGCCTGAGATCACTTCCATGGCGCCGTTCAGGCGCTGCCAGATCTGGATGGGGCCAACACCGGTTGGATCCCACGCACCTTCCTTCTGCTCCACCACGCCCTTGGCATTGGCTGCTGCCTTGAACTGCGGCACATCCTTGGACAGGGTCAGACCAGCGACCGGGACCATGGCGGGTTCAATGGTGGCCACCTGGTTCTGCGATTCCATCGGCGGCGGCTGGATCGGCTCTCCGAACAGGTCCAGTTCCGGACCAGTACTTCCACTAGGTTGTGGAATAGGGGAGTCTGCACCTGGCATCCGGCGCGCTTCTGTCACGCCAGTGACAAAACTCGAGCGCGTTTCTGTCCCGCTTGGCAATACCGTGCCATCCGGCACAACCTGCCATTCATCAGATAGTTCAAATTTGCCCGATTCACCCTGCAGCTTGTTCACGTCCTCGATCTTGACCGGGCGTTCGGCGTACAGGGTTTCCGGCAGCACGCCCATGCGTTCCGCCCTCGTCCGGGTCCTGGCACGCACCAGCGCGGCCACTGCCTCGGCATGGTCGTCACCCAGCGGTTCCAGCCCGGCCGCCTTGCGGGCCTCGTCTGCGTCCTTCAGTTGGCGCAGCACGTCATCGTGCAGGCGCTGGGCGCTGGCATCGATCGCCTCCCGGGTGGGGCGTTCGGTCAGGATCGGCTCGAATCCGAAGTGCTTGGCCAGCGCGGTGGGGCGGTCGAGGGAGTTGGACAGGAATACCCGTTCCGCCCTTTCCGTGTCCGTCAGTGGGGTGGTCTCCACTTTGGCGGTGAGTTCTGCCAGCCGGGTGTCTGCCTGCTTCCTGGCTTCGACGAACTGGTCGGCGGTGTAGGTCGGGGTGCGGCTCAGTTCCGGGGCGCCGGCGCGCAGCTGGTTTTCCAGATCGAGCACGCGTGACTTCAGGGCGTTCATCTCGATGCGTTCTGGGTCGGACAGGGGGGCTACCTCGGCCTTGGCTGCCATCTCGTCCAGGCGCGCTGTCTCGGTGAACAGGTTCTCCTGCACCTTCAGCATTTCCATGCGGCTGGGCGCCACGTACTCCGGTTCTTGGGTTGCCGACGGTTTGGATTCAGCCATCTGCTTGGCCACGTCCGGGTTGGCCTGGGCATCGGCTACCTGCTCGGCGGGGGTCTTTCCAGTTTTCAGGAACACGCTGGTGATGTTGCTGGCGGTCACATGGGCGGCTTTCAGGCCACCGATCAGGATCGCGGCGTCGACAAACTCCTGGGCGTCCGGGAGGCGTCCCTGCAGGGCGGCCGGAATGGTTGGCATGGCTGCAATCTGGGTGGCGAGGTCAATGCCAACGGCTGCCGTTTGGGCGGCTCGGGTGGTCATTGATGCACTGCCAAGTGCTATGGCTTTGGATGCCACTGGGCCAGCACCCATCGCGGTGGCGAATCCAAGTTTTGCTGCGGCGCCGGCACCCATGGCAGCGGCGTTGACGCCAGCTTCGGTTGCCGTCACCTTGGCCACTTCGCGCACGCTGTTCCAGAAGTCTGCCGCGGTCATGACGTCACCGGACTTGTAGGCTTCGATCAGGGTCTGCCGGATGGCTGCAGGAACGGCTCCCATGCCGGCTCCGGCTCCCAGCAGTGCCCCGACTCCGGTGCCCACCACCGGCACTGCACTTCCGACCGCTGATCCCGCCATACCGCCTGCGATTGCTCCTGGAATCATCAGGCCAAGTTCGGATCCAACGTGGGTGGCGCTTGACAGGGCTCGTTCCCACCAGGAGGCGTGCTGCGGGTCGATGACCAGATCCGGCAGCTTCCCGCGCCATGCCAGTCCGGGGGCTGATCCTTGGAATCCTGCCTGGATGCTCTCCATGGCACCGCTGGCGGCGCGCGGCGCCATGCTGATCGGCTCGAGGTCGTCCAGCAGGGACTTGGGTGCCGGGGGGGCTGCGGGCAGCTTTGGTGGGTTTACTGCGGATACCGTCGCCGGTTCCAGGTCATCAAGCAGGCCACTCATTGCACTTCACCCATGCGGATCTGGCCGGTACTGGTTCGCGCTGGATCCTGACGAATCTGGCCAGTCGGGGTCATGGTGGTGAACGGGGGCTGGGTGGCGGCTGTTTTCGGCTTCCTGCCCGGGATCCAGCGCGGATTGCCGTTCTCGTCCCGGATGGCTCTCGTTTCGGGCGGCAGGGCGTCCATCCATGCCTTGGCTTCTTCCTTGGTCTTGATCGTGTTCGGAAGTTGCGGCAGGGTTTTGATCATGTCGGGCGTGAATGCCAGCGGCTCCTTGGTGCCTGCCTTGACGTCGGCGGCGCCCTGCTGCAGCCCCTGCGCCGGGGTGCTGTTGATGTAGGTCTGCAGGTACTTCTGGCTGACGATCGAGTCGGGGCTTTCCAGCATGAAAAGGCTGCGCACGTCCTTCTTCGCGGCCACGTACTCATCGATCTTTTTGGCGGCGTCCTCCTGCCATTTCATGGTGGCCATGATCTGGCGGTCGGGCTGGGCCGTGAACATCGGGTTGGTCTTGAAGTAGAGCTCAACCTGCTTTCCGGCACCCAAGCGCAGCTGGTTCAGGCTTCGCCCTCCCGGTGTTTCGTCCCGGTCGATCTCCTGCCGAAGCTGGTTGATCTGGGTCATGCTCAGGCGGTTGGCGATATCCGGCTGGATCACCTGCTGGTAGAAGTCGATCTTGTCGGGGCTTCCTTGTGGTAGGTGGATACGGTTGAACAGGTCACGGAACAGCACCGGGTCGCCCTTGTCGTCGGCCGTCTGGTTGTGCGTGATCAGGTTGGTCATGGCCACCTTGGCGGCCGGGTCCAGCAGTTGCCAGGAGCGCAGCAGTTGCGGGTTCGACTGGATCTGGGAAAGGCTGGTTACCTTCTGCATTCCACCGGTTTGTCCCGGCGCGGCGCCTTGGCTGACCTGCATCATGCCTCCTTGCGTTTGCTGGCCGGCAGGGGCTGATCCGAATCCCATGATGACGTTGAGCAGGTCGCCTTGGGCCTCGCGCTGGATGGCGTTCAGCCCCTGCACATCGGCGGCTACCTTGGCCTTCACTTCGGATTGCATGCGCTGGATGAAGGCGGCGCGGTCCGGGTTTCCCTGGTCCTTGCCGTAGATGCGATCGGCCACCTTGTCGACCTGCGAGAGCATGATCGGCAGCTGGGCGGCGATGTCGCGTGAATTCGGGAGGCCATTGGTGGCGAATGCCGTTTCGCCCTGGTAGTCGCCAGCGATGACGAATCGTTCTCCACGCTTGGCTGCAGCTTGGGCGGCTCGGAATGCGCCGGCCTCCTCGGCTGGCACACCCTTTGGCAGGGGGGCTTCCACGCCACCCACATTCATCATTCCGCCATTGGCCACGTCCGGCTGGGACAGCTTCACACGGGTTTCGGCGATCAGCTTGTCGGCCTCGTTGCTGGCGTTGACCAGAATCGATGTTTCGCGCGTGCGAGCCTGCATCTGCAGCCGGATCTCGGGGCTTTTGATCTGGTCTTGATTCGCCCGGAACATGGCGTCGGCCAGGATCGGGTTGTTGTACATCACCGTGTCGATGCGGGTTTTCCACAGGTTGTCGCTGATCTGGTCCTTGACCTTCGCGCGCGCGCCCTCGTCGGTGATGCCCAGATTCTTCAGGTAGTTGTCCGCCTGCCCCATGACGGTGGCCATGGCGCCAGCGAACACTCCGGGGTCTGTCGGGGCGGCGCGCACCTGGGCGGTTGCCGCGGCTTGGCTGCCGTCGAACACGATCTGTTCGTATCGCTTCGTCTGGTCGACCACATGCGTAATCACCTGGTGCTTGGTCTGCAGGTCGGTCAGGTCCGCACGCTGGGTGAATCTCAGCTTCTGCTGGTCGGTTGGAAGGCTGTCCAATATCTGCTGCCGGGTTTCGGACAGGGTCTTGGTGACCGTGCCCAGCAGGTTCCCGTTCACGGCATCGCCGGCCTGTTTCTTCAGCACCCCGTTGTCGCCGATGGTGGCATCGAGGGCGGCGTTCTTGTACCGGTTCCAGGCGTCCTCCGCCCTCAACGTGTCCAGCTTGTCGACTTCCTGCGCGATGTCGGCGCCAATGCCCACCATGGTGCTGCCCAGCTTGGCCTGTGCCTGCCCGGGTGCCTCGAGGTCGGCACCGCCTGCTGTGTAGGAGGCTACTGCAAGGCTGGGTTGCGGTGTCGGCCGGTTGCCGAGGTCGTCTGGGCCTGGGATTCTTGGCATTTAACCCGCCAGTGTGAGGTTTGGGGTGCCGGCGTCGATCACTCCGCCTGCATCGGACACGGTGGTTCCACCGGCGCTGCCGAATCCACCCATTCCGTATTTGCCGAACAGGGATCCAGCCCCACTCAGTAGTGAGCTCGTCGCGGCGGTCCGGTAGGCGCTGGCACGGGCATTGGCGCTGTCGATCGCCATGCTGGCCTCGTATCGTTTGCCTTCGGCTTCCATCCGAAGCATGCGGGCCTTTTCCTCCCCCTGATACAGGGCCACCGCGCTGCGGTAGGCGCCCTCACCGGCGATGTTTGATATTACGTCGGTGATGGTCCTGTCTGTCGCTCCGCCACCGCTGGCGGCAGCCACGGCCAGTGCGCGGGATGTCAGCAGGCGGGATTGGCGCATCTGCTCGGCGCCAGCGATCTGGCTGGATGCAATGGCCTGGCCAGCGTTCTGCTCGAGTTGGGTCGCTTGGTACTGGGCGGCGGTGGCCTGACGCTGTCCGGTGGCTTCCGCGGCATCGGCAGACTTCTGGTTCCCCATGTAGCTGGTGATCGAGCCGGCGATGGTGAGGGCGGCTGGCAGGAATTGCCACATGGTCAGGTTCCTCTCCATTCATAAACCGGTGCCGGGCGGATGGGTTTGAATCCCATGTGCTCGAGCAGGGCCACCGCTTGCGGGTTTCCCTCCTCCGGTATCGCATGGATCGGCATGTGCAGCCCCCTCCCGAATGCCAGCACAGCCCGATATGCTTTTACCACGGCTCGGCGGTTTTGCCACGCGGCTTTGTCGGCGTTGGCGAACAACCAAAGCCTGGTGCCATCCACGTACACGCCTCCAACACCTAGCACCTGATCTCCGTCAATGGCTGCCACGGCGCGGATGCTGGCCTGCGGATGGTCTTTCAGGCGCATGCGCACCATGGATTCGGTGGCTGGCACGATGGTGATCATTTGTGGGTCTGCGTTTCGCAAACCACGGACAGGACCGTGCAGGGCCGTGGTGCCATGGCTTTCAGACAGAGCCGGCTGTCGGTGTCCCACTTGCCTGGGAACGGGAATGTCTGGTCGTCGTAACTGTCGTGGATGGCATCTGGATCCTGTGCTGTCCCATATTCGACGCTCGGCATGTCATCCATCTGTGTGAAGTCCGGGCCGAACTGGATCCCGAAGGCGTGCGTGCGATCTAGGACCATCCCCAGTCCGCTGATCTGCTTTTGCATGTTGATGGCTGTTCCGGTCTGGTCCTGAATCTGGACCAGCTTCCCGGACTTCCACTGGGCGGTGTATGGCAGACCCACGACAATGTTCGAGGCGGCGGTGGCCAGGGTGATCTGTCCGCCTGACACGGTGTACGTCTGGGTGCGGTTCCCGTCCTCGTCAACCACCGTGCCGACGTCCAGTCCGTCCGCCCAGACCACCACGCTTTGTCCCTCGAGGTGGCCAAGGCCTGTCACGGCGGTGATCGCGCTGCCGGAATAGGTGATGAATGAGTCGGCCTGCAGGTTGAGGTTTCCGCCCACGCACTGACTTTCCAGTGCCCATTTTTCGAGGTATCGGACATTGGAGCCATTGACCGTCCGCTGGATCACATAGTAGACCTGATCTTCTGGGCTTCCCTCGTCGCCTGGCAAAACCACCACATCGCTTATCAGCCCGGTAGCTGCGTCCGATTCGATCTCAAACCAGCAGATGATGTTCTCGACCTTGTCGAACAGCAGCACCGCCACGGTTCCGTCCGATCGCACGAAATGCACGCGGGTGTCGGGCTGCCGTTGCGCGCCCACGCGGACGATGCTGGGCTCTCCGATCTCCGGGATGATGGCCGACAGGTGGGTGCTGGCATACTCGTAGGCGGCAGGGTCTAGTTCGAGTTGGTAAACCCTGGTTCCTCCGCGCTGCACGTAGATGCCGGACTTGTCCACGATGGCCGGGGGCACGTTTCCGCTTCCCTGTGTGCTGGCAGTCTTGATGTTGAAGTTCGTGGGGGTCAGCGGCTCGTCCAAGCTGTTGGACCGGCACGAGCGTTCGGCGCCCTGGCCACCAAGCATCAATCGCTGCAGGGACAGCATCCAGTTGATGGTGTCGACCGGTCCGGATCCGATGGTGCGCACGATCGGGCCCGCATCGCCCTCGGCGGTGGGGTCGTACCCATAGTAATCATCCGACTGTGACAGGGCCACTTGGTCTTTACCAGCCCATCCCAGGCGGCCTTCGTAGAAGCGGACCGCAGATGGCCATCCACGATAATCCGACCAGGCGCCTTCTTCCCAGTCGGTCACCGCAGCGGTTCCGCCAAATGCCCGCAGCACCTCGATCGATACTAGGGTTTGGCTGGTGTACCCAGTCACGCGGCAGATCCCTCGCACGCTACCGGTGGCGATGTTCAGTTGCGCTACCGTGGTCCCACCTGCATACACCGTGCATCGCAGCCGATAGTAGACGGTCTGGTTATCTAGCCCGTCTGTGTATGCTTCGACGGTATCGGCCACCCATGATTTGCCGGAAACGGCTACCCAGGTGGCATTGTCGAATGATCTCTGCAGCACCACGGTGTTGCCGGTTGCTGATAGCCCACTCAGATCAATCGTGAAGGACCGGTCTGTGCCCACTCCGGTGACAGTGATGGGGTTGGTGGAGTCTGTGGCGGCCGTCATGCTTTTGGTGACTGCCTGGCCTGTTGATGTCAGGGCGAACAGGGCGCCGACATGGGTCGTCCTGAAAAAAGCGATTGAAGCGGTCAGCGTTCCATTTCCTGACAGAATGCTGGGCGTCATGGTTGTCGGGCCAGTATTCAGGTTCCTGAATGGGCCGTTGTCGGACTGGTACACGCTGCAGGACCACGAATTGGTGGCGCGGCGTTCGATCTTGTACTGCTGCTGGCCTGCTGCGGCGATGAACACGATGTCGCCTGATTGGTCGTGTCTGATCAACTGAAGCGCTGCGGCAGTTGCCCACGGGGTCGTGATTTCCATCACTCCTGCCGCAGCGATCTGGCATGAGTTCAGGTAGACGATTCTTTCAAGGCGGTTCTGGAATCGAATGTAAAACGTGCCGGTCGGGGTGAATGCCAGGCTGTGATATCCGGTGTCCAGCGATGTTTCGCTGATGTATTCGTCGCCACCAGCCGTGGATCCGACACGCAGTGTGATAGGGCCACGGGTCACCACTATGTTCAGGGCGTGCTCGACGTTGGTGGTTCCCGGTACCACGGTGGCGGTCCTGCGCGCGGCCAGCGTGCCGGTGCCGGTGAAGCCGACCGTTCCTGCTGACACCCATGACGATACTGCACCGGCCTCATCATCGTCTGACCAGTTGGCGGCCAGAGAGGCTCCGGATGGGAAGTCGCCGCCTGTAACGGTGGTTCCAGTTGCTACCCTTGTCACCAGTGCATCGGATATCCACACCCTGAGTGCGCCTGGCGTTAATTCTAGAAGCGCCTTCTGGGTCGTGCTAAACACGAAGTCCAGCAACCTGGTAGCAAAACTGGATCGGGTAGTGCCAAGGTACTTGGTGCCGGGGCGCAGCATCATGCTGCCCATCGCCCTCGGCATCCAGTTGATCATCGTCTGGGCGGACAGAGCCAGTCGTTTCAGGTCCGCGCGCGCCAGCGCCAGCCTTGACACCAGCCCGCGGTTGAATGCCAGATAAATGATGTTCTGGTTGGACATTGCCCTACCCGATCAGGCTGCCGGTATTGCCTCCGTCACGCATGGGACCGCGTGCTCTGCCACCCATGCGGGACCTGGACCAGCTGCCCTGTGCAGGAAACTTTGGAGGATCGCCCTGGCAGTCCTTGTTCTTGGCTGTAATCTCGGCCACGGCCAGCAACCCGGTGCGCGGCTTGGTGATCATCAGCATGCGTTCCTTGTCGTTGGTCAGCTTCATCACGATCTTGCTGGCCAGATAGGTCTTGACGTACTCGGTGAAGGCGGGCGGCCAGATGGCCAGGTTCATTCCCCAGTCGTCGGCGCTGGAGATGTACTTCACATAGATGTCATCGATGTCAGCGAACCAGAAGCCGGTTTCGTCGGAGTAGCGGGTCATTGGTACCCGGAAAAACTCGTCGGAGCACACGGCGGCGGTGCCTTCCCAGTCGGTGGGCTTGGCAAATCCTCTGGGATAGCCGAATGACGGCGTGATGGCCGTGTCGTAGCTGAATTTGGCGGCGCGGGTGGCGAATCTCCACTGCCCTTGCTGCAGGCAGTAGCGCACGGCACCGTCATTCCACTGGTTATCGAGGAGCCGGCGCGATTCCTCGTTCGTGGTGAGGCTGGCAATCGACCGTTCTCCGATGATGGTGAGCGCGCCGTTGTACAGCTTGAGGCGGTCGGTTGCCATGTGTTGCTCCTTCTATCGATCGGCCTTGATGCGCTCGTCCGCCCAGTTCACTGCACCACCCTGGGTTTCCTCGAATTCGTGCACGACGGCACGGTCGTTGGTGCGCACCACGGACCACTTCTGGTGCTCACCGCGGTGCAGGACTTCGTACTCGCCGATCACCAGCCTGGTGGCACTGAGGGCGACATCACGGGTGGACAGATTATGCTGTTCCATCATGTGCACGCGGGCGTAGGTGCGGCCGGCTTCGGTCACCACGTACTTGGCCAGCCAGGTGCCATCATCAGCGCGCACGACGATCTCGTCCCACGGCTTCAGGCGGTTGGACACATAGGCCCAGTATTCCGGTTTCAGCAGGTCGTCCGGGAGGGTGCCGGGGTGGGCGGTGGCGACCATGACGGTGCGCTTGAATTCCGCTTCTTCCATGCGCTGGTTCTCCAGCGGCTGGACCTTGCGTTCCGGCTTGGCCGGTGCTTCGGGTTGGCCTTTGGCTGCCGGTTTGTCGGTAGCCTTGTCCTTGGTTTCTGCCATGTTCCTCTCCTCTCGTTGAATGGGGTGAGGGCGGATTGCTCCGCCCTCGGGTTGCTGCTGCCGCGGCCTTCTTAGTTGAAGGTCGAGGATACCTGGCTGCCGGTGCTCATGTAGCCACCTGCGCCAGTGCTGGTCAGCCCCTGGATCACGCCCATGGCGATGCCGACCGTGGAGCCGGTCGCGCCGACCATGATCATGACGTCACCGTTGCGCATGCCCAGCGCGTAGCCATCCGAGAAGAAGGCTCCGCTGTTGGTGCCAGAGGAGGCTTCCGTCGCCGAGTTCGTGCTGGTGTACAGCCACAGCCCGGTGCCGGCGCCCTTGGTGGAGCCGTTGTTGATGACGTCACCGCCCAAACCCTTGGCCAGTTGCAACGGCGGGTTGACGAGGGTGCTTGCTGCAGTTGTGCCCGAGTAAGACATTTTTGCTCTCCTTGCTTCGATCCGGATCCGGGTGGGGGTGTTCTCCCACCCAGTAGCAGATCAGGGTTATGGCTTACGCGTAGGCGCTGCCGTCTGCGGTGATCACCACCACGCCGCTGTTCTGCAGCAGCTTGGCACCCATGAACATCGAGGCGCGCGCCCAGGAGTAATCCTGTTCCTCGTTGTAGCCGACCGGCGTTTTGAGGCCGGACTTGTCTGCGGCCTGGCCGATCGCCGTCTTGTGGAACAGGAAGTTCTTCTCCGAGGAGGTTCCCTTGCCCGGCAGGCCGGGGTGTTCCACGATCAGGGCATTCCTCCAGCGGTAGGCCATCGGCTTGTCGCGCCACGCGGCGTTGTTCGCGCCGGCGTAGGGGCGCATGTCGACGTACTGCGCGTTGGTGAATTCCGGTGCCTGCTCGAGGTAGGCAATGAACGACGGGTTGCACAGCAGGGTGATGTTGCTGTCCCACGGCACCGACGCGTTGCTGAGTTTCACGCGACCGTTCTGGAACAGGGACCCGCTGGGCAGCGTGCTCGAGGAGCCGATCGTGACCGTGCCGGTGTTGAGCTCGGTGATGATCTGCTGGTCGATCTTGCGGTTCAGCACGCCCATGCTGGTCATCTGCATGATCTGGCGCTGGTTGCCCTGGCTGGCAAAGACGTTGAAGCCGGTCTTGCGAACCAGGTCATGCCATTCCGAGAGCGTGCAGCTGTTCTGGGTCAGGTTGTCCGCGCGCGCCGGGATCAGGCCATTGACGCCTCGGGTGACCGCAGTTGCACTGCCAGAGTCCGCGACCAGGAATACGCACGTATTGCCTTGGATGACGGCGTCGGTGGTGACGCATTCGCGCAGCAGGCTGATGTGCTGCTCGAAGCCGGCGATGAATTCCTGCCGGTACTGGGTCTGGAATGCGGTGTCGGCGTAGGCGAGGTGGAACTTTTCGGCCAGCATGCGGGCCGGGAAGGCTACCAGGAACAGCAGGAAACTGCCGATAGCCTGTGCCAGTGCGAGTGTTCGGGTTCTGAACTGCTTGACCATAATGGCCTCCGTGAGTGGTTGAATGGTTTCTTCACCATCGCACGGGGTGACCGTTATCGCCTTTGTCAGGGTGTCCGCGTTGCGCGGGGCTGACGGTGGGCCTCCGGGGCCGAGCTAGCTGGTAGTTTGCTTGCTCTCGGTGGGGCCGTTGCCGGGGTGTCCACCAATGCGGGCGATTCTAGTCCGCATTTTCGGGAAACACAACACCCCGGCAGTTTTTCTACTTTTTGGCTACCCGGTCACGGGCTTCCAGCAGTTCGCGGTAGCGGGCCTGGGTCTTGTCGCTTTCCCAGTAGTCCTTGTATTCCGGGCTGCCCTTGGGTGCCTGCATCTTCTTCTCGATCGTGCTGATCTCGTCCTCGATCGCGCTGGCCACGTTGGCGCCGGCGTTGTGGACCACGGTGCCCACCGGGTTGATCTCGCGGGCCCATGTGACCAGCGTCTTGAGCACCGCAGGATGGCTCATGATCGGATCTCCGTTGGCGAGGCGCCCTGCCATAAACAGTTGCTGGGCCTCGGCCGGCATCGTGGATATCAGTCCGGTCACCATGTTCATGTTTGGGCGGAATTCGTCCTTCCACTCGCTGCGCAGTAGATCCTCGTTGGCCTGGGCGAATTCCTTGTCCTTCTGGGCGCGCACGTCAGCCTGGCGGACTGTTTCGTTGTAGTACCAGTCGACCAACGCGCTGGCCTGGGCGCTGGTGGCGTTGGTGCCGTGCAGCACCTTCAGGGCTTCATCGATGATCGGCTTGTCGGCCTCGCCAATCACCAGCCCGTCGCGCAGCTTGAGCTCGTACTTGTCCGGGCTTTCCGGGATCCCGTTTTCAGCGCGCCAGGTGGCAATCTGCTCCGGGGTGGCGTTCTTTGGCAGAACTGACCGCAGTTCACCGGCGCTGATCCGGGTCTGCAGGGCGAACAGGGCGTCGATGGCGGCCTGTGGGCTGGCATATCGGTTGAGGCGGGCCAGTTTCTTCTCGTCACCGCCTGCGATCTTTTCGCGCAGCCCACCCCATGGGTCACCGGTCTTGTCGTCGGCAGGTGGCGTGCCTTTGTCTGCTGGGGGTGTCCCTTTATCGGCCGGTGGTGTACCTTTGTCGGCGGGGGGAGTTCCCTTATCGTCAGCGGGTGGGGTGCCCTTGGAATCAGGCGGCGTTCCACCATCAGCTGGTGGCGTATCGCCTGTCGGGGGTGTCGCGCCGTCAGCAGGAGGAGTGGCTCCCCCATCTCCCGTCTTGTCATCGGCCGGCGCTCGGTATTTCTGCATCACTGCTCGGGTCACGTACATAGTTCCTCTCCTCGGGTTAAGACTTGGGCTCTACTTCATCTGATTCTGGGATGGTGCGGCGCAGTTTGGCCATGTCCGCCCTCGTCATGGCCACAATCCGCAGCCCAACGAACCGGCGCCCTTCGGCAAAGTCGGTTTCCCGGCGTCCTTCCTCGGCGCCTGGGCGGTAGCTGGGGTCGTAGGTACCTGCCAGCGTTTCCACGATGTATCGCAGGGCACGTTTCTGCTGTTCGGCGTCCGCTTTGCCTATCATGAGCGCCTGGATGGCTGCCACGTCGGCCAGTTTGAAGTCTGGTGGCAACCAGGCAGGGTTGTCGGCCAGTACCTTGGCTGGATCCTTGCGCTTGGCGCGCCTGGGCTGCTCGGGTTGCTCGAGGGCCGGGTGTGTCGGTCTTTCTGCCATGCGTTAAGCCGGGGCCATGCTGGCTGCTCGGTCCTTTTGGGCCGCTGCCAGCTTCTGGGCCACGTCTGCTCCTCCTTGCATTGCTGCGATGGCCTGTTGCGCTTTCTGGCTGGCCTCGTTGGCGTCCTGCATCTGCTTGACGGTGATCTCGTCGCGAATCCACTTGGCCGGGATCTGGCTGCCGTTGAGGGCGTCCCGCAGGGCAGCCTGCCAGTCGGGCATGGCCAGCACGGATTGGTCCATTTCTACCGCCTGGGCGATCATGGACTTCATCTCGAGGAACTTTTGTCCCTTCTGCTGCTCGATGGCGTCGTGCAGTGGGCTCTCGAAGCGGAACAGCAGTTCGGATCCGGCCAGTTCCTTGGGCATGTCCAGCGGGCTGCCAAATGCGCCACCGCGGCGCAGTTCATCGAACGTCAGGTCGCAGATCCCGCCGTTGTACTCGATTTCCATCGGTTCAAAGAGGGGCAGGGCGTCCCGGATGTACTGAGCCACGATCTGGCCTGCTTGGAAGGCGGTCATGGTGGGGTCGGTGCTGGGCACGAACGGCTTCAGCTTGTTCAGGTAGAAGGCGGCCGAGAGCATCTGCCGGCTGTCGGCCAGCATGTCGCGCCCGATCGGCATGCCTCGCAGGTCTTGCGTGAGGGGTCGAAGAGCCTCGCCCAGCTTCTCGTCGTAGTCCCGGTCCACCCAGGTGACGGCACCGGCGAATACCCCGATGTCGCTGCGCACGGCGTCCTCGGTGGCGATCATGGGCGGGTTGGTGGCCTTCTCGCCGGCCTCGAGGATGGTGTACGTCATGGCCTGGATCAGCCTGGCATCGGGAAGAGCCGCAATGGTCGCTGGGGAGAATGCGTACTGGCTGCCGCTGACCGTCTGCCAGCGCGCCACGTTGTATTCCTTGCTGTGGGTGGCCATGGCCTCGATCAGGGCGCTGTGCGTCACGTCCCAGTAGATGCTGACGTAGGGGAACTTTTTGCGCGCGGCAGCTTTGACAGGGCCACGCACCTTGGTTTCGTTGCCGTCCGAGCCGCGGTCGTAGGTGTCCACTTCCCCGGTGTAGAGGTCCATGTCGACCACCATGTGCATGCATTCCACTTCCTCGTTGGGGCGGTTCTGCTGCAGCAGCTGGTCGACCTGGGTGTGCACCTTGTCTCCGAACAGGGTTTTGAGTTGGCGCGCGGTGGGCTTCCACTTGCGGAACATCATGGCCACCACGCCATTCTCGTCCTCCTGCCAGGCACAGTCGCGCAGGTGCCAGCAGCGGTACAGCAGGGCATCCCGGTTGCTGTTCAGGCGCACGCTAATCACGTTCTGGCCGAATGTCGCCCAGTCGTGGTCGCCCTCCTTGGCGGCTCGGGTGAACATCGATTTCCGGTCGTACATGGCACGGCGCATGACCGAATCAGCCCACTGCATCCATCGCTTGGCTTCGTTCGTTTCACGGACTGGGTCAATCAGGCCAGTGTGGAACCATTCTTTTGCCGTTGGGCGCAGCATGGATCCCATCTGGTCGCCGAGGTCGCGCCGGCACAGCAGCGGGAAGCTGGTCATCAGATTGGATGCGAAGTCCACGCCCAGGCTGCGGTGGTAGGTAAAGTCCGCGCGTTCGGGGTAGAAGTTCTCTGCCTGCTCCTGCCACAGGCTCATCAGTGAGGCGCGCTTCCCGAACAGGGATTGCGCCATTTCGTGCAGGTCCTTGGCGTCCATGGTGATCCTTCCGCGACGGCTACTTGTCGTCCGTGTCGTACTCGGGTTCGGTGAAGTCGCCAAATGCCAGATCCGTGATCTGGAAGTCGACGGCGGTTTCCTCCTCCGCGATCGGGCCGGTTCCTGCTGACTGGCGGACCATCGTCACCATGGCCTTGACGGTGATCAGGACGGTGGATCCGACTTCCGGCATCTCGGTGATGCCGGCCTTGTCGAGTTCGTCCTTGTCCATGTGGATGCACATGCCGTAGGGGTAGTCCGGCGCGATCGAGGTGGGCGGTGCCACTTCGCCCATATCCTTGCGCTGGTCCTCCGGGGTGCGTTTCATCGAGATCAGTTTGGGCTCGGCCATGGCGGTCATCCTAACGTGTCAGTGACGCCGTTGTCGGTCAGGATCGTGCTGGCTCTGCCGCGGCGTGCAAGTTGGTCCGCCAGGCTTTTACGCTTGGCGGCGTCGGTATTGGCGTCACCTGGTGTGGGCATGGTGGGCGCTGCGGTTACGGTGGGCGCTGCAGGGGCTGTGGCTGTCGGGGTATCCGGCGCGATCATCTTGCCAATCACGCTGCCGGCCACGCCTCCTGCGACTGATGCGGCTACCGGGTAGGCTGCTGCAAGGGCTGCGAGTTCTGCCATGTCGTTCTCCTATCTCCCCCTGCGAGTTCCACGGGTGGCCATGATGACCTGTGGCCGGCGCCCAAGTGGGCGGTGCTCTGCTGCCTTTGCCCGCCACATATCACCATCGGTGATGTATGTCGGTCCTGCTGACCATGCTTGTACCACGGCATCGCCTCGGTCGGTGGATCGGTTCAGGCGGTCCGTCACGTCCTCCTTGGGTTCTACCTGAATCGCTGCCTGCCCGTCAACCTTGGCCAGCCAGAACGATGGGGCCGCAAGGTCGGCCAGCAGGATCTGGTCAGGGGGCAGGGCGATCGGTGATCCACCTGGTTGGCTGGGGTCCAAGGCCTCCCGAAACTTCCAGATGACTTCGGTGCGCTTGTTGAAGAATCGCAGCTGGCCGTCCTCGGTGCGGCGGGTGCTTTTCTCAGATCCCTTGTGGGCTACGACGTCGATGTCGTTTTCTTTCAGTTGCTCGTACAGGCTGCCACCGTATCCGCCTCCCATGTCCACCACCACAATTGCGCGGTCGCGGCGGTAGGTCACCACCAGCCCTGCGGAATACTTGCCAACGCGGTCGGGTGGGATGTCCTTGCCCTCGATCACTTCCAGCGGTGCGAACCAGCCGTCATGGCGCATGGCGATCACCATCGGGTCGTCGCCTCCGCCTGAGCAGTCCACGCCCATCCCGCACATGGGGATGCCTGGTGGTGGTTTGTCTTTCCACCGGTCCATGGCGGCGCGGATCCAGTCGGTCGGGATGCACTGCATGGGGCCGTCCTTCAGTGCTGCTTCGAACTTGCCCTCGCGGTATGCCTCGCGGATCTCCTTGGGCAGTGCGTCCAAGGTTGCAGCGTAGTCGGTGGTCTGGGTCAGGTCCGGGTTGTCGTCCAGCTTGGCGCGGATGAATGTCCGGCTTTTCGCCCTCACCATGCGGCCGGTGCCGTCGTCGTGCGGTCCGGGGCCGTCCACTTCGGTGTCGGCACCACGGATGGTGGTGAACCAGCGCAGTTCGCCTGGCTTGGCCGGGTGCGGGTGCTTGGGGTCCAGCCATGGCGCCCAGCGCCTGACCACCCACATGCCCTCTGGCCGTGTGGGCGGGTTGGTCGTGGCCACCACTCGGGTGCGCTGGTTGGGGTCGTTGGATCGCGTCCATCCGATGATGAACGTGTACTGCGTTTCGGTGAAGTCGACCAGTTCGTCAAAGGCCTTGAGGTCGTGCGGGATGCCTTTGCGCTTTTGCTTGTCCTGCTCGAGTTGGCAGCCACCCATGTCGATGATCCGGCCTTGGATCCGCCATGTTCCCTTTTGGGAGTTGTAGCCGTCCCGGTTCCCGATGATCTCCTCGAATCGATCGGGCAGCTTGTCGGCTTCCTTCGTGGTGCGGCGCAGGACCAGCGACCGTTTGTGGCTGGTCAGGGAAAGGCCTACCAGCAGGTCTGTCTTGCCTCCGCCTGCCTCGCCACCGTACAGCAGTTCGTCGGCTTCGCAGAAGTAGGCGTCCGTCTGTGGTCCCGGGTTCGGGATCCAGAGCATGTGCTGGGTGGCGGCGCGGGCTTCCTGGACGGTCTTGGCGCGCGCTGCAGGGGGCAGCACGCCCAGTCGGTTGATGTATTCGTCCAGGCTGCCCATGGGCGGTTACTTTTTGCCCTTCTTCTTCGGGTCCATGCGGACCTTGTTGGCTGGGTACGTCTTGGCGCGTCCGATCATCAGGGGCGGTCGTGGTGCAGTTCCTTGCCCAAGTTCTGCTGGCGGGGCGGGTGGGGTTGGCACATCGAGGCGTCCTTCGCTGCGAAGTTGCTCGATGACCAGCCCACGTACGGCCGGCTGCTGGGCGATGATGTGTGGGCTGATCCCCATGCCGTCCCGGTCCTCGCCCCAGGTCTGCATGTGGTAGTTATGGTCGTCCAGCGCGCCGGTCAGGTGGGCCACGGCGAATTCTGCCTGCTTCAGCGTCTGCTTCGCGCCCTCGAGGCGCCCTTCCAGTTCACGGCGCCGGGCTGTGTGCTTGATCATCCAGTGGCTGGACTCGCTGATCGCATACAGGGGCATCGGGCGCAGCAGATCGGACTCGGGCGGCACTTGGATCCGGATTCCGAGGTCCGCGGCCAGCAGTAGGAAGTGCTGGCAGCCTGCGCGCTGGTAGCCGTACTCCTCGTTGGCGGCCATGTCGACGCCCCACATGCCGATGACGTCCTCCTCGATGTCGAGGCCGGCTGCCTGGCGCTTCTGTCGGTTCTCAAGGATGTCCTCGATCGCGCAGGCCAGCATCCACGCCAAGCTGCTGGTGAAGAAGTAGGTGCCGTACTTTCCCAGCAGGTCTTTGACCGGGAGGGCGCGTGATGCCGGGATCTCGGGCACGGCTTCATACATCCAGACCGGGCACTGCTGCGGATCCCTCTTGGCCATCCAGGCCACGTACTCGGGGCTGAACCACTGCTTTTGGGTGTGCGGCTTGCCGATCTCGCCGGGTTCCCATCGGTGGAGTTCGAACCAGGCATTCACCCTGGGCGCATACGGGTACACGCCGGGGCTGCATCCCCAGATATGCCATGACGGGTCGCCACTCGGGGCGAGTTGCAGGGATGATGGGGCAGAGCCCAGCAGTGCGATCTTCATCGATTGTTCCCCTCCTCAGAGGAATTGTCCGGCACCCCACTGGGAGGGTGCCGGCGCATAGTGCGGTTACGCTTGGCCCAGTGCCCGCGTTGGGTTAGGTGGTGGCCTGGAATCCGAGGCCGTTGACCGCGGTGGAGCTCACCCCATCCACGCCATACAGGGCGGTGGTCAGTCCGATTAGTTCCACGTATCCGCCACCTGAACTGCGGATTGCCGTGGCACCCGTGCTGCCCAGCGACGTGCCGGCGAACGAGCATCCGGAAGCGGCTTTCACGTAGATGGCGCTGTCGGTGGATCCGAAGAACACTTTCTTTTTCACGCCGGGGATCGGCGGCGACATCTGGTACACCGGGGTGGATGCGGCCGATGTTCCAACCAGGTAGCTGACACCTGATGGGCTCATCAAGGTGCCGGTGCTTTCGTTCGTGGTCACGCCCAGGCGGAAGTCGTCCGGGCCGACCAGGAATTCCAAGGCTTTGCTGCCACCGGACTGGCCGGTCGAGAGTTGCTGCAGGCCGAGGCGCCGGCCGTAAATGCTGGTGAGTATCTGTGAACCGTATGGCATGGTGTTCTCCGATTATGTGTGCTTGCCGACTGGCTGCTGTGGAGTGCCCGGGGCGCCGGGCGGCGCTTCTCCTCTAAGTGAAGTATTGGCAGGACACGTAAACGTCTGTGTTGGCAGCCCATGTTGGCGGAGCAGCCACTGCGGTTCCCACTATTCCGACACCAAAACTGACACTGGTGCTGTTTGACGCGGCAGAGCAGGTTGCACCAGCACCAGAAGAATTGATCGGTAGATTCAGGAGTGTGGTTCCTGCCGTTGAGGCCGTGCTGGTGGTGGATTGAATGCGATATTGCACAAAAACCACCCTGCCAATTTTTGTGTACACACCGGTGTATGTTGGCGTGCCGACTACCGTCAGATTGGTGGGCGTGACGGTGAACGTGTTTTCGATGTAACTGGTGAGCGCCGTGCCGGTCCCAAGCGTGACCGACGTGAATGTGGCGGATCCAGGGGTTGTCGCGCCGATGGTCCCTGGCGATGCCGGATTGAATGCTCCGGTTACGCTTGGGTTGGTCGTGACCTGTGCTGCAACATTGAATGCCAGCAGCCCAGCCAGAAGCAATCCTGTCAGGAATCGTTTCATTGCTTTTGCGCCGACACGTTGACGTTGATGGCGAATCCCGTGCCGACCGAGCCTGCGCTGGTGGCGGCCACGCTTTGGATCTTCGCCCTCACGTATTCCCAGTGGGCATCGAGCGCGAATCCGTTGGACTGTGGGCTGTCGCCAGAGAAGGCGACGGTGCCGGCGACGGTTGCCAGGGCGTTCACCCCGTCGTTGCTCACTTCGATCACCGTGGTGCTGCCGACCGTGGCGCCGACCGATGTGCCCGTGTGGGTCACCTGGAACGTCAGCTTTCCCAGCTTGGGGTTCACGCGGTACCAGTCGCCGGCTCCGCTGGATGAGGAGGTCAGGATCGACTGGCCACCTGGGCTGTGCAGTTGCTGAATTGCCATATCCGGCCTCCTGGCTGGGGTTCTCTCCTCGCGCGGATGGTACTACCGGTCATGGCGTTGCACAAGTGGCGGGTGGTTATTTGGCCTTCTTCTGGGCCAGCCTAGCGCCCATGGCCATGGTGAAGGCCACGCGGCGGGCAGCGTCCAGCGTGCTGTCGTCGTTCTCATCGATGATGACCGGCGCCTCAACGTCGACCTTCTCGCGCATGCCGTACAGGGTCTTGCCCAGCCATATCTGGGCGGTGACATTCCCTTCTCGCACCACTCTGGTCCTGCCGTCCGGCAGCTGCTCAACGTCACCGAGGGCGTTCCTCACGGTGGCGGCCATGATGCGGGTTTTCAGGTGGGCGTAGCCTTGCCTGATCTCCTCGGCGAAGTGCTTGCGCAGGGTGATCAGGCTGATCGGCAGCTTGTTCTTCGGGTTGATGATCAGCAGGCACATCTCGTCCTGGGCGATGCGATACCCGGCCATTGCCCGCACCATGTTGCGCTGCTCGTCGGTGGGATGGAACCCGGTGCCCTCGGGCCGTCCCGGTCCGCGCTTAGGCTTTTCCGCGGGCTTTGGCGACGGCTTCGAAGGTTTTCTTCTCGTTGCCATGGGTTGCCTGCTTTCCGGTCATGTCCTGCCATCGGCGCACGCTGGCGTCCACGTAGTGCGGATCCAGTTCGATCGCGTATCCGATGCGCTTCGTCTGCTCGGCTGCCATCACGGTGCTGCAGCTTCCGCCGAAGAAGTCCAACACGATGTCGCCCTCCTTGGTGCTGTTCCTGCAGGCTCGGCGCGCGAGTTCCACCGGTTTCATGGTGGGGTGGAATGCGGTGTCCTTGCCGTGCCCGGTGTCACGGCTGACCGCCCAGACGTCATCCACATCGTCCTTTGGCTGCAGGAGCAGCGGTTCCTTCGGGTCCAGGTGCAGGTGGCGCAGCTTCTTGCCCTTGGGCGGGGTTGGGCTCAGGTAGAGCTCTCGGCCGTCCGGGGTGGTCAGAACCAGCCCGGAGCCGATCGCGGTGGGCTGGCCTTTGATCGCCCTCGAGGCGTCGATCTTCCAGATCGTGGTGCCGGTCCGGTCACCGTAGAACGTGGGTTTCACGCCTTGCCTGGCAGCGTAGAAGCAGGGCTCATGGGCCTGCCGGTAGTCTCCCCATCCCAGCGTTGCACCTGGCTTCTCCCAGATGATGAGGCAGAGCTCGACCAGTCCGACGTCCCGCATGGCGTGCGCGAAGTCCTCCCGGGTGCCGCTGGCGTGCCACACGTACCATCCGGCGTCCTCTCTGACGTGGTGCACCGCGGACTGGAAGGCTCCTTTCAGCATGCCCATCAGCTGCCCGCGGCGCAGTTCGTCGCCCTCGATCATCTTGAACTTCCCGGACGGGCTGGCGTAGCTGATGCCGTAGGGCGGGTCGGTGAACACGCACTGGGCCTTCCGGCCTTGCATCAGCTCCTTGTACGTGGCCGGCAGCGTGCTGTCGCCGCAGATGATCCGGTGTTCTCCCAGTTGCCACACATCGCCCAGCTTGGTCACCACGCGCTTCTGGATCTCGCCGGGTGGTGGCTCGGGTGGCAGTTGGGGTGGCGGGGCCAGCATGAATTCGATCTCGCTGGGGTTGAAGCCGGTCAGGCTCACGTCGAATCCCATGCGGGTCAGTTCCGCGAATTCCGACGCCAGCACGCTGTTATCCCACTGGCTCTGCTCGGCGATCTTGTTGTCGGCGATGCGGTACGCGCGGCGCTGGGCGGCGGTCAGTCCTGCCCGAAGGATGACTGGCACCTCTGCCATCCCAAGCTGCTGGGCGGCCTGGTAGGCGCCGTGGCCTGCCAGTATCTCGTAGTCCTCGTCCACGATGATGGGCTTGGTACAGCCCACCGCCTCGATGCTGGCCACGATCTTGTCGATCTGGTGGGGGTCGTGCTTGCGGCTGTTCTTGTCGCTGGGCTTGACCTTGCCGATCGGCACGTAATCCACGCGCAGCGGGCCCCGTCCTTTTTTAGGGGGAGAAACTTTATTCTCTGTTTTCATGGTCTTGGCAGTGCGTACGTGTTCTGGATGTGAAAGCTGCCGATGCTCTTAAACAGGTCGATCGATGCCTGATTCCGGGGGTTCACGTTGGCCACCAGATTAGGCCCATGCCTCGGTGGGTAGGATCGGATTGCCTTGAGTAGGGCTTCTCGAGCATGCCCGCGGCGCTGGTGGGCCTGCAGGATGAATATGCCGATTTCGTCGTCCGGGGTGATGTACAGGCTGCCAACGCACACTTCCTCGTCCTTCTTGGCTGCGATGTCGTGCTTGTGGCTCATGAGCAGGAACCAGTGCCGGTACGGGTGATGGTCGAAGAAGTCCTCATGGTCGGACAGGCCCACGAATCGCTGGTGGGTGATGTTGGCCTCGGGAGGGCGCTCGATCAGCAACTGGTAGGTGATGTGGACCGCCTCGGCGCGGTCCGCTTCCTCAACGGGTAGGAATCGCATCAGGACTTGGCCAGCAGCAGGAGGGCATCGCAGACGTCACACACGCTGCTGGCGCTGAATGTGCCGGCCAGGGCGTCGTTTCTGACCTGGTTGGCAATCGCGTTGGCCTGTTCCTTGGCGCGGCGCAGGGCTTCGGCTCGGTCTGCCTTGTCCTTGTCCGCTTCGTTGTTCTCGATCGGCTTGAATGCATCGTTGGTACCGGCCACGTACAGTCCTACCAGCACGAAGTTGCGGGGCGGGTCGCCGGGCCTGCCCGGGAATGCTGGCACACCGTTGGGGTTGGCCTTGGTTGGTGGCAATGCTTCGCGTGGTGCCTCGGCTGGGCGGCCGGCTGGACGGAATATCCGCACTTCCGGATCCACGTCCAAGTACTCCACGCAGTCATCGAATCCCTTGATGTCCTGCTCGGTGATCTGCACGTTCAGTTCCGGGTTGGCGTGCCGGTTCTTCCACAGCAGCATGGCAATGGCACGCTTGGCATCCGCTGCGACCAGTCGGTCCAACGGTCCTTCGGTTTGGGCAGCTTCGGTCATCTTCTCTCTCCTCGGGTCAGATTCTAACGGTAATCCCGCGTTCTGCAAGGTACTGCGCGGCGCCTCGCGGGGTGGCGTCGGTGAATTGAAAGACAGAGCCGGCTGCTACGCCATCTGCGCCGGCCTTTATCGCTGACAGCATGTCCTCATAGTCGCCTGCGCCTCCATGGGCAATCATGGGGATGTTGACGATGCCTGCCACGTTCTTAATCGTGTTGATGTCGTAGCCTTCCATGACCCCCTCCCGGTCGGCGTCGGTCAGGATGATCTCGCCGGCACCGGCTTTCTCCAGTTGCCTCACCCAGTCGTACAGGCTCCAGCCAGTCTTGCGCTTGGCTCCATGGGTGTACACCCATTTCACGCCTTCGAACATCCGGTAGTCGACCGCGGCCACCACCGCCTGGCATCCCACCGTGCTGGCCAGTTCGGCGATCAGGTTGGTCTGGTGGGCTGCGGCTCCGATCACCACCTTGTCGGCGCCGGCCATCAGCAGGTCTTTGACGTCCTGCACCTTGGTGATCCCACCGCCCACCGCCAGTGGCATGAAGCAGGTTTCGGACAGTTGCTCGACCATGCGCAGGTCAGGTCCTCTGCCTTCCTCAGTGGCGCCGATGTCCAGCAGCACCAGTTCGTCCACGCCACGCATGCTGTGGATCTTGGCGGCCTGCATGGCGATGCCCACCGCGCGCCAAGAGTCGAATGCCATGCCCTTCACCAGCGTCCTACCGCGGCAGAGGATGGTGGGGATGATCCGCTTGGCCAGCATCACGCTTCCTTGAGGATCAGGTGGCCGGTTCCATCGGTTTCCTTGAACAGCGGCCAGTTGGTGAAGTCGTCCATGATCTCGAAGAGGCGCGGCCGGGTGATGCCAATCCTGTCGCAGACTTCGTGGACGGGCACGCCACAGTAGGCTTCCGGGAACAGCCCGTCGCGCCTTCCCACGATCTCGAGGGCTTTGTCGCGCGGGATAAGGCCCATCCTGACGTCGACGGCAAGCTGGGTGCAGAGGCGGCCGTACCCGTATTTCCGGTACATCATGTGGTCGTGGATCCCGGTCTGGGCGTTGTCCAGATTCTCGGCCACCCAGTAGCTGGCGGCGCAGGGCGGCTCGTTGTGGAAGGTCTGCATGCCGGCTGCCTGGGCATCCCGGGCGTTGCGGTGGCTGTCCCATGGGAAGTATGCGCCGAGGAAATGGGCCTGCACGCCTGCCTGAGCTATTTCCACTTCCGATGGTGGGCAGTAGTCGAGCATGGCTTTTGCGCTGGTTTGCGGGATCAGGTCTTGTGGGCGCAGGCCAAGGAATCCACCGAATTCCGACACCCAGCGTCTGGTCATCTGGGTGGCTTCCTCGCTGCCCATCGGGCCACCGTAGGCTTCCTGTGGGTTCTCGCCGTAAAAAATCAGCGGGATCCGCAGATCCAGCGCGGCCTTGAATGGGGTGGTGAAGATGCTGACGTGCTCGGGCCAGCTGATGTCTCCTACCATCTCGAGGCCAAGGCGGTTCAGTTTCGCCCTCGTAGTGCGGTTTGGGGTGATCTCGATCGTGCGGGCGTACCTGGCCAGATTGTCGATATTCGCCCTCCCGGTGGGTGTCAGATGGCAGGTGCTGGCCGTGACCACCGTGACGTCGGCGCCGAGCTCCAGCAGCTTCAGCACCTGCCAATGCGAGTCCTTTCCGCCTGAACTGGGCACGATGCACTGGCCGTGGTGCTGGTCTAACAGTTCCAGCAGTTGCTGTTCTCGTCTGCGCCATGCGCGCATGGGTCGCTTCTGGAAGGACAGGCAGGCGGCGCAGGTCCCGTTCAGGAATGGCGTGTCGGGTCTAGTCGACGGCATAGTGCAGACGTTGCATCGGATCATGGTTTTCCTCCCATCCCGCAGTGCCCATGTTGCGGCTCGTCTTGGGTGGCTCGTTCGGACCGCATTTCGCCGTTATCCAAAAAGCGGACATTGATCGGGACAACATCGCGGTGGACTGTGAATCTCTGGTCTGTCCTCCACATCATGCATGCGGACCCTATGCACGCATTAAATGTTTGGCTGACCGGCACGCCAGTCATATGGTTTCCACACTGCTGCATTTGCCCGTTGACGTGGTTCACCATCGGGCACCACTTGGTCTTTGCTTCTTCTTCGGTCATTGTGTTAGTCTAGTTTGTTGATCCTCTGACTGGAGTGCGGCGCCGGTCAATATGCGTACCCGAAAGTGGTGCACGGCAAGGGCGTCCAGAATCAACTGGCTGCCAAAGTCCATCGATTCACTTCCTCTTTCGGAGTCGGCTATCCATTGAACTGCCACGGTAATTGGCTCGTCATTTTCCAGCGCATCTGCCAGCGATCTCAGTTTGGCGATGCCTTTGGCTTTTGTGAGGTTGCTCATACCTTCTCCATCAGGAACCAGGTGATGTCGTCCTGCGGGAAGTTGTGGTCGCCGTGGTACTGGAAGCCGTAGTCGATCAGGCGTAGGTCAATGACGTGGAATTCCATGGCGTGCTGCTGGAGCTCCTTGCAGAAGTCCCTTTTCCAGAGGGCGGCCGGCATCCCGCGGTACATCACTTCCACCGGGGTGGGGTTGTAGTACTCGGCAATCAGGATGTACTTGCTGCTGTCCTCAATCAGGCGGTCGTAGGCCATGGGCAGGTCTGCTGGGGCGGTGTGGATCAGCACACCCTTGGTCATGGTCAACGTGGCTTGGTAATGCTCTGGCCAGTCTCGGATGGGTTCCTTAATGAAGTCGTGGCAGTGCGCCTTAATTCCAGGCTTCATGGAAGCGATTGCGGCGGCATCGTGATTGATGTCTACGCCATAGAGGTCCACCGCTTCACCAAGCAGGTTGCGGATGGCTGACAGGTTCTGGCCTGTTCCACACCCAAATTCCAGCACGGTGGTTATCCCGTAAGTGCGCTGCAGGATCTTGGCGAACAGGGCGGTGTTGGTTTCGGTCCTGCCTTCGTTGCGGTCGGCATACTGGTCGCCGAATTCACCCTTCCAGATCGGCGCGGTCTTGGCTTCGCTCATGCTTGTATTCCTTTCATTATCAGGTTGTCGTACATCTGCTCTGCTCTTTTCCAGTCGTCCTCGGTGTTGATGTCGCACACGCGTTCCGTGTCGATCGGCACCATGGCGGTCCTGACGTCATACAGTGGTTTGTTCTCGAGGAAGGCTTCTTTAGTTCCCCAGTAGAACTGCCCGGCGTCGGCCAGCGGCTCGGTTCCCACTCCGATGGCGTAGTCGAGGCCCAGCATGTCGATGCACGCGCGGCCGTACTTCAGGCTGTGCACGCTCATCAGGGGGGCGGTGGGATAGATCACGCAGGCCCACACGGCTGGGATGTGCCATTTGCTGCAAATCTGCTGCAGGGCGTGCTGGGCGACCTGCTGGGTGCCGATGTGGTCGGCTGCCAGTTCTGCGGGTCTGTGGATCACCATGGCGTCGGCTAGTGCTGCAATGCATGCCGTGTGGTAATCGTCCGTGGTCACGAACACTTTGGCGAACAGCCCCGAGTGCAGCGCCTTGGAAATGCTGTGCTCGATGATCGGCCTGCCACGGAACGGGCGGGTGTTCTTGCCCGGGATCCTGCGGGATCCGCCACGGGCTGGGATGATCGCCACACAGCAGGGTTCCTTCTCGTCCTGGTCGTATCCGCGAATCAGTCGCGGCTGCTCACTCCTCATGTTGCATCCTCCTCTGTTGGACCAGTCTACGCTCCCTGGTTCCGGTCAGGTTGCCCACATGCCAGCCGTGGCAGTGCTGGCAGTGGTACACATGCGCCAGTTTCTGCAGGCGGCTGTGCTTGATCGTCCGGCTGGCCGTGTCGTAGTCCGTGAACTTGTGTTTGCCACCACAATGCACCTGCTGAAATTCGCGCATCTTCTGGTCCAGCCTGGCCAGGCGCCCCAGCCATTCCAGATCGTCCGGTGGCATTGCCTGCTCGGTCACGTTGCTTCCTGCAGGACGATGTCCACCACCGCCTGGGCTCGGCGCAGCATCGGCACCTTCTGGGTTTCGAGGCTGGTCAGCACCATCAGCACGCGGTTGACCATCTTCTCCCGGATCTGGTCGACCACCAGGCTTTTGCCGGCATCCGGCGCGCGGCCGGTGTGGGCCTCGAATGCGCGCCGGGCCAGTTCCTCTCCCATGATCCTGGCGTTGTCCGGGTCCATGGCAATCCAGTTGATCCCCACGGGCAGTTCGAAGTGAACCCGGCCCTTCACCACCCCGATCTGGACGTGGGCGTTTCCGGTGTAGTCGCTCATGACGGCAGGTTCCCTTGCTGGGCCTTGTGGTCGTGCAGCATCTGCTTTGATTTCTGCAGAAATCCAATCATGCTGTCGACCTGCTCCTCGGTCAGCATCAGCGCCTCGATCTTCTGGCTCCAGGACATGATCACCTTGTCACCGTTATGCCCGTACTGGGTGGTGACCGCCTTCTGGGTGTCCTGGATGGCTGGCTGCTGGGTTTTGCCAAATTGCGCTTGGCGGCGCTGTTCTCGGTCCATTTAAAAATCTCCAAGGTGGAAAGGTCCGGATACTGATCGGACGGCAAAGGTGCATTGTGCCGCGGCAAGTGCTGGATCCGAACCAGCCCTTCCGCTGCCACTTCTGGGCTGAGATAGCAGTGGTAACCGATCTGTGTGAAGGTATCGTCTTTCGGCGACACGCCCTCGGTGCGGCCGTCGAAACGTGCTCGGCGCAGCCAGGCGTCGGCTTCCGGGTCGTCGTGCAGGATGCATCCTCCCTGCTGGATCCCGAGGGTCTTTGACCAGTGGTGGCTGGTGCAGGCCATCTGTCCCGGCCCATAGAATCCAAAATGTTGGGGGTTGGGTCCGATCACTGGTCGGCCATTCCCGGAATACATGCCACTGGTGAACCAGCGCGCGCTGTCCCACACCGGCAGTGGCTTCAACTGATAGGCTCCCACCCAGTCCTCGTCCCTGAATGTTGGCCGGCCTCCGGCATGGATGATGCTCATCGGTACGCTGACATAGGTTCGTCTGGGAATTTCGATCGGTGGGCGCAGCGCGATCATCTTCATGCCATGGCCCGCGTCTATGGCCTCTTGGTCAACCTTGGCTTGTTGCTTCGAGAGGTGCCACGCCACCGCCAGCAGGATCGCCATGCTGCAGCTGTTCACCGCCACCACGTAGGGTGCTCCGGTGTAGTCAGCCACCGCCCTCTCGAAGTCCCTGACCACTTGGAAGGCATCAGGCTTCATGCTTGGCTCCTGCAATGGCGGCGTCGATGGCGGCGTCAAGGTCGTGCAGATCAGTAGATGGGTGCCAATTATTCAGCGCGAGGAATTTAGCAGCGGCTCCCGGAACCTCAATCCTGCTGCGCAATAGCCGATACCGCCCCGCATCCTTCTCGTTCGCCAGCGCACGTTCTTCGCACTCGCTTGCAATCTGCATATGCCGCTTAACATCGTCGCGCAAGTCGGCTATTTCCGTTTCCTGCCATTGCGATGTCCCGAGTAACGCAGCATGTTCCGTCTTGTACTCCAGCGCACGGGCCTCGGCTTGCTCGGCTACTTGCTTGTAATGATTTATCCCTGACTCCGTAACTTCCAGCCAGCCTTGCTGCATTTTAGTAACCGCTTCTTCGCGCTCCCGCTTCGCCTCTGCCAGTTCCTCCATCAGCCCGACATTAGCGTTTGACTGGATTGCCAGTTCCTCGCGCAGAGCGTTGTATTCGTCAGCGTGTGTCTGTGCGTGAAGCATTGCAGCAGCATGGCGCACGTTAAGCATTTCGACTTCCTCGCGCAGACGGGCGTTCTCGCGTTCGAGCGCGTCCTTTATAGGTGCATCATTTTTCTCAGCGCACCACATAGTCGCCATCATCAAATCACCAGAGTTACCGCAATCGCAACGCGGTACGTATTGCCCACTTAGGATTTCGATACGGTCGCAAGGCTTGCTCATGCTTGCTCCTTTGACACAGGTTTAATACCTTTTAATTGACAGCGTTCGCATCTAGCGCAGTCGTCACCAAGTTTCCACCCTGGGGCGTCGGAGGCGTATCGCCAGTCGTGCGCCTTGTCGTTCACAGGGCATGTCCCGATATAGGCGGCAAGACTTCTTTCTCTGTCGTGGCAACTCATGCTTTCTGCTCCTTGATCTTCATCAGTTTGTACCGCAGCCATATCTGGATTGAGCCAAGCACAGCATTGCAAGCCATGAGCGCGATAAGCACCCACATCAGCGTTTCAGGTATCACGATAGTCATTTCCCCTCCTTGATCTTGTCGGCCACGGCGCGGACTGCGGTGTGGAGGTCTGCTGGTAAGCTTTTTGTATGGATAAAGTTCTTCCATACTGCTGCAACCCAACTCCCACCATTACGTTGTACAACAATCGCATGGGTATCAATCAGCGCGGCGGTCTTGGCGAGGCGCAATAGTTCGTCAATGTCCGCGTTGGGCCGGAGAGTCGCGTTGAATTTCTCCATACGCTCCACAAACTCAAGGCTGGTTTCTTTGTCGGTCATCGGATCTGCTCCAATGCTTCCACCAGTTCCTGTACCGTCATCCTGCGCACCTGGTCGCTGCTGGGGCCATCCTCGATCATGCGTTCGTGCATCTTTTCGCCCTTCCCCAATCCGACCACTCGGCCGGCGTACCCTGGCGTCATGAATCCTTGCTTCAGGAATCCAATCGCCTCTGCCAGATTTCCCACACTGTAGGCCGGGAGTTCCGGGGTGACGAATTCCCCTCCCTTCATTTCCCACGCGGTGCGCATCACCAGATCGATGGCTTCCTGCAGGGTCATCCAGAACCGGGTGGCGTTGTAGTCCGTCACCATGATGGCCATCGGATCCTTTTCCATCGCTGTCCGCCATTGCTGGATCACGCTTCCTGTGCTGCCGGCCACGTTGCCGTACCGCGTCACCGCGAATATCGGGCCGTTCTGCCCTCGGGTGTTGTTCGCGCCCAGGATCAGCTTCTCCATCATCAGTTTGCTGGCGCCGTAGGCGTTCACCGGGTGGCATGCCTTGTCCGTACTGAGGGCGACCACCTTCCTGACGTGAACGACTGGACCATATTTCGCCATTGGCGCATCTGTGGCGGCCTCGATCACGTTCATCGTGCCCAGCACGTTCGTCTTGACCATCTCGCCGGGGTTGTACTCGCCCACCTCTACCCGCTTCAGGGCTGCCGCATGGATAACGAGGTCGACGCCGGCCATGGCGTGCTTCAGCCTGGGCAAGTCCCTCACGTCGCCGACGAACCAGCGCAGGCGTTCGTGCGGATCCGCTATCTGTGCGCGCATGGCAGCCTGCTTGGCTTCGTCCCGGCTGTAGATGCAGATGCGTTCGTGCAACGGGATGGTCAGCAGGTGGCACACCAGCCCGCGCCCGAAGTAGCCTGTCCCGCCTGTAATCAGTACGCTTCTCATGTCAGTGCCCTTCCCAGTCCAGCGCGTCCATCTTTCCGGTAAATACTTTCCAGGCAATCTTCATTCGGCGCCAC
>ERZ869925.167-NODE-167-length-43177-cov-17.927601_pt1 | contig 43177 bp, 48 predicted proteins | sample MGYA00579311_ERZ869925 | MGnify/ENA primary metagenome ERZ869925 (study PRJEB32216, sample SAMN09231817) | wastewater metagenome | place: USA: Maryland | collected 2016-07-30 | study: EMG produced TPA metagenomics assembly of the PRJNA472060 data set (Reclaimed...
ATGACTTTCACATTCAGCTACGAAGTATTGTAATACTGTAGGACTCATCAGAAATGGTGGCTCCGATCAGTCTTATAAGGACTGCAAAATCATTATGAAAAAATCATTTATAAAAATCTTAAAGGTATTTGCATTTGCAGCACTCGTTGGAGGAGCAGGATTTGCTACACTTGCATCAGCAGACGTGACAAGTAGTTTCTGGGCAAAACAGGCAAACGGACAATTGTATACCAATTCAGGCAATGGTCTTGGTAATGCGATCATTAACGTAGCAGGGTGTAATGGTTGTGGTGGAGGCGGAGGTCCAGTAACAGGACTCACAGGAACACCAGACCAAGTCGTATACATCGACAACGCAGGAAACGGTACTGGTGATGCTTTTTTTACCCGTGATTCAGTGTCTAAGAATACGATTATTGCTGCTTTAGTTGCAGGAGATGGTCCATTTATAGGACTAAATCCAGGCGGAATGACAGCAGGATGGCTCACTGGCGGAAGCAATGTTCGAGACGGATTCCAAGCACAGTCAAATGGTAATGCTATTATGGGAGATACTACTCTCTCGAACAATAAAACTCTTTTTTCAGTAAATGATGGAACTCGTGTAATTACGCAGAGTGTTCAAAACATAGCAGGAAATATCGCCTCAAGTGCTGTCATCAGTGATGTTGGTAATTCAATCACTTGGGATTCGGATACCACGGATGATTTAATTGCAACAATTACTCAAGGTGATGACATCTTAGGAACTGGAATTAAAGGTAGTAGTATTCTCTATACTGATACTGTCACAGAAGAAAAAGCAATTATTTTCGTTGGTGATGGGTCTGGTGCTGGTGGACAACCTTTTCAAATTAGCTTACGAACTGATGATGGAACTGGAAATATATCTTCATTTGTCGGTATAGATAGCATCAATGGTATTTCAATGGGTGCAGAAGATTTGGGAGGTTCTTTTATTGCTAGCTATGTTGACTTTACACTAACTGGTAACACTATTCAGTGGGATGCAGATACTACAGACACAATAACTACAAAATTTGAACAAAATCAGTCACTGTTTGGATTCCCAGTTTCAGGTACAGGAATGTCATGGTCAGATTCAAATACAGAGGTATTAGGATTTAATTTTGTTGGAGATGGTACAGGAATCGGGTCATTCCCAGGTACAACAACAATGGGTACTCTAAATAATAGCAATGGTTCAACTGCTACTATTCAAACAAGTTGGGATACTACAGATAATAGACCAGAAGTATATATCAATGCTAAACTTGGAGACTTACAATCAACCATTGCAGTAATTGAACAGTATGCTAAAGTATCTCACCGAGATACTGGAACAGGACAACTTGCAGAAACAGTACTAGGAGGTACAAGTGTTCAATCAAACTACACTACTGATGGAACAACGAACTATCGAACAGAACTAAGTAACGGAAGATTCAAGTTCTCTAATTCTACAGCAGGGACAAATCTTCTCGATATAAACGATATTACTGGAGGTACTACTGCAACTTACGCAATCTCAAATAACTTTTTGGGATTCGGTCTTACAGGGGCAGGAACAGTGTTCAATACAGGAACAGGTGGATATAACCTATTGGCTTCTGTAGACACAACAGGATTCGGTGGAACACCAAACACAACGTTTACTGGATATACATCATTTGGCCCAGGCCCAGTTGCAAATGGTCAGTTTACTTATAACTCTACAACTGATACAGCAATCTCTGCTATTACTGCAAAGAGTGCTACAGCAAAAACAGCTCAAATCAATACGAAAGCAACAGCGTCAGCAGGTAGTATCGAATTTACATTTGATACAGGTAACTATAAATTCCCAACAACTTCACCAGCTTCTGGTCAGTATGTTGGGTATTCATCAGCTAACCAGCTTGGCTTCTCAAATCCATTAACCATTGGAAATGCTCTCAGTAGCTCAACAGCAAACCGAGTATTGTTTGCAAACGGTTCAAACAACCTAGCTCAAAGTGCAAACTTCACATTCAATACTTCCACAAATACATTCTCTGCTGGTTCTACAAGTATCATTTCAGCTAGTCCATCACTTGGAGTAGTTGCTACACAAACAAGCACCGCAGATACATTCACAGCTACTACAGCACTTGGTAAAGCGTTGAAGATAAATACAAGTGGTGGAATGGCTAACTTGGTTGAAATGGGAGATGTTGACCTATCATTAAACAAGACAAGACTCTCTGTTGTTGATAGTGCGAAACAGATTACAGCCATGGTTGATGGGGAGTTCCATGTCTATGCTGCAACATTGCCAAATGCACAAGCTTTCTCTGTTAATACAAATTACTTAGGAGCAGGTGACATCTTGGTAGAGTCAGGAGATATTGGCGATGAAATAAATAGCACAAAGTTAGTGCTTGATGATTCAGCTAAAACGATTAAAGCAAATCTTGATGGAGAATTTACCATCCGAGATGTAGCTAACCTACGAGTAGCAAGCTTCGATACAACAAATGGTGGAGTATTACTTGGAGACTTTGACGGAGCAGCAGACGCAACAGTAAGTATCCTTCCAGCTTCTAAGGAAATCAATATTTCAGTACCAGACGGAAAGGTATCATTCACAGGAGGTGAATACCAGAACAGTACCGTTGAAATTGATTCAGCAGTAAGTACGACTTACACTGTACTAGATGGCGACCGAATCATTTATGTAAACACAAACACCGCAGCCGTAACTATTACGCTTCCAAGTGTTGCTACATACGATAAACGATTAGTAAAAATCAAATGTACTGGAACTAACGGTGTAACGATTGTTGCATCAGCAGGTTCAGTAGATACTGGTTCACTTGCAACAGGAGAAGTAGGCGAGTGGCAAGCATTGAACTCAACTATCACATGGCAACGAGTTCAGTAAGTTTGTAATACTGTAGGCAATCTAATCAAGTGGGCGAAAGCCCCTCTCGGTACGAACTGAGAACTTGATAGGGTTTCCTATCAGTCTTATAAGGACTGTTTAATAATCATATGGATCAAGAACTAGCAAAAAAATTACTAGAGGACATGAGCTACCTGAGAGGGCGTTTTGATACTGCTATCCCAGAGATGCAGAAAAGCTCAGAGAATATCAATGCAATCCTTTTAATGCACAAGGAGAAGATTGATAGACTATCTGAGGAACAAACCGCAATTAAGACAAAAGTTGGCTTTTTTGGAAGCCTGGCTGGAGTTGTAGGTGGTGCAGTCATTTCAATCATAGTCGCAGTCATCAATCATTTTTTGATTGGTAAATCATAATTTATGTTCAAGCAAACATTAGTGTTTATCGCATTTAGTATGACATTGCTATTTGCTACAATGATAGTAGTTATTAATATCACTACAGAAAAGAACTATGTCACTGGTGAATACTCAAAATACTGTTACTTGAGAGGAAGTGAGAATAAAAACATAAAAAACAAGCTGTACTACGAGACTTTAGAAGAATGCGCTAAACCTATAAAATAACCATATGATTCAAGTACTAGATCTAAAAAACGATATTACAACAGCAATGCACGGAACTTCTCTCCGGGTATGTTCTGATATCAATAACACCATTAAGAATGCTGCGTTGCAGATGCTTTTGCGTATTGATCCAAAGTCTACCTTGCGAGGACAACCGATCTCAAATGCTGTCTTTGATCAGATCTATAACTATATCTGCCCAGAGGACTTGAAGAAGGTGGTTGATCTACAACCTCAGGAGGTTGAGCGCCCTTATTGGGAAGACTTGTCACTTCGGTATATCCAAGAGTTTGATAGAAGTAAAAACCGCAAAACCAATATGGCAGAGGTTATGTATGCCAATAGTGGTAAATACCTACGCCTTGCAAAATCAATAGGAAAATTCAATGGAGTTCTTGATGTAGGACAACAGGCAGATTCTGATATTGGTACATGGGTAGCTGGTGGAGATGCCGGAAACCTAAAGACAAACCCTCTCAATTACGTTCAGGGATCAAGTGGTGTTCAGTTCGATCTTGATGGATCTACAGGACAGGGGTATATCGAAATTACTTTCAATAACTCAGTAGACCTTAAAACCATTGAAGACTTCGGATCATTGTTTATGTGGACATTCTTCCCGGATGCAAGTGTAATGAACTCACTACAGCTTGATTTTGGACAGTCTCAGTCTGCAATGTGGTCAAAGACTATTACCACACAACAGGCTCTCCTTACCTTTAAAAACGGATGGAATCTTACACGAGCCGACTGGAACGCTATGACACAGACAGGTACACCAGATGCTTCTGCAATTACTTACCTACGAATTACCTTTAATTATGATGCAGGAGTTGCTCAAAATGCACTGGTATACAACGGAGTAAATGCGAAATTTGGTAAAAACTATGATCTTGTTTATTACTCAGAATATCTATTCCAAGACTTCCTTACAGGAGCATGGAAAATGGCACCTTCTGACGATACAGATATCATCAACGTAGACCCTCTAGCCTACACAATCCTCTTGAATGAATGTTGCCGATTGGTAGCACAGGAGGCTAAGGGGCGAAATATGGGGCCTGACGTAAAGTTTTTCAGTACAGAACTGTTTGGTGACAATGCAATACCAAAAGAGCGTGCAGGGTCTCGTATGCCTCTATATGACGCATATGCAGCACAGTATCCATCCGAGGCACTCTCAGGGGAAACTGATACCTACGACTACTGGGACTTCTACGATACTATTTAAAAACTATGAGTACATTCGCACAGCCAACACCATATAAACTTACAATCAATCCGCTTAGCTATGTTTCTAAGCCTGATGTAACAAACACAGATCCAAGGAATCTTATTCGTGGGTCTTTGAATGTTCTTATCAGTGATCAGGATAAAGTATCCTCTCGATATGGATATAGTGTTTATGGGGCTGTGGGAGATGTTGTAGAAGGCTCAATATTAGGCTCATTTGACTGGCCAACCTCTACAGATGCGGAATACATGCTTAGAAGCTTTATCAACCCAGCAAGTGCCAATTCCGGTAAAATAGACACTATCTATAACGACACTTGGTACTCAATTATCACTGGTCTTGCTAGTGGGAATATGGAGGGTACAAAATGGTGGGATGAACAGGAGAAGCTTGATGTTGCTCTTATGTGTAATGGAACTCCTCATATCTATGAATGGTCTGGAGGTTTTGCTGAGATCCTTTCAGTGACAGCCAATACCATGACGAAAACTGGTACAGAAACATGGGCGCAATCGCGATTCTATTTCCAAGGGAATATTACAGCCTCAACAATCGCATTCGTAAACTCTAACCCTGATACTATTACAGACTCAGGTAACGGATTTATTACTGCTGGATTCCGTCCTGGACAGAAGATTACAGTTTCAGGTGCAGCAAACGCTGGTAACAACTCAACATTTACCGTTCGTGCAGTTACAGCAGGTACTCTTACTTTGATCAGTACTGATGCTCTTACCGTAGAAGCAGCCGGTGCAGCAGTTACTATCCATGCACAACGACAAGTAACAATCCCAGGAAAGGGAACCTTTACCTATACTGGAGGTGAAAATACTACAACCCTAACAGGGGTAACACCAAACCCAAGTACTGCCGGTGTGGTACCTGGTGATATTGGATTCCAAACAGTGCGTACACATGTAAACGTTGTTGGAAGTGGATATAACATTGATGACATAGAAGCCTTATATAATCAGGTTTATTACCTATCTACAGTACGCCAAGATGTATATGTTTCTGCGAATGACAATATCTTTGACTTCGTACCAAGCATTCCACGACTACCAGGAGAAGGTGAGCAAATTATCCTTGATGGATCAGGGCGTGCCTTAGAGTCTACAGAAAAGGTTATGTACATTGGTGCAGGACAAGATGATATTTGGGAGATTGAATTTATCCTATCTGCCGATCTTATTAATGAGCTTATCGTGCCTAAGAAATTACAGACCTCACGACTCCAAGCCCCTCGTGGTCCAGGATCAATAGCAAAAGCTAAGAACTACTTGGTAAGTCTTTCTTATGAACCAGTATTTAACCTCTTGGGACGACTCGAGAATTTGAACATTCCACAATCAGAAGCAGTCTCAGATATCATTAAAAAAGACATTGAGCGATATGATTTTGATTCTTACGCTCCACATATCAGTTTCTGGCGTGATGCTTCATATATCGCAATCCCTGCGGACGGTATCGTAATACTCTACGACTGGGATAAGGAAGTATGGCAACCCCCACAAACCTTGCCTGTATCAAGATTCAGTGTATATCGTGGATGGCTCTATGGTCACTCATCAATCACAAATGAAACCTACAAATTGTTTGATCCTGAGGTAAACACAGATCGCTATATTGATGATGACAATATTGGAAACAACATTCTATTCAGAGCAAGATACGCATATAACAGCTTCTCAAATGACAAATACAGTCGTGCAAATGCTAAAAACTTCAACTCTTACTGGACAGAAGGCTATATCTCAGTAAATACCAAGCTTACAATGCGCCACTGGTTTGATTATAGGGGAGCATCCGGAAGCGCGGAATATACTATTGATGGATCAGATGAATGTATCTTGTTTAAGGCAGAAGAGGATAATAGTTTAGGTAAACAAGCACTTGGTAAACAACCTCTCGGAAGTATCTACTTCGAGGATGATGCCGATGCAGAAACACTAGGTATCAATAAATTCAGACAAGATGATACCTCGAACGTTGATAATGACTTCTTTGAACTAATGGTCGAATACGAAACAGAATCTGAGGGAGCATATTTTGAAATCCTGGCACATGGTCCAGACGTAGGATATTCAGATGTAATTCCTAAGAGACTTATGAAATAATTTTGCTATAATAAATCTATGATAAATCGAAAATGGGTACAAACCAAAAAAACACAACTCTATACAAGTATCGGATCAACCGCAACTTCGATTCTTTTGAAGAACGCATTTCGTCTTGATGGTGGTCTCCTTGATATGGAGGATGACTTTGGTGCAATCGGATTCATGACTATTGAACCAGGTGGACTTAAAGAAGAAATCATTTCATTTACAGGACTCTCTTACAACTTGTCAGGTACGATCCTCACACTTTCTGGTGTTACTCGAGGACGAAAAGGTGAACACCCTTATACAACGGGAGGTACTGCATATGGTCACTCAGCAAACCGAGTAGCTATATTTACAAACAACCCTCAGCACTATGAAGGTTTTGCGAACAAGTACAATGAGGAAACTATTACTCAAGTTTGGACATTCACAGAAACAGAACGCCCTAAGCTTGATGTAGATCGTGATGCGCTTCTCGCAGAAGAACTCATTACACTTGGTCAGGTAAACCGTTTGATCCAAGCAACATACCTTCCACCTCAGATCGTTGCAAGTGATTCAGGTACAACAGGTACATCTCAAGCTGCATCTTTGACAATTCCACACACTATTCCTGCAAATACTCAGAACGGAGGTACATACGTTGTGATCAACACAGAGGAAAATAAGACAGTATCAACAGTTACTCTTGGAGGTACACCACTTACTCGTGTTGCTACACAGACTCGTGTTACCGGAAATCTTCGTGAAGAAATCTGGAGACTTCTTGCACCGACAGCAGGTACAGCAAACTTGGTAATTACACCATCTGCAAATGCCTACATTACAGCAGACGTAATTACTTTCTCAAACGTAAACCAAACAACACCTGAGGATGCAATATCAACTGGAGCTAATGGTTCTGGTACAGCACCAGCAGATTCAATTACTACAACAACACAAGGAGCAGTTATCCTTGTTGGAGTAGGAACAGCGAATGATCCTACCGTATTCACACCTACAGCGCCTTTGGCGGAGCAAGAGGTTACTGATTCAGGAGCTACACGACTGTTATCATCTTCTGTTCGATCTACTACTACCGCAGGAGTATATGCTCTCGCATACACAATCTCTCCATCACAAAACTATGTAATTAAGGGGCTTGCAATTCGAGGTATCGCAGTACCAGGTATCGCAGGAGTAAGTAGTGTTACAGGAAATTATATTAATAACACAGATCCGAGCAATCCAGTTTCAGAAGTACCACTGAATAACACAACAACAACTAATCCTACTGTCAATGATGATGAGAGTCTCGGTTACTATGTTGACTCTAAGTGGTTTAACTCAGTAACAGGCGTTCTTTGGACCTGTACCGATGCGACCACCGGAGCTGCTGTATGGGTTGCAGCATCATCTAATAATTCCAGTTTAATAACTGTAAACACAGTAGACGACTTTATTAATTGGATAGAAATCGTAGATTCGAATGGTGACCCAATGTATATCTCGGGTAACTTCTATTTTGGAGATTTTGCAAACGTATTATCTACAGAAACAAATCATCCAGGAGTAATTACAATCCCAGAAGGACTTGGTAACGGAGCAGATGTCATTGGATTTATTGCTGCAGGTAATACTACAGCAGGAAATACTGGAGGAAAGGGGTTGATTCCAGTTGGGAATGATTTTACCTTTACATTTATTGGTGAGTCTACACGAACTGGTGCCTCATTTGAGGCTGCAATAGGATTAACAGATGATTCCGCAGGTTATGATGTTTATGTTCGATTCAGCACTATTCAATCATCTACTAAGGTTACTTACTATGTTGGTGCTGGTCCAGTAGTATCTACTATTGATTTGCCAGTGAGTGGAGATTGGTTTACCTTAGTATTTGACTATGTTGCGGCAACTACAACACTTACAATTACACTTGATGGTCAAACAGTATTCTCTGGAACCCCTACATTTGCAGATACGCAAGTTGGATTCCGATATGGAAACGTAGGCGGAACCTCTGGTACTCATCTAAAAGCAGATTTGGTGACATGTACTTATAAAGCAACACGATAATATCTATACTTCTCTTGGCTCCACCTGTACGGGGAGCCAAGGATAGTGCAGAGATTGCACAATAAAAACATATGGCAACATACACACCTCTACAACCAGGACAAGCAGCATCATTCGGATCAAGCGGAGATGCTGTTAAAGCACTACAAACACAACTAAATGCCCAGAATATGGGTAAGCCCGGATATAAACCACTCAAAGTGGATGGTCTTTACGGTCCGATGACCCAGGCAGCTTCTCAGTTTGGATCAAATATTCAGAATACCGGAGCATACCGACAGAATACCAATGCAAATATCAATGAGTTTGATGACTATTTTGGTGCAGGAAGTGTGAGAAATCGTGCAGAAACAATCTCAGGCGATTATAGTACCGATATTGATCGTGTAAATTCAGAACTCACTAGGTATCGAAAAGGTCTTACAAAGGCCACAGGCAGTCTTATAGACTCAATTCAGGGGCAATTTGCTATCCGTAAGGGACAGCAGGAGCAAATCACCAAGGGACAGGTTGCAGGTGTGCGTGCAGGTGGTTATCGAACAGGTGCAAATCAGGTACTTCAAAACTACCAAGCAGATCTTGTTTCTGAGAAGGAGCGTGCAGGTGTTCAGAAGTTAGCAGAACTTGATGCACAGGAAGCTCAGTTGGTATCAGAGGCAGAGATTGCAAAGCTAGACAAGGACTATAAGTCGTTTAATGATGCTATGGATGCTCTTCGTGGTATTCGGAAAGAAAAAAGTGCTACCGTTTCAGGTATCTATAAGGACGCATTGGACTATAATAAATCATTGCAGGATATGGAACTAGATCGAAAACGGTATGATCTTGACGTAGCAAAAGAAAATAGACTATCTGGAACAGGATCTTCTGGTATGGGTATTAAATTTGGTCAACCTGATATTAAATCACTTGTTGGTGTAGGTATACCATCAGGACTACTAACCTCGCTTCAAGACAATATCAATAAATACGGTGTAGAGGCAACACTTGAAAACAGTGACTTTAGTGAGGCTCAGAAAGCTCAGATTCGAAACATTACAAAGGCAAATGGTGGTGATACTGGAGCATTGACAGCACAAGGATTAAAATCTGTATTTAGTTCAAAATCTCTCAAAAAGGCATCTAATTCGGCAGGATATAGTAAGACGTTTAGAGGTAAGCAAAAGGATATAGATGCTTATGTTGATTACCTAATTAATACACAAGTACCGTTCTATAGAAAACAAGGCAAAACAGATGAAGAAATTTTTGCTATAATTAAAAAAGCAGTCGATGAAGCAAGTAAGGCTGACTAATAAACAAACATATGGCAACAATTCCATTCTTATCTGTAACCAATACAAAACCATCAAACTCTAAATCTGGATCAGTACCATTTCTCAGTGCAAACGGTACCAAGAAACCTGTAGTTGTAACACCAGAAACTACTTATGATCAGGTGAAAGAAGTACGAAAACCCGATGAAGAAAAACAAAAAACGAGTATTTTCGGAAAGAACTCGTTTCTTTTTGGTAAGAAAGAAGACCCTGTAGTAGATTCAATTAAAAAACAGATGGATACCGATGTTGGCCAAATGGGTTTATTTTATGACAGAATGAAGAAGGCGGAACTAGAGGGTGATAAGAAAACAGCAGAGACTTACAAGAAGCTTTTGCAGGGTACTCAAAAAAAAGCACTCGAGAATTACGATCCTGTTAAAATTGCTACAGCACAATCTGATAAAGACTTGTTGCGTGATGCCGCCTATTTTGACTCAGTTAGAAGTGAAGATGGTGCATTGGGTAATAAAACAGCAAAAGACGTACTCAAGAAGAACTTGGTGCAAGACCCTCTTAGTGTAACTCCAATTGGGCAACAGTTTAGTTTTCTAGCAAAAGCTGTACGAGTTAAAAAAATTGCAAACAAACTAGAGGATGATGAGGATGTCTCACCATCTGAATTGTTATTCCTAAGAAACTACATTGATGAATCATCTCAAGGTGGTAGTGTTGGTGCTGGTGTAACAAGTTTACTACTACAAGCTCCAGCCTTCATGATAGAGTTTATGCTTAGTGGAGGAGTTTCTGCTGGTGCAAAGACAGGAACTAAGAAATTAGTAACTGAGACTATAGAAAAATCAATTCAAAAACTCGCAACTAAGGAAGGTAAAGATTTGGTGAATAATAAACTACTTCAATACGGTACTAAATTTGTAGGTGGTACGAGTGGTGTAATTGCTGATATTGCAACGAGAACAGCAACTGTACGGTCACCACAGATCATTGCTGATGCAATTACAAAGACTGTACCAGATCTTGAATTGTCTCAAGATGAAAAACGTGGACTTGTACCAGTACTATCTCCAGATGGAAAGACTGGTGATACTGTATTAAACGCAACAATGAAGTCTATCGTTGAGAATAGTATCGAAATTGGAAGCGAACTCGCTGGAAAATATATAAGACTACCTGAGCCAGTCAAGGCGATAGCTGGTAAATCTGCAATCTTGAAAGCATTTGTTGAGGCTAACAAAAAATTTGGAGAAAAGAAGGCTGTACAAGCATTCAAAAAGATTGTTGACAAGACAGGGTTTGATGGATTTTTCGAAGAAAACCTTGAAGAGTTTATTGCTAAAGTTACAAATGCTGGTTTTGCAGAAATTGGACTATCAGATCAACCTTGGAAAAGTCCTACAAAAGAAGAGATCGCTATTCAATTACTAGGTATTGGAATACTTGGTACTGGTTTTAAAGGTGCAGAAATAGCTCTATCTCAATTAGATAAGAGATCAGAAAAGGCACAAAAGAAAGAATTTGCATCTGTAATTGATACAAAAATTGATCTTGGTGAAATTCCTACAACTGGAGGTGTTGATGCTGTGGCAGCCCAAATGGCCCAGGAGATGATGCCTATTTCTGATGGGAACTACAATGCCCTAAAAGATAAAATTACAGAAATCATTAATAATGATGATGCTCTAGTTGAAAAAATCAATAAGGCACAGGAAGATATTGCTGTTAAAAACATGTCCGAGAGTATTAATATCTTTAGTAAATACCAAGAAGAAACTTCTGATATTGATGTTGAAGGTTCTCAGGTACAGGCAAAAGTAGAAGAAAAGGACGGTGCATTTAGTCCGGTACTTACTGTTTCTAAAAATGGTAATGTGGAGAAAACTATTACTTTTGATCAGACTTTTGCTACACAAGAAGAAGCCCTTGCAAGTGTTGATTTTGCTGTAAATGAAGATACGCCAGAGGGTGAGTTGGTATTTAAGCGTAAAAAGTCAGATCCATTGAAATTTGATCAGAAGCAATCTAAGGTCGTTGATCAGATCAAGTCTGTACAATCAGATATTGCAAACTCGCAGATGTCAAAAGAAGATGGGGATGTTGAACTTGAAAAGCTATATAAGGACTTGTCAAGAACTCTTACACTAGAACAGCGTGATATTATTGGACAAGATACTGTTGACGAGTTTATTAAAAAGTTAGATAATGAATCATATGGAAACAACACCAAGAAAGGGCAGGAAATTAATAGATCTGGACGCACTGGAGAAGGGTCTCAAGGAGCTATCGAAAGAGATAAACGTACCCTACGAGGTGCTGGACAGTTCGGCGGATTGGATAATAGGATCTTCCGCATTCAAAAACAAGAAGACAGCAGAGGACGTGATCGCCTACGTCAAGATGGTGAACAAGAATCGCTATCTAACTTCTTAAATTCAAAAATATCCCAAGAATCTACGGATACACTCCTAGGTTACTTTGCCAATAAAACATTCCCAGACGTTGATATTTTAATTCAATTTGATGATGAGCTATATGGTACTAGTGAATTTTTAGCTGCTGTTGAGTGGGATATTCGAGGTATCGTAATCACATTAAATCCAGCTTTTGCAAGTGAAATAACACCGGATGTTATTGATCATGAAATGGCCCATATTTGGACATATACTCAAACAAACACTGTTCGTCAGAGCATGTTTGATGCTATTAAAAAAGAATACTATAGAAACAAGTCGTTATTTAATAGATTCCAAGCAGAAGAAAAATCTCTCTATTGGGAAGATACCGTAGATCAAGTATATAAACAGATACTAAAACTTAATACTATTTCAAAAGATAAAGCTCAGAATATACTAAAATCAGTAGGACTACTTGATGCTGATGGTGAAGTTATCATACCGGATAACGTTATTGAAGCTGGATTAAATTGGAAGGATACCTATGGAAATGCTCTTGAATCCGCATTAGCTTTCAATGGATTGAATATTCCTGAAACTATATTAGAGGGAAATACGGTAATGGCCCAAGAAATGATCTCGCATATTGCAGAAAATAATGGAAACATTTTACTCACACAACCAGAACTTGTTGCGTTTGTGGATCAGATTCAAAATGAAACACTAGGTTTTGGACAAACAAATACAATTCTTGATAAGACAGTTTCTAGTATCTCTCTAAACGATGCTCTTATTGGTGCAAAATCTCTTCCTATTGAGCCTACAATGCTTCCTATCGCTCGGGAAATACCAAACTATGAGTCATATAGTGAATTTAAAAACGACCTGCTATTTCATGGATCTATAGAAGAAATTGATGGTGAATTACGTCCAGGTGGATATGATCAAGTCTTTTGGACAGCATTAAATCCTTCGGTTGCGCAGTCATACATCCCTGCTACTGGCGGTGCTACTTACTATTCTGTAGGTGGTAAAAGTGACTATGAACTTAAAAAAGATATTCTTCCAGATAGTAGTTTCAATAAAGCGGCACTTCGATTACTTGGTTTTGATGAAAAACAGATTAGTATTGATCGTGTAGAAAATAATGGCCGTATAACATCTTGGTCAGTAAAAGAGGGTGTAGATATCCCAACCTATAAAGACCTGGATGAAAAGCTCCGTGAAATGGGTTATACAGAAAAAGATGATAAGATAAAAAATATATTTATTGACGGTGTTTATACGATACTTCCTAAAAATTATAAGAAACCAGGTACTCTATTTGTATTCACGGGAAAGACTAAACTCAATTTCTATGACATGCGAGATGAAGGAGGTGATGATCTTGGTCAATACAATGAGACGGATCGGTTTAAACAGTTACAGGATGAAGGATATGATGGGGTCATTATTAATGACATTCTACAGTCTGAGCAATATGGAAACGTAGGACATACTTCATATGGTCTATTTGGTAGCGCAATTAGCAAACTTAATAAAGGATCTGTTACTGCTACAAACTTTGATTTTGATACCGACAAGGGAATAAATGAGCAAAATACTCCAGAATTCGATTCTAAAAAATTCTATGATCTTGTAAAAGAAAACGAGAAACTCACCCAAGAAGGAGCTGTATTTAAGCGTGGAGCAAGTGAAGATGTTGAGGTTACAACAACTATTCTAAATGATTTGCAAGGTAAGACGACTGTATCTAAGCAGTATATTCTCGATGCTACCAAGCGTGATGCGATTAAGGATGTTGAACGTGATCTTATCCTTCAGGCGCTTGAAAGTGAAGGAGACAAGGTAAACGTTGCAGACTTTACAAAAAAGGTTCAAGCAGAACTGTTGCCGGTTACAGCCAAGAAAAGTTATACAGCCGGTAATGATCTAAATGAGGAAGAAGCAATACGAGCAATAGAATCAGGAAAAGAGGTTTATGGTATGGAGGAACTTATGGGTGATATTGTTCAGTCAGAAGAGCCATTGACGATTGATGATATCGAAAACGGAGATAGGATCTATGAAGGATATGTATTAAGTGAAGATAAAGATGGATTTACACCTCGATATGAAAATATCTCACTACCAGCAGATCAACGAGGAGAGGTAGAAAACTACTTTGAAAACATTTACGAAACACCAATCAAGACCTCTGCTGGTGGAACTCATTTTGGTCGTGATACAGAAAATTACTTTGGTCACACCCGTATCGAAGATATGGCAGATGGTGAAACTCGGCGTGTTATTGAGGTACAGTCAGATCTATTCCAGAAAGGTAATATGGAAAAGGAAGGTGGTCACTGGACGTTTTTAAACCCAGGTGAAAACTTTAATCAGTATGCAGAAAGAACAGGAAAAACAATGGCAGAGGTGTCTGAGATGCGTGATAAGGAATTATTAAAACTCAAACAATACTCAAACCCTACAGCCCACTTCCGTATGGTTCGTGAAGAAATTAAAAAAGCTGCCGAGAATGGTAAAACAAAATTACTATTTCCTACAGGTGAGACTGCTATGAAGATAGAGGGGTTGGGACAAGCAGAAAATGTCTGGTTTTTCACAGATGATATCGGTGGTATGACAAGAGGTTCTCTAAAACCTAACACAGAATTAAAGGTTGGTGAAAGTATTAAACAAGGAAGGTTTGGGGAAGACTGGATAATCACCGATGTCCTTGGTGATGGGAAGTTTAAGGCTGTACAGAAAGATGTTTTGACTGACAGTGTTTATTTTGAAAATGGAACAGGTGCGAAAATTGAGAGAGACTACTCAAATATACAAGAAGCACTTGATAAGCTCCCACAAAGCTATAAAGAGGAATTCGATATCTCAGGAAAAATCGACACCAACAACCCAATCTACCGTTTCTACGAAAAGGATCTTGGTAAGTATCTAAAATCAAAATACAATGCAAAACCTGTAACAGACGAACAAGGTGTTACATGGTATGAAGTTGAAATGTTTGATAAGTATGCAGATGAGCCAGTGGTAGCATTCAAGCGAAGGAAAATAGATCCATCGGTAGATACTGACATGGTGTATACGGTTGATGAGGAAATGCCTGTAATTCGAGACGTGCCTGAGGAGCTAGAAAACCAGCGTATTTATCTTGACCTGTCCAAAGAAGCTATTACAGGAAACCCATTGTTCGGTCTCTTGAAATATGTTGCCCTATCTGGTGAATTCGAAGGAAAATTACCAGAAGTATCAGGTAAAAAACCTGCTGATTTAATAAATTCTAAGGCATACGGAAAGATCAAAAATGCAGATGTTCTCGACTTCATACAAAGAGGTGACACTATCATTAGTGAATACGGATTTAGTGATGTTGAGGATGTTCGTGCGGATATGGAGTACTTTATAGAGTCTATTAAAAAGTATAAACAACTTCAAAAAGAATACCGTTCAAACCTAAGACAATTCAAAAATGAACAGAAGGATGCTCGGGCAATTGATTCGTTCATGAGTAAACTTGCAAAGGAGAATCAGAAAATAATTGAACAGTCTGAAAAGGATGCTAAATTTGCACAACGTATCTATGATAAGGGATTCAAAAAGGGTGTAACCGAGGGTAAGAAAATTGGATCTTTTGAGGCTCGAATGAATGCGAAAATAGTTGTTGAGACTATGAAGGCTAGAGCCAAGGTAAAAGAATACAACTTGATTGCAGAAAAGAAGTATGAAGGTAACGTGCGCCAACAGGCACTAAGTATGGTGAGAGATCTTATTCCTACAGAAGAACGATTTAAATATCTCACAAGAATTGCTCAAATGAGAAATGATGCGCAGTTACTAGAACTGTTTGAGGATGTTCAAACACGAAAAGCAGAACTTGATATCATTAAGTCGATCACCCGAGAAAAATCACGAAGACGGTCTACACTAGCATTCCTAAAGAAGTTACATGATCTTGATAATGCACTGGTTAAAGATGTTAAGAAGATGCTTGATATCAACATTCCTATCTACGATGCCAGTATTGAACAGCTTGATGAAATGATCACCGAGATCAAAAAGCGAATTTATTATCGAATAGATAATAACCTTACTCCATATACACGGTCTGAAAAGATATCGAGACAGGAAGCTAAGGCAATTGCTCAGAATGTTAAAAAGGCAACTAACAAAAAAGCCCTTCTCGAAATGATATCTAGTGGACTATCTAAGATGTTTGATCCAATGTCACGAAGACTTGATGTGATTAATCCAGCAATAACTGAGCGTATCCGGGATGTGTTCTTCAATATGGATGCTAGAAATTCTAAGTACACTCCAGTAATTGAGCAGTTTGCTAAGAAAGCAAACGAACTGAAAAAGATCAGTAAGGAGGCATATACACAAATTGACCTATTCTTACTCAATGGACAGTTTGATGAAGTCGTAGCGGTTGCAAAAGAGAATGGTGTGGATATCTCAAAAGAACTTACCGCAGTTAGAAACATGCTCGATCAAGTATTTAATGAAATGCGTGAGGCAGGAATTGATGTTGAATATAAAGGAGGATATTGGCCTCGTATATTCAAAATGATGAATGCACGAATGCTTCAAGATTTCGTAAAAGCTGCAGAGTCAAAACTAGGTCGCCCTCTTACACAAGAGGAAACAGCAGAGATTGGAAACAAAATGCTCCGAGGATTCCAGATAAAGAACATTCTTCTACCTACTCAACGCTTTGAAAAAGAGCGTGCAGTAGATGTAGTTGATGGAAACTTGTATCCTTACTATGAAGACTCCCTAGAGTCATTGAGAGATCATGTTATCCTTGCCAATAGAACGATTGAGACAAGAAAATTCTTTGGAAAATTTGCAGAAAATATCAAGGATTTAAACCAGCCTATTGATCAGTCAATTGGATTCTATGTACAAAATCTGGTTACAGAAGGAAAGATTACCAATGATCAACAAAAAGAACTCCGAGATATCCTAGTAACAATATTTGGACAATATCGAGGAAGTCAATTTGTAAGTAATGTCATCTATCCTATTGCACTTGGACAACCTGGAAGTATCATCACCCAGCTTAGTGATATTGCATTCTCGATTATTAAGAATGACGTATTCGAAGGTGCTATAAATACTTGGGGGCCTATGAATATCACAGCACAAGATGTATACCAAGGAGAAAACTATGCAAATGTGGAGGGAGATATTTCGCCTTCTAAGTTTGCAGAGGTGGTACTCAAACCATTCTCTGAGGTAGACAAGAAGATGCTCCAAATATTTATAAACGGTACTTATCGAAGGATCGTAGCCAATGCCAAAAAAGAAAACCCTAAGCTAAAAAAACAACTTGAGTATATCTTTGGAGAGCAGAAGGCAAATGAGGTAATGCGAGAATTGCAGAATAAGACAGGTAATGAAAATGGTGCTGATCTATCTGAGGAAATTAAGCGTGTTATTTACACAGAAATTTCATCTGTTCGACCAGTCAGTAAGGTGGAGAAGTCTGAAACCGCTATTAAATATCCATTATTCTATTCATTGCGTAACTTCGGTATTAAACAGTTAGACTTTATAAGGTCTAATAGTATTGATATCATGCGCCAGGGTATAAAAAATGGTGATAGAAAAATGGTGATAGAAGGACTCTCTAAGCTTATTGCAATGAGTACTATCCTATTGGCTGTTGGTGTAGGTACTGATGAATTAAAGAATCTTATCATGAAGGGAGAGTTTAAGGATTTGAAAGATTCGGTACTGGATAAAGCACTACAATTGATCATGTTGAATGGTTATGTGGTAGATGTTTACTCAAGAGAGGGTGTGTATCAGGCGGCACTTGAAACATTTGCCCCTGCTCCGTTCTCATTGACATTACAGACAGTTGATGATATTATAAAGGATGTAAACGATTTCGATTTAAGAATTATTAAACGAGTACCGTGGGTTGGTGGAATTATTTATAATCAATTCAATCCTGCAAAATCATGATCACTGAAATAAAAGAATCAATACAGCGTGGAGTAAGAGATTTAATTGTGAAATATGAAGATCAAATAATGATCGTCTGTTTTATGTATGTTCTCCCAGGTCTTATTGCACTTCCATTCTTCTATCTGAGATATATCAAATAGGAAAAAGCCCCCATGTGGGGGCTTTTTCGATAGAGAAATATATTGATTGGTTTTCTTTTCGTTTCGTTTAGAAAGAACTCATAAGAGAACATTAGTATCCTCAATCCCGGCGACCAGGTATTGCACCCTGATACATATGACGGTTTTAAGCCGTCCTGCGTTCATAGGAATTCGCCACACCAGGATTGAAGATACTAGCTAAACATAGTATACTAATTCCATTATTAATTGTCAATAAATTACCATTATGTTTAATTGGATTAAAAAGCTATTTTCAAACGTTTCAAACGAAACCATACCAGTGTTTTATAAGCTTGGGGCAGAGAGAGAGGATGTAGACTATCGAGATATTACTGTGGATCAATTACCTCAGCTAGGTAAAAAGCCATTAGATTATCACCTTACCTCACTTTCAATGATCCCTGTTACAGATCAAAAAAACAACGGGTCTTGTGTTGGACAGGCAGAGGGGACTTATATCGAGTACATGAATAAAAATGATCTAGCTGACAGTAATATTTCTCGCAGATTTATTTATGGGATGTGCAAACGATTCGATGGATCATCAGACGAAGGAACCCAGCCTCGTGTTGCGAGTAGTGTACTAAGAAATTTTGGAGCATGTACCACAAACATGGTTGCAGATCATAATGATTTTGCCCATAGTGATTTCATTAAACTACCTGTAGATCCTAAGAGTATTATTTTCCAAGAGTCAAAAAGGTATAAGGTTGCAGGGTATGCACTTATTCGTACAGCAGATGCAGAGTCACTCAAGAAGGCGCTTATACAATATGGACTTGTGACAATAACGCTTCCTGTTGATTGGAAAGCTGGATGGTTATCTAAAACCGGATTTCTAAATAAGGAAGTTGTGAATGCTGTAGGCTACCATCGAGTTATCCTTTACGGATACTCAACCCATGATGGAGAGACGGTATTTAACTTTAGAAACTCTTGGGGATATAATTGGGGAAAAAGTGGAAATGGTACGTTTCTTTATTCAAAATATGCTGGTAAAATCTATGATGCACGAGTATATACAGACATTCCAAAAGAATTACTAGATAATGCAACAGACCAAAAATATATGTTTACAAAGACATTAAGAGTTGGAAGTACAGGAAATGATGTGCGAGAGCTTCAAAAGGTGCTGGGAATCGAACAAAATGGCCTGTTTGACGAGTTTACAAAGGAACAGGTTGCATTGTATCAAACACTACACAGCCTATCAGCAGACGGGATCGTAGGGTCTAAAACAAGAGAGATGTTGAACGGTATCGTATTAGATGGATATAGACCAGCAGTTAAAGATGTTGCAGAAGCTATTAAAATCCATGAGGGGTGGTTTAAGGGCAGTAGATCTCAGAGAAATAATAACCCTGGAAACTTACGGTTTGCAGGACAGCCTGGTGTAACAGCGCAGGATAATAAGGGTTTTGCAATATTTAAGACCTACGAGGATGGATTCGCTGCACTATGTAGACTGATCACCAATGCCCGAGATGGGAAGTCTAAGGTATATAAACCTGAGATGACTCTATTAGAATTCTTCGGTGTATATGCACCATCATTTGATCACAACGATCCAAATGCTTATGCAAAATTTGTCGCACAAAAAATCAAGTGTTCTATTGACTTCAAAATCAAAGACCTTGTATAATATTATTATTATTATTAATTAATTTAAATTTATTTATATGCAACCAATTGATTTAGGAATAATCTCAGGAGCCATTATCGGACTTGTTGGAGTAGCTACTACAGTAGGACTTCCAAAGCGATTCGCTCCATTACTAGCTATTGTACTAGGTGTGGGCATCACAGCATTGAGTGCTGGAAAGTTTACAGGCGCGCTTGTATTTGTTGGTATTATTACCGGACTTACAGCATCTGGATTCTACAGTGGAGCAAAGGCTACAGTTCAGGGGTAAATAAAAAAGACCGTTATCATTCGATGCGGTCTTTTTTTGCTTTCCATTCTCTGTACTTCCGTACAATAAACGGAATAGCTACAGTAAGAATAAATAGTGTAATCATTCTAACTTCTTTTTATCTTTCTTTTTTACATGAAATCCAACTGTAGGAATTAAACAAAACGAACATAAAAATGAGAAGAATATGCGCCTGTGGGAAGTACCTGTTATCTCAACAGAACCATCACGAAAGCACTTGCAGGTATCGCAGTAATACGATTGTGTTTTCATAGTATTAAATTTTAGCGCCCCATTTCCAGTCGATCGGACACCGCAACTCGTTTAGGTTTATGCACGAGTTCGGATGAGGCAAGTAGTATTTATTTAATTATACACCTTATTTTATAAGGTGTATTTAGTTATCCCCAACTTAATTTTTTGCTCGCTTTGACTTTTTATTATGCTCGCATGTATAATATCAGAGGTCGAGCATGAACAAATTATAATCTAACTCAATATGAAGAAAAACATTAAACAAATTGCAGGATCTAAAGGTGGAACTGCAACAGCGAAGAAGTATGGGAGTAAGCATTTTGCGAAGCTCGCCAAGAGATCGTGGAAGATAAGAAAAGAAAATATGCTTTCGAAGGCATAATTACAACTAATTTTAAATTAACAAAATATGGAACCAAAAGAAGTAACCCCATCAGTACCAATGATATCAGGACAGGATCAGGGATTCCGATCACTGTATCCGTCTAAGGAACAATGGCAGGTAATGGAGTTTATGGCTAAGACATTTCAGAGTGCAGGGGCTTTACCTAAGGGAATCGATACTGTGCCTAAGATGATGGTAGTTTTACAGGCAGGAGCAGACTCAGGGCTTACACCTCTTGCAGCATTAAATTCATTCTACATCGTAAACGGAAACGTTCGAATGTATGGAGAGCAGAAGATTGCGCAGGTAGTAAAGGCAGGGCATAAGATTTACTGGGGATACAAGATCAATGAGAAAGATGAGCTTGAAAAAACCCAAGCGTGTAGTAAAGAATACGCCTCTATTGTTATCGAACGAAAAGATAATGGTCAACGAATGGGTGCAGAAATTACTATGAAGGAAGCGCAAGAGCGTGGAATGGATCGAGGATCATCTGGTATTAAAGACCCTTGGAAGAAGTTTCCTGAGAACATGCTCAAGTTTAAAGCGTTTGATATGGTAGCTAAATTCTTAGTACCCGATGCACTCCAGGGAATTCAGATTGATGACGATGAGGAGAAAATCAAGATCGTTGATATCTCAGAAGAGAAGGGATTACTCAATGCTCCTAAGGCAAACAGCTTATCTGATGCACTTAAGGATGCGCCTGAGGAAGAGACAACTTCTGTAGCAGAGGATCTTGGAATTGTGAATAACTACAAACCAGCCCCTAAGCCACGAAAACCAAAGGTAGAAGTTGTTGAAACACCAAAGAGATCAGTTGAAGTAGTGACTAAGGAAAATGGTGAACAGGTAGCAGTTGTAACTGAGCATTAATATGGAAAAACTTATTGGACAATATCTTATCGAACACTGGTCAAAGTCATCTCTGATGGCGTTCTTGTCGAACCGTTTAGCGTGGAAAAAGCGTTATGTTTTAAAGATATATAACTCTAAGACAAGCCCTAGTGCCTTGCTTGGACAGATGGGACACAAGGCTCTTGAGGAATATTTCAACGGAATGGAAGAGGAATATGCAATTGCTGAGGGTTTAAAGTATATCGATAAGTACATGGGAGCTGAGATTAATTATGGGAAGACAGGATCACGAGAAAAAACCATGACTGATTATGCTCGGGCAATCAAGTACTACTTCGAGGAAATGCCTAATTACTACGGAAAAGGGACAGTAATGGGTGCAGAAATAAAGCATGTTTGTTTTATTCCAGGACCACACGGTGAGCAATATGCTATTCCAGCTAAGGCCCATGTCGATCTTGTGTGGAGAAACAACAAAACAAAACACCTAGAAATTCATGATGCTAAGTTTACGACTTCTTACACAGATCCTAATGAGCGTAACTGGGGGTACATTATCCAAGCCATGTTTAATTATTTTGTGGTGGTAGATAAGTACAAGGAAGCTCCATCTAAGATGATCTTCAAGGAATGTAAGATCGCACAGAATAAAAATGGAGATCCACAAGTACAGGACTACGAGATCGTATTTGCAGAGCATCCTGAGTATTTTGATATCTTTTATAAGCTTTATAACGACTGTACCAAGGAGATCATGAAAGCAGATATCGCATTCCTCCCTAACCCAAATGATATGTTTGATGGTGAAGATGCAATGGAGGTGTATGCACAAGACCTCCTATCGATTGATCTTTCGGATATTGAAGTAACCCACAAGACAAAGGTTGCAGAGATTCGAGAAGTGAAATACCGTGCAAGTGCGCATGATAAGGTTGAGAATGAATTTATCACAGAAGAAGAAAAGATCCGCTTGAAGTTTGCAGAGTTCGGTATCCCAGTTGAAATGAAGGAAACGATTGTAAGTCCGCACGTTACCCTATACACAGCTAAGCCATCAAGAGGAGTTCGTATGTCTACGATTGAGAAACACTCAGATGATCTCAAGATTGCACTCAAGGCTACAAAAGTACGAATACTCGCACCGATCCCAGGAACAGATACCATCGGGATCGAGATAGCTAATAAAATAAGAAATTTTGTGCCTTACAGCTCGATTGTAGTGTCAGGTGATGGTTTGCTAGTCCCAATGGGTATCGACAGCTACAACAGGCAAATTTTCAAGGATCTGAGGGATATGCCACACCTACTCGTTGCTGGAACTACAGGATCTGGTAAGTCGATCTTCGTGAACGTTCTCATTCGATCAATCACAGAACAGATGACAGCCGATAACTTGTCACTCATCCTCATCGATATGAAGCGCGTAGAACTCACAGAACACGCCAATTTACCGCATTTGGAGACTGGGGTGATAGTTGACGAGAAGTCTGCCGCAAAGGCCTTAAAATGGCTTGTAGACGAAATGGAGAGACGTTACGAGATGCTTCAACATGCAGGAGTAAAGAATATCCGGGATTATTCTGGAAACATGAAGTACATGGTGGTGGTTATTGACGAGTTCGCAGATCTTATCCTCGGAGAGTTTGGAGATATTGTTGAATCCCAGTTAGTAAAATTGGCACAGAAGTCTCGTGCAGTAGGAATTCATCTTGTAGTAGCAACCCAAAGACCATCGGTAAACGTGGTTACAGGAATCCTCAAGGCGAACATTGCTACTCGAATATGTTTCATGACAGCATCACAAATTGATTCTAAGGTCGTACTGGATCAAGCAGGTGCAGAAGAGCTTACAGGTAAAGGGGATTGTTTATTCCTTGATCCATCTAAGACAGGTCTGCAACGATTACAAGCGTATAATTATGAGTAAAGTCTATGGCCCAACGAAGAATGTTTAGTAAGAGTATTACTAATTCAAGTCAGTTCTTGATGATGCCATCTTCTTCACAGAATCTCTATTTTCATTTAGGCATGAATGCTGATGATGACGGATTTTGTGAACATTTCTCACTTATGAGAATGACAGATTCAAAACCAGATGACTTGAAAGTACTACAGGCTAGAGGGTTTGTGAGTGTATTTGATGACAAGGTACTTGTGATTACTGACTGGAAAGAAAACAACTATCTGAGATCAGATCGATATACACCAAGTAAATATCTTGATATTTATAAGGATGAATTACACCAATTATCTATTGGTATACCAAATGGTATACCAGAGGTAGACAAAGTGGCGACACAGGTTAGGTTAGGTAAGGATAGGATAGGTAAGAACACTAGCAAGGAGAAAATTCCATTTTCTCAGGATGGAGCAGATATCATCAAAGCATTTGAGGAAGTAGATGTTAAAAACAAAACCTACTACAACAACAAAACCGAGCGTGCAGCAGCAGATTTTCTGATCAAGGAATACAAGAAAGAGTTTGTGGAAAAGGTTATAGCAATACTACCAAAAACTAACAAGCTCAATTATATTCCAGCAATAACCAAACCAAGTGAGTTGAAAGAAAAGTGGGTAAAGCTACGAGATGCACTAGAGAAAGCAAAAACAAAAGATATTAAAAAGCCTAACTTCTACTAATTATGGAAAAACCTTGTTATTTTAGAGTACAATACGGATATGGAAATGATGAGTATGTGACAATAACCCAAGAAGAGCTACCAAAAGCGATTGCTGTATTTGTAGGGTTTGGCGAGCGTGCTGTGTTTCAAAATGGAGCTGTGAGAGGTAAGGACATTATCCGGATTATACCCGACTGGCACACCCATTTTGGATGGAATAAGACCCACAAGATGGATCAGTACGATTGGAACATGATCCCGGATTCATTGCAAAAAACGTACCAAGATATCTACCTAGAAGCCAAAGAGTATACGGATGTTATTATTAACAAAAATATCCCGGAATTACTTATGCTTCCATTTTCTCAGATTAAGCAGAGAATGAAACTAAGTTATGATATTCATGGGCAGAAATTTTTAACAGCAGATAAATTTAAAATCTAATTATGAAACTTAACGAAAAGCTTATAATTGCAACAATACTAACAGGAGTAATTGTTATTCCTGCGATTGGAATATCTATTTCAAGAAAAGAGCTAAAACAGGATGCTTTATTCAAAATTGAAAATGAGCTTAGTAACGAGCAGATTGTACAAAAGAGTCGTTTTTGTATAGACAACGGACTTAATGCCGAGATCGTATGGCACGGATCAATCGATGGTAAATGGCCTGAGGATATACGGTGTACACCAGAAACTGATACTCAGGATATTATCCAGGGCAAAAAGTCACAGGCAGTAATTATTAATTAGTCCACACAAACAAACTATATGGAAGAAATGAAAGAATTAAACAGACAAATTGCACTTGGACACCAAAGAGGTAGAGATTTGGGGAGAATAGAAGGGTTCTTTTTTGCAGGATTTTGGTCAATATTGGTTATTGTATTAATTATTTTATTTAACTAACACCAACACAATCAGCTATGGGGAAGGGAAGTAGAACAATACCAAAACAAAAATTATGTACAGTGACCCATCACAGCCATCGGCAGGAGTAGCTAGTCAAGTAAATCCATTTGGATATTTCAAGCCAGATGAATCAATGCTTCCAATTATTCAAGAAGTACGAGACGCTTATACAGTTTTACATAAACACCTTTTGACATTGCCAGCATCACGCCAAAATTCTATTGCTATTACAGAACTAGAAACAAGTGCTATGTGGGCAATCAAAGGATTAGTATTGAACAACCCATTATCAACACAACCGAACGAGTCGGGAGTAACAGGAGCTTAATCTTGCTCTACTTCCCCTCCCTCTAGCTGATTGAAAACATATGAAAAAACTTTTTCACTTATTAGGTTGTCATTCTTTTGCAAATTCAATCAAAGTAGATTTTCAGGGCAATCCTGCTGATTATGGTTTTTGTGATAAGAAATATACACCAATGGTATTCAGCCCAGTTGTACTAATTGAAAATAGATATAAATGTTTGGATTGTGGTAAATTGTATTGGTATGCACCATCAGACCACGAGATGCTTGCAATGTATGAGAATTTAGAAAAACATTTAACAACCGCCCTCGAAAAGCGTAACTGATTGAATATAAGTATGAAAGGATATGTGCCAAATATAAGTGCGGCAATGCTATCAAATTATAAGTTACCATCAGGTAGGACAATTGACATATTCCTAGGAAACGTAATTGAAGTTTTTAATACTCACCCAACAAGTAGAAGTGTCGTAAACTACATGAGTGATGATGAGGTACTAAAAGCATTACAAAAATTAGGATTTTAACACACCCGTTTCCGAAAAGCGATTAAGAGATGATGAAATGATATGCAAGTAGACCCAAAAAATGTAGGATGCCTATGTAATATCGTAGGACTTCCAATAGTTGAGTGTTCGGCAAATTTTGTAATGAATGATTTTAAACCAAGAGCTTTTATGATAGTCCATACATTGCCTTTAAAAAATAAATATTTAATTACCAATCGGCTATGGGGAAGGGAACAGGTGGCGGAATAGGTAGACGCTGGCGAGAAATACCATGTGGAATGAAGTACACATAACGAAGGTATTTCATGCAAGGTGACTATACGAGTAAAATATCTCATTAACCTACCAAATCGGTAGTCAATCCGAATGAAAAGGTTTGAGCAAACTGTTTCTCGTCAAATCCTTGCCCTGTTCCCCTCCCTCTAGCTGATTGAAAACATATGACACAACAAATAGAAATATTATTAGCCCTATGTGGAATATTATTCTGTATATTCTCGATATTTTACTTAAACATCTGATTGAAAACAATATATGAATACAAACGAACTTGCAAATTTAATAGGTGATTACTGTCATACCAAATACATGGGAACACACAGTGAAAATGGTATATGGCATTATTCTTACAAAGATGAAGTGGTAAACATGGTAAATGACTTTTTCACAAAGACAGAGGAAGGCAAGAAAATATCAGAACTTTTAACACCCCCGCTTCCGAAAAGCGATTAAGAGATGATGAAATAATATGGGATACCAAGTATACAAAGTGGGTCATAGATGGGGAGGATATGGCGTACCAGCTATATGCGAACACCCAAATTGCAACAAAGAAATAGATAGAGGAGTGAGTTATGCTTGTGGTGGAGAGCCTTTTTCTCAAAGAGGATGTGATATGTATTTTTGTGAAGAGCATCTTTTTTATAAGAAAGTCAACGAAGATGGTGAAAGGGTATTTAAACCACTATGCGAGCGTTGTTGCGATAGAAGAAAATCATTTCCTTACAAGCCTGAAACGAAAGAATGGATAGATCATATACTTACTGATGAAAGCTGGGAAGAATGGAGAAAAAATAACCCAGACGAGGTAAAACAATTAAATAAAGTTATCCACAACTAAATATTTGCATATTATAAACTAATTATTATATAATATTCATATGCGAATGACGCTCAAGGACTATCTCAAATTACAGAAAGGAAAACCTGCGAAGGCTTCCAAGTACAAGAATAAGAGATCGGTATACAACGGTGTTGAATACCAAAGCATGGCGGAAGCGCAGTATGCAAAACACCTAGATGTGCTTAAGGTGGCAAAGAAGGATTCTGATCGTGTTGTCTCCTGGACACGCCAAATCAAGTTCGGAATAGAAGTAAACGGAAAACATATCTGTAACTATATTCTGGATTTTGAGGTCTCATATGGCGATGGAAGAAAGGAGTACATAGACGTGAAAGGATACCAGAAAGGCGTTGCATATTCATTATTCACTCTTAAGAAAAAACTCGTTGAATCAATTTATGGAATCACAATCATTGAACACACCGGTAAACCAAGAAGAAGTTTGTAGTATTTGTCAGGGAACAGGGTCTCGAATTATCCCAATTGGACCTGATGAAGAAATAGAACAGAAGTGCTTATGCCAGGAGTCATGTGGTTATGATGATGTAATTGACGAAACAAATTAATTATATGGAAGGATTTTATATTATATTGGGACTAGGAATGATTTACTCATGGGTTCACTTTATCGTTTTGTCACTCAAAAAGTCTTATGATCAGAGAAGTAACTATGAAGTTTTCATTACTTTCTTTGCAATCATTACTTTTGTATTATTCATAATCGGAACACTAGCGTAGTATATGAACTTTATTCTACCGGCAGACATGCCAAAGGGTGTGAAAAGTAAATACATTCTACAAAATCCTAAGTTTACCAAGGGGACATTTATCCTATGGTATATGGATTCTGATAGTGGGAACTGGAAGCACGAGTCGTTTGATAACCTATTAGCTGCCTTGAAACAAGGGCAAATGATGGGACCATCAGAGAACTGGGTAGTAACTCAGGCAGTTGATTATTCAATAATGCAAAACAACGCAGATATGCGTAAGTAACATGAATTATATTATTTTTGGTATTCTATTTGTCCTTTTCTTGTTGTGTATCTATAAGATCGCTGGATTAAGAGAGCAAATTAAGCTACTTGAAAAGAAGGCCCGAGCAGGAGATCTAGAATTAGCTGATGCGGTTGATAAACAAAATACTTATATAAGAATCTTGGATAATCAATTGATGTCATTGCGTTTCGAGTTTAATGAATTTAAGGATAGTAGTAAAAAACCTGCTATTTCCAAATCTTTTGCAGCAAAAGCTCAAGAAATTACCATTACAAAATTTGGTAAGAATCCACCTAAGAAAAAGGCTTATGGCAAAAAGAGTAAGTAATAAGGTATGGGGTGTTATCTTTCAAGAAGAAAACGCTGTTCTGCTCAACCGTATCGGTATTGAACGACCAGACTCTTTGGCGCTATTTGAAAGCCCAGGAGAAGCAGAGCGTTATCGTTCAAAACTCATAAAAATGAGTCCTAAATTTAATAAAAATTACAAGGTAGTCTCTTGTATTCTAAGCTATGTGGAACCAACCCCAAAAAAGCATGGACTATCAATTTGATAAGGTAATTACTGTAACCAATGAACACGGAGATCTCTCTGCAATCATTGTGCATGATGTGGTAAACCACAGTAAAAAGTTTTACCGAGTAAAGGAGATGGGAATGGAGGATATTATGGGTCTACTTAATCCAAATGGCGCAATCAAAGAACAAAACAAGCCCAGGAAAAATGACTAGAGAGCAAGTCATGAGTCTCCCTGAGCTATTAAAATCAAAAACAGTAGGGCAGATCGCAAAATCTATGGGAGTATCACAGCCCTGCATTTCATATTGGCTAAGACAGCTTGATAAGAGGGGTATAGAATATCCCAATCAAAAAGCTGGAAGGAGATCAATTCTATGAAAATAGAAAAGTTTATAGAAAAGATTAAGGCAGGTGGGTATATTCCATTAATCGTTGATAAAGAAAACGGTATTAGTGATGAATATGTTCTGCTGTGGTCGCTGTATGATCCAAAGGCATGGGAAGCTTATGTAAAATATGACTTCCCTTATGAAAACCGCATTGAAATAGCACAAAGAGTCAAGATTCATATGTACCGCATGATGGATTCCTTCATAAAAGGTGAATCAATAATTGAATTCTTAGAAACATTATGAAACCAAAAGAAAAATATATAGATCCTAAGGACGCTGTATGGAAAAGAATGGTCCTTGCTGTTGAAGAATGGAGACATCAGCCAAGAAAATTCAATTTCGGTAGGCGTGAAGTCCGTGATTTTGTAAGAACTTATAGCGAATTGGGTCTGGAGATAGGAAATACCGATCTCTATATGGTCCATATTGTAAACGGAATTAAGTTTAAATACCCTTCATGTTGCATTAAAAACTTTGCAGATATGGCATTTCAAGGAATACCGGTAGCTCTTTACTACGATCTTATCGGGCGTGGTAACAAACCATTATCAGAACACATAATGTGCGACAAATGCTTTTATGATAAAACAATTAATTAATTTCTACTTGTTTAGAAAGTTTAAAATCCCTGAGATAGATAGGAAAAATATGGATATTGCAGAGCAGTATGGCGTTCTTATGGCTAAGCTTGATGAGTATCAAGATCGACATCATTCACTAATGAGCCATTTGATTGTTAAAGATCCTAATTTGTATAACAATCTAGTAGCCATAGAATCACTGGCTCGAGATATTGATTATCTATCCTACTACCTAGAAGTAAATTTGGATGGTATTGGAATGCTTAAAAATAGTGGGATACTTTTTTAAGCAGTGGAAAACAATGAGAAAGCTAACAAGGAAGATCGAGATCAAGGAATCAGTATACTCTGAGGCAAAAGCTAGACAGGTAATCAATGGACTCGAAGCAATAGGATACTTGTTTATCAAGAAGACTATTGCACGACCATGTAGCACCTGTGGAAAAGTAACTTTACACTTTGAGAAGATAATAGGATAATAACCAAATGACTTATCGTATTGGTACTTTACCTAATAAGAAATATGAAATAGTAAATGTTACTACTCAAGAAGTGGTAGGTACCTTCGACTCTAAGCAACAAGCACAGAAGGCTGTGAATGTTAGATACGAACAAGAGAATCCTAAAAAGAAAATAAGACCCCCAAATTGCCATAAGGACTGTGAGTGATCCCGTCTGGAGCCTAGACTAGTATCTAGGAGTTCTGGATGAAGACCGCAATACCAATCCTTGTTGCACTTTGGGGGTTTTGTGTTGTATAATTTGTCCGATCACATCTAATTTTAAAAGTATGGCAGTAAAAAAATCTAAGAAAACAGAAAAGAAGAATGGTAGACCACCAAAATACAATCCTAAGTATGCAACGGAGGAGTATGTTAATGGCTTTATTTCTTATTGTAGAGTTAATTCTGAGCCAGAGGTTACTATGCCTGATGATATAGAGGAAGGAATGATTGTTAAACCAATAATTAGAAAGAGACTTATGCTGCCAACTATTGAGCGCTTTGCTAAATATATTGGAGTTCACTTCGATACGCTTTACGATTGGGCGAGTAAGAACAAGAAGTTTTCCGAGTCTTTATCTCGTATTAAAGAAGAACAGAAGGAATGGTTATTCGATAATGGTCTTTTGGGTGAATATAATCCAATGATTGCTAAGCTTATCCTCTCAAGTAATCACGGAATGTCTGACAAGGTTGATCAGAAGACAACAATCGAGGATAAGAATGGCGTTCTAAGATCACTATTCAATGCTTCGCAAGGCAATGAGTAACGAACCAAGGAAGAGAGAAAGCTTTTTTGATCCAGAGTTCTATAACAAAATAAAGACTGGTGAACTAAAGATAGTCACAGCAGAAGTAACCACGATGGAAAAGTACTTCTTGAGGAATGTTATGCCGATACTTGTAGTCGATGAAGACCACAAGACAAAAAGATTTATCCATAAGTTTTCTCCTGAGTCGCTTGAAGATAGTGATCGAACTGTCCATGTCAACCTAATTACACAAGAAGCCTATGTCAAAGAATAGAGAACGAGGCATAATTGCAAAGAAGTTTTCAAATAACTACTATGGGTTTATACACCAGGTAATGTTTAAGCATGATATATTTTTCCATGCTAAAGACTTCGATCATAGTGTGAACTTCCAAGCGTGTAAGATAGGAGACAGCGTGTCGTTTGAATTAAGTAAGACCCCGAAAGGGTTTATTGCACTTGATGTAAAACTATGTCGAAAGGAATAAATATAACCAAACATGATATCGATGACTTTAGAATGATCTTCGATTCACCTCTGTATTTTCTCCAGAAGGCATATGGGCTTGTTCCACAGCCAGTAAAACCTGAGTATGCTAATAAGCTTGCTACTTGTTTCACCAAGACGTGGGATGAATGGGAGGAAGCTAAGGAGGAGATCACAGCAGATTGGTTTGGTGACTATAACCATGAGACAGAGCAGTGGGAATGGTATGACTTCCAAAAGGGTAAGCATGTTACTTGGCAACAGCTCTTATTCTTGATGTCTCTTGAGAAAGCAGTAAAGAAACAGGCAACACCTCACATTTCTGCGGTATCAGGACGTGGTACAGGTAAGTCTCGCACCCTTGCATGGGCTATTTTGTGGTATCTATTTGGTAGACCAGACTGTCAGATCCCATGTACAGCACCAACCTCAGACCAAATGTATGACGTATTGTGGAAGGAATTGATGATCTGTATCAATGAGATGCCTAAAGCTCTCCGGGATATGTATGTTTGGGAATCACAGTATATCCGTATCAAGGAAGCACCAAGTACATGGTTTGCTCGTGCTAAGACCTCAAGTAAAGAGAATCCAGAAGCACTATCCGGTGTCCATGCCGACTATGTTATGGCAGCAGTAGACGAAGGATCAGGAGTACCAGAGCCAATCTTTATTGCAGCTCAGGGTATTCTTACCTCGCCAAACGTCTTATTTGTCATGATTTCGCAGGGTACACGACAAAATGGGTTCTTCTATGACTCCCACCATAAAAACCGCAAGCAGTGGCAAAATCTTGCGTTTAACAGCGAAGAGAGTCCTATCGTGGATTACCAATTCATTGAAACATTGCGTACAGCGTATGGTAGAGATTCAGATGAGTACAGAATCAACGTGTTAGGTAACTTTCCAAAGGAAGATGCGATGGATGATAAGAACTATGTGGCATTGCTTGCAGAGCGTGCTATCAGGGAGATACCTGATAATGATTTTGAATTCCAACCTGATGCTATTTTAGGGGTAGATCCTGCTGGTGAGGGAGACAATGAGACAGCGTGGGTGATCCGTGATGCGTTTATATCCAAGAAACTTAAGCTTGAGAAGCAGTCAACACCTAAAACAGTGGCCCAGATAACCATGACACTGGCTACAAAGTTTAGAATTATCCCAGATAATATCATTGTAGACTCGTTTGGATCAGGTGCTGATGTTGCCAAGGAGATTGCAGTAGCTACTCAGGGGAGATGGAATGTTCGTACGGTAAACGTGGGGGATATGTCTGATGAATCTATTGATCCAAACCAGAATGAGCCTATAGCCAAGCGTGATCTGTATTTAAATAAACGAGCTGAGATGTATTGGAGTGCAAAGAAGTGGCTTGAACAGGGTGGAATGATTGTTGAGGATAAGAAGTTTAAGGATCAGATAATGACTATCCGATTCAAACGAAACATTAAGGGGAAGATCTCTATGATGCCAAAGCACGAAATGAGAAAGCTTGGTATCCAATCGCCTGATATTGCTGATGCGTTTGCCATGACATTCCTTGTTGATCCTATACGACCATTGACCGCAGATGAGCGAGAAAGACAGCGATATATCCAAGAATACGATGATGAACCATTTGATCCGTTTGCAGCGTATTGACGCACAATGAAACTAAGTTGTATTATTAAGAAAGCATGGCTAACCTAATTTTAAAAATATGCAAGATAAAGACAAGCAGATCATACCTGCGCCGTATACAGAGCAAGAAAAGGAATACCGTGCAAAGATAATCAGGATGCTTCAAAACTGTCGTGATGAACGTGACCAACAACACCCAGAGTTTGATGGACTGACTTATCTCCAGTACTACGACACCAACAAGCGTGCTGACTTGTCATACATTCCTCCCAAGAGAAACAAGGAGGATTTTCGTATTGTTACAGGTACTACACGAGAAAAGGATACAACCATCCTATCTTCTGTGATGGAATTAAACCTTGAGCCTAATGTGTTTGCATTCAATGAGGACAACATGCAAGACCATTATCTCGGGCAAACATTCGAGGATTTGATTATTGATTCTCGTATCCAGGAGGACTACAGCAAATTAAAGCCTGTTATCTATCGTGAAATGATCTCACAGGGAGATGTATTCGTTGAGGAGCTATGGACTGAGGAGTTCCAGCCACAGGTAGAAGTGCTTAATAACTGGACACCTGATCAGAAAGTAGATGCGTTCCAAATGAATGAGCATCTTAAAAAGGTATTCTGTGGGCCACGAGCTAAGATGATCCCTGGTAAAAAGGTATTCGTAGGAGATATCAAGACCATGTTCATGAAGGACCAACCTCTTGCGTTTACTTATGAAGTACTCACTCGAGCAAAGGCAAAGACTATCTACGGGAAATGGGATCGATGGCAGTATGTTCCTTATGGAGTAGACACTATGATCTCGCCAGAGTTTGGTGATGGACCAGTGTATCAAGACTTCAATTGGAGCTTGTACAAGGTACCAAAGGATCAAGTAGGAGTGCTTAAGCTCTATATCCCTACAAAAAACAAGTTTATGATCATGTTGAACGGAGTGATGATGATGCCAGTGAACTATCCATTGACAGCAATCTCTCCATCAGGACGTATTCCAATTGCACAAGGTAAGTTTGAACCAATCCCAGACTTCGCATATTCAAAGGGATCTGCTGCTAAAGCAAAGGTACAACAGGTACTTATGGACCAATTACTCACCATGTACATCACGAAGACTCGTCAGAGTGTAAAACCTACCCTTGGAAACAAGACTAAGCGTGTGTTTAGTTCGAACGTTACAACGTCAGGTAAGATCATCAATGACGTTTCACCTGAGACATTGTTCCCTATTGTGCCAACGACAGGAGTTACCAATGCTGAGTTCCAGTTTATGGGGCTTATCCGGGAATTGGTTAATGAGAACACCGTAAACAGTGTATTTTCTGGTAATGGTACGCAAGGAGATCAAACAGCTACCGAGATTGTAGAGCTACAGAAGCAACAGATGATGAAGATGGGATATGCTATCGACTCAGTAATGAATCTCGAAAAGGATATGTCATACTTGCGACTGTTCAATATCTTGCAAAACTATGGTACGCCACTTGATCAGAAGGTAAGTAAGGATAAGACAGCATTGAATAATGTTTATCGTTCTGTATCAGTAAACGGAGCTGTAGAGGATGGGACAGAGGGTCTCAAGATCTATCGTTTCGAGGATGCTTGGCCAGACTTCTTCGAGCAATTGAAAGAGGAGGAGATACTTACTGAACAGAATGGAGGTAAGCCAGTACGAATTACTTATATCACCCCTCAGATGGTTGAGCTTATGCGCAAGAAATGGTTTATCGAAGTGAATCCAAGTGAAAAGAAATCAGATCGATTGTCTCAATTGGTATTCATGGAGATGATTGGGCAAACAGCACAGCTATTTGGACCACAAAGTCTCAATGTTGCTAAGCTTAAGAAGAAATTTGCACAGAAGTTTGGGGTACAATACGATGATCTATTCCTAGATCAAGAGATGTTACCGCCAGAGGTGCAAGACGGAAGCGTTCCACAGATCAATCCAGATGGTACAAAACCTGCTAGTGATGCCACAGCTAGTAAGACAGCATTAAAAACTATGATGGCGTAATAAAAGCATGGAAAAAATAAAACGCATGGTTCAAGATTTTATCTTGAAGACGGTAGATCAAAACAAACAACCACAAAAAAGACCTGACCCATTCTTTCTCGTATCAGAACGGTTGCTTTCTAAGCACAAAATGAACGAGCAAATGCCTTGGGAAAGTCAAATGGAAGACTCGCAATGGAAAACTATTTGCAGGGTTTGTTTTGATATTGTAAAATATAAAGAGCTGAAACTTATGAAGGAGCATCTGGTTAATGATGTGATCTCAGAAGCTATCCGACATAAGTTAAGCATGGACGATGTTAATTTTAGTCGGGCAACGGTCAATGGAATCGAACTTTTTATGGAGGAAATTGAACGCCTAGCATTCTTGTATGAGTCGGAGATGCAAGAGGCTAAGGATGCCAGACTAGATGATTTATTAGATAGTGCATATCACCAATAATTATGGATTTAGAACAAGCATTAAAGGAGATTGAAGCTCTTAAAGCAAAGAATACTGAGCTTGAGAACAACAATACCAAGACTTCTTCCGAACTTGCAGACACCAAAGAGCGTCTACGACAACGAGGAGAAGAGTTTAAGAAATTGCGAGATATGACAGAAGAGGATAAGAAAAAGCTTAGTGATACTGAGCTTAATCTCCTCAAGCGTCAGGAAGAGCTAGATGAGAAAGCTAAGGGGATCGAGGATGCACAAGCAAAGTTCTTACAAGACCAGCGTAATACGATCATTGACAAGTATGTTAATGAACATGCTCGAGGTAATAAGGACCTTGCTGAGAAGATTCGATTTAATTTTGATAATACGCTTAAGGCTGTTGATGCGAATGATGATGCGTCAATTGCTAAGAAAGCTCTCAGTGCATTTGCCCTTGTGAAGCAAGAAGCTCCGGATCTTGTGAAGAGTGCAGTAAATGAAGGAGGACGTTCTGATGATTCTGCAATCAATGGAAATGGATTTGCAGACTCAGAAGCAGGGAAGAATTTAGCAGGTGCTATGGGATTAAACCTCGGTAAGTCGGCTGAGGGAGATAAGAAATAATAATTTATGGTAAAAACAGAGGATATTGCCAAAAAGGCTGATGATGAAGAGGTTATTGAAGACCAAGAACCTAAGGAAACCAAGAAGGGTAGTGATAAGGTAACGGTGAGTAAAGCTGATCTCCAGCGAATGTTTGATCGAATTGAAGCGCTTGAAGCTGATAAGCAAGGGCGTGATGATATTCAATCAGGGCGTGCGAACAGTCCGTTTACACGAACTAAGAAGAAGATGGTTAAGCTCCACAAGTGGCAAGGTAAGTATGTACTCGGATTCACCGAAGATGAGTATGGACAAGCTGTGTTCACTAAGGAGGATCGTAATCGTCCAGGACGAGACAAGACTTACGAAGTTATCAATTTGATTATTGATGGCGAGAAAGAACCTGTCGAAGTTGAGTTGCTTAAATTCCGAAACTCACCTACAGAATGGGTGAACGTTATCAAGACTGAGGTTGAAGAAGATATCCAAAACTTTGGTGCTGTAAACGTAAAGGATGAAGTAAAAGGACGTTTCGTTGAAACAGACGATATCGTGCCATTGGATATCAAGTATGAGTATCGAACTTATACTGTCGAACTATCAGATGGGCGAGAAGTAGCATTACTAGAAAAATTTGTAAATAACTAATTATGAATCCAGAAGAAAACGTAGTAGTAGATGCCCCAGTAGTTGAGGAAACTGTAGCAGAAGAAGTAACTGTAGATGCCCCAGTAGAAGACTTGCCATTATCAGATAAAGCACTTGAACCTGCTACTGAACTAACCGGTGAAGCTTCTGATCCTCTTGAGGATGCAGTTGAAGAAAAACCTACACCAGAAGAAGTCCTTGAGACTGAGGTAGTAGTAGATCAAGAAGACCTTGATGCTCACCCAGAGCTTGCTGATGCAGGTATTGAGGTTGGTACAGTAGGAAAGGTTGTAACATTCATGGGGAAGCCTGTAGTAGCCGCTAAGGTGGTAGCTATCAATGGGAAAAACTATGTTGAAGTAACACTTGATGACACTACAACCTATAACTCTCCAATCGACTCAGTATCAAAAGAATTACTAGAACTAGCTCAGAACTCTTAATATGGCTGCTAAACCTACCAAAGAAGAATTGTTGGCTAAAATCAACCAGAACCACTCTGATAAACTATCTACAGATCGAGATAATCGATGTGTGCCGGTTGCTGTTGATATCATGAAGCAGCTTACCAATCATGCTGACTTGGCTAAATCTATTGGCTTTCTAGCTGAGGATAAGGCTCACAAGGCTGTATCTAAGGATATGCAGTTGATTATGATCAATGCGTTTCTTGATAAGGAGTGCAAAATCTCGGATGTAGGATATGTATTCCGACTATGCACAAGCATGGTAGACCTTCTACAAGAGATCATGAAGATCAACCTTGAGGAAAACCTTAAACGAGCTGATAAGTTTGTTTGGGGGAAGGAATCAAAGGAACTTACATTCCAGGACTTGCATAAGGTATTGGAACAAGCTATCTCACAGGCTGAGGTTGATAAGGCAAACGAACCAGCTCCAGAACCTGTAGCAGAAGTTGTTGCAGAAGAACCTGCACTTGACACAACAGCGGAAGTTGTTGCGGAACCTGTAGAAGAGGTTGTAGAAACAGTTGACGAACCAAATTCAGAAACTGTATAATACTTTCATAGGTCTACAGATCTTAGTATTCGTTCAAGTGATCATACACTTGCGGGTACGATAGATCTGTTGATCATGTTATCTCGTATAACTTGCGCGGCTGGAATCCGTTGTGACAACTTCCTCCACAAAAACACACAGGTGGCTCTGTTGCATAAAAAGCCCGTGGACATCGATTTATTTCGGTGTTTTTTTAGTTTCATTATTAATTTCTAATCTTTAAATAACATTTATGATTATTCGAGCATCAGGAAAACACAAAGAACTTTACCTTCCAAAGAAAGCTTCAACAGCATTCGCTAACGGACAGGCAGTAGTTGGAGATGGCTCAGGAGCTATCGAACCAGTAAACGCTACAACAGACGTACGACTTATTGGATTTACACAAAAAGAAGTAACTTCTGCGGACTCAGACTATGCAGCTAACACAAAGATCCCATTGGACGCATTCGATCCAACAGATCTTTACGAGGCTGACGTGATCACAGGAACACTTACAACAGCAATGGTAGGAACACGAGTTGATCTTGCTGCAAACGGACAAGGAATTGACGTAACTTCAACAGGTACCCTACAGGCACTTATCGTTGGATTTATCAGTTCTACAAAGGCTCTTATCCGAGTTTCTGCTACAGCAATCGCGTAGTATTAATAGCTAATTACTTACAAATTATATGCAAGGAAATCTTTTAAGTACCATCACATTCCCTGAGTTGACCGACCTTATTCGTCGAGAATTCGTGGCGACACAGGAAATGGTACCGATGGTTGCAAAGCAATTGTTCATCAGTGAACCTATTGCTAAGGGACAAGGAAACACAAAGCAGTTCAACGAAATCGACACACAGACCTATGGTCGTTTGAAACGAGAAGGTGAAGCTGTTAAGAAAGCGAAAGTTGGTATCGGTTACAACAAAATCATGTACAAGAAACGAATTGGTATCGAAATCGATATCACTCAGGAAATGCGTGATGAAAACCGATATGCAGAAGTAGGAACATTGATCACTGATCTTTCACACTTCTGTCCACAGCGTATTGAGCTTGATCTTACTCACCGATTTACATTTGCCGGAGCGTCATCTTATGTTGACATGGACGGTGAAACTGTAGATCTTACAGGAGGAGACGGTCTATCAATCGTAAACTCTGCACACACATTGAAGTTCTCTTCACTTACATGGTCTAACCGTGTATCAGGAGATCCATTGTTTGCTAAGGGGCCTATTGAGTCAGCAGAATTGCTTACTACAACAGATATCCTTTCAAACTTCGGTGAACGACGAGTGATTAAGTTCAACACTATTATTTCTGGTGATGATCCATCAACTGTAAACGATATCAAGCAATTCTTGGAATCAACTACAGACGTTGATCAGAACAACCCAGGAGTAAAGAACGTTTACTACCGAAAGTACTCTCACGTTATCTTGCCTTACTTGGCAACAACAGCAACTGGTGGAAATGACTCTACCAAGCGCCGATACTGGGGACTACAAGCAGCAGGAATGGGGACAAAGGGTCTTCAAGCCTACTACGGTGAATGGGAAGCTCCACACATGGTTACAATGCCAGGTGCAGGAAACAACATGGTTGATGAACACACAGACGTGTGGTCATACGGAACTCGAGCAGGATACGGTATCGTTATCGTATCAGGACGAGGACTTATCATGTCACTCCCAACATCATAATAATGATTTTCAAACCCTTTCGGGTTTGGGATGGGGGGATTCGGAACGTATCCATGCTTACGTTTCCGGCCTCCGTCCCAGTTTCGAAAACTGGTTTATAACTAATTTGCAGATCTATGGCTTTTGCCTAGGTGGAGGTGGGATCTGCGAAAATCTATGTACAATATCAATTCAGGATATGGAATGCTACAAGCGATCTCGCTTTACGCAAAGAATCCAACGTTTGGTAAAGTATTGGTAGTAATGCCAGTATCTGATCCAAACTACAATCGTGTAGCAGAAATGTTCAAACATCAGGATCCTGACGGAGAACTTCGATTATTCAACACACTGGAAACAGCTTACGCAGAAGCGGATACAAACCGTAATGATGTAATTCTCCTTTCAGGTCATACAACTCACTCAGTTGCAGCAGGTATTGCTTGGTCTAAAAACCGAGTACACGTTGTCGGAGTAGATGCGGATGGTGGGCGACTTGTTCAGCAAGGAGCTAAGGTTGAACTCTCAGGAAACGTTGCATCAGCATATGTGATTAAGGTTACTGGAGTACGAAACTCTTTCAAAAACATTAAATTTATTCAATCAAGTATTAACGCTGCTGCTGTAAATGTATTGCAATTGGCAGGTGAAGGTACTTACATGGAAAACTGTTCTACAGTATTCGGAGTTGCAAATAACCTCGGATCAGCTAGTGCATCAGAACTGCTCCTTGGTGAAGACTCAGGAACATTCGTGAAGTGTTCATTCGGAACAGACGTACTCTTGAAGTCAGCAGCAAGTTCTGTAATTACACTTGATGCTATCTCAGGAGGAAATGCAGATGGTGCTAAATCTAACCGATTCGTAGATTGTGAATCGATTGTTATGTCATCAAGTGCAAACGCTCTCGGAGTAAAGCTTGCAGACACAGCAGGTGCTAAATTCCTTAATGAATTCGTTAATCACAAAGTAGTTGCAGTATTGAATGCAACAAACAGTGCTATTGCGATCACTAACGGTATTGCATCAGCGGCTGGATTCGTAGAAGGAACACTTCTCTTCGTAAATCCATCTTTTGCTAACTGTACTAACGGATGCGCAGGTGTAACCGATAATGTTGTATTTGTAGGACCAGCAGTATCACAACAGGCAGGAGAAGGTGTAACGCCAGCATAATTATTTAAACTAATCATGCCGGTATCTCTTTGGCCCCTTATGGGGGTCAGGATAGGTACCGGATCATAACATTTATGTCATACGGAAGACGACAAATCGAAGATCATCTCTTCAAAACAGGAACTGCAAATCTGGGAAATGCCAACGGTGCTTCTCGTATCGTTATGGTTCAAGACTTTAAATCAGTACAGTTAGAACTTGCAGCATCAGCAGATGCGGATATGACTGTTACTTTCTATAAATCAGATCAGGAGGTTATTCCAGATCCAACACAGGCTGCATCATTTAGTAACTCATACGAGCCTGTAGCTATACGAGATAACGATGATTCGGTTCTTTATAATGGAAGTACAGGAGTTGCCCTTACAGGAAGTGAGCAACAATCATTTGAGGTACAGACAAACGGATCTCGATGGGTATTTGCAGTTATCAGTAACTATGTAGCTGGATCAGTTCAGATCCGTGTTAAGGCATATACGAATGAATAAACTTATGAAGAACTATTTTTTAAAAGGAATAGTTGCTCTTATCCTATCGACTATTTGGGCGATGGGATTTGCTGGTCTAGTAAGTGCAGATAACAATCCCTCATTCTGGGCTAAACAATCCAATGGTGAGCTTTATACGAACTCTGGGAACGGATTAGGACAATCAATCATCAATGTTGCTGGATGTAACGGATGTGGTAGTGGTGGTCTTTCATCGGTACTCACAGACGGTATTACTATATTTGGGGATGGTCTTAATGATCCACTCTCAGCTCTACAATCTGCGGAAAATAAGATTATCTCAGGAGGTATTGCATGGTCAGGGACAGGGTACGTCTATGATGTTTCATCAATCTACTATTACTTTGATGGATTCCATACGTCAGGCCCAGATCAGGTAACAATGGCAGGAGCCGATCCTACAAACAACCGTTTCGATGCTGTAGTAGTAAATGAATCAGGAACTATCTCAGTAATTACCGGAACTGCATCAGCTAACCCAGCTTTCCCTACAATTCCAGAAACACAACTTGTTATCGGATATGTATTGGTAGAAGCAGGTACAACAGCTCCCACAGTTCTCCAGGATCTCATATACGATGAAAATACAGGGACACCTACAGAATGGACCACTTCAACATATACCACTGGTACAGGGGCAACAGGATCGATTGATTTCAACGGTACTACTTCTTGTTATCACGGAACAAAATGTATCGATCTGGTAACAAACCAGCGACTAGGTGCAAGATTTGTACGAGGAACAGCTATCGATCTTCAAACCTTTGCTTATGTTCAGGTATGGTATCGAAACAATGCGACAGTCCTAGCATCAACAAAAACACCATCAGTTCGTTTTGAGAACTCATCAGGTACACCTATTGGGAACACAGTACCACTTACAACCTATGGGATATCAAGAAGTGTAGTAGGGACATGGCAAGTAGCAGTAATTCCGGTATCAGCATTCGGATCAGTCACTAACGTGAAGGGATTGCGAGCTATTATGACAGGAGGAACTCTTGCTAGTCAGGCTAACTGGTCTTTGGACTTTATGCTTACCTCAGGTGGAATACTTCCAAATGGTGCAATTGGTCCAATATTTCTTTCACCATCTGGAACTCTTTATTCAAGTGGTGCAGCTACAGGAGCAACAGCAGTAACAGATTCCATCTTCTTTGGTACAAATGCAGGATTTCAAGCAACCATTGCAAATAGTTCAATATTCTTAGGAAAGAACTCAGGATATGGAGCATCTATTGCAGATAATGCAATATTCATTGGAGAGAGTGCAGGATATGGAGCAGTCACTTCTGACAAGTCTATATTTATTGGAGAATCATCTGGTTTTAACGCAATTGATGCGGAACAATCAGTATTTCTTGGGAGGCTCTCTGGGTCTAATGCAACAAATGCAAATAACTCTAACTTTATTGGAAGCGGTGCCGGGTACAATGCAACGAATGCAGCATCATCAGTATTCTTAGGATATCAAGCTGGATATGGCGCTACAGATGCCCTTGCAAGTATCTTCATTGGATCAGGTGCAGGTCTCAATGATACAACTACACAGGCAGCAATCGCCATCGGTTATCAATCAGGATCAGGAGGATTCAACCAATCGATTGCTCTTGGAACTGGTACTACTAACACAGCAAATAATCAGATGATGATCGGTTCAGCATTGTTCCCTAT
>ERZ869925.168-NODE-168-length-43140-cov-5.045608_pt1 | contig 43140 bp, 63 predicted proteins | sample MGYA00579311_ERZ869925 | MGnify/ENA primary metagenome ERZ869925 (study PRJEB32216, sample SAMN09231817) | wastewater metagenome | place: USA: Maryland | collected 2016-07-30 | study: EMG produced TPA metagenomics assembly of the PRJNA472060 data set (Reclaimed...
TTAGTGGTTTGGGATTGGTGGCTGTGGTGGTGGTTGCGTGCATTGGTTGGGGGATATTGTAGGGTTTATTTATGGAGGGGAAATAAGGAGAATATGGGATAATGTGTGGTAAATCCATTCATCCTTGATATTTACCGCTCATCCTTGATATTTGCCGTTTATGTATTTTATTTTGCGGTATCAAAATTATTAGTATGTTTGTAGGGCAATAGGGGATAAGAAAACCCCTAATATTAAATAAATCATTGAAAATCAATTAGTTATGAAAAAAATCACATTAGACGATTACCAAGTTAGACAAGTATTACAAAGCATTGCAGCGAATGTAATCGAATGGGAAGAAAGAGCAAAGAATGCAGAAATACACCACACCGCTCGAAGTATCCAAAAAGACTTATTGGAAACGGCTATAAGCATAGAAAAACAAACAAACATTAAAACATATCAAGCAGTTAGTATAAGCACAGTATTTGCCAATATCCTTGTTTATGAAAAAATTGAATTATAATTTTTAAACCTTAATTTGCTTAAACAAAATAACCAACGTATGAAAAACACTAAAGCACCTTTCGACCTTTATCAAGTAATTACCGACAAAATTTTAGAAGAAATTGAAAAGACGGGTAAACTCAATTGGGTAAAAGAATGGAATACCCGTAAAAGTGGATATCCTCAAAACGGGATAACCAAACGCAGATACGAGGGAATTAACTTTTTTTTGTTGTCAATGGCGGACTATATTAGCCCATATTGGCTAACTTATAAACAAGTTGAGCAATTAGGCGGGAATGTGAAAAAGGGCGAAAAATCCACCCAAATAGTATTTTGGAAGGTAAACGAATACACCAAGACCAACGAGCAAACAAACGAAGAAGAAAGCAAGAAAATCCCAATGCTTCGTTATTATAATGTATTCAATTTAGAGCAATGCGAGAATGTAACAATTAAGACGGAAGAAGCTGAAGAAATCCAATACACACCAAAGGAACGCATTGAGCAAGCTGAAGCAATTTGCAACGCATACCAATTGGCGCAGGGTATTCAATACGAAATAAAAGAAAGTTCACGAGCATACTACCAACCGCAAGCCGACTTAATTAGAATGCCATTGATAGACCAATTTAATAGTCCCGAATCTTTTTATAGTACATTTTTCCACGAAATGGGACATAGTACGGGACACTCAACAAGATTAAACCGCAAAGAAGTTACCGAAACAATTCATTTTGGTTCATGCGACTACGGGACTGAAGAATTAACCGCAGAATTGACCGCCTCATTTTTATGCGCTGAAATTGGGATATCTAATGAAAATACGGAACGCAATTCAATTGCTTATCTAAAGAATTGGAAAAACGCAATTAAGGCAGATAAAAAACTTTTTCTAATGGCAAGTCAACGAGCAAGCAAATCGGCTAAATTCATCCTAAATAAGCAAGAAGAAACGCACGAAGAATAAACCCCCAAAGCCGTTTGGCGGTATCGTATAACCGCCTATTTTTAAAATCTAAATCTAATCAAATGAAAGTAAAAGTTAAATTTTTGTACCACGAGGGCAATAACGACCTATTTGCTTATTTCCCTGAATTAAATTGGAATAATACCTCAAAGAGATGCTATTCGGGTAATGAACAACACGCGGGGTGCAGTCCTTTCTATGCAATGGAAAGCAGAGAAGCCACCGAAGATGAATGCAGAAGCCTAAAAATTGAATTGATACATATCGGTTACCAATTGGATATACTTAATAATTGGGACGAGCCGACGCAATTTGAAAGAGATATAAACGAAATTTATTTCAACATTATTTAAAATATAAAATATGATAATTTTAGCAACCAAATACAAAGCAAAAAGCCCGCTAACCGCACAAATAACAAAAGTATGGCAACTTACTACAATAAAAGAAGGTAAAGCCTACACACATAGTTTTTATGGATACACTAAAAAAAATGCATTACTTCAATTTAAAAATATAATCAAATGAAAAATAAACTTTACAAAATAGCTTTTTATATCCTTTGCTTTATGCTTGGATGCTTAATGTTGGTTAGCTTGGCAATGCCTGAAAATAGCAAAATTTTTGCTCTAGTCATAGCCATTTTATTGGTTACATTTTTAGCCATTTTAAAAATTGATAAAGATTAATTTGCTTAATCAAAATAAATTACTAATTTTAATTTGCTATAATGAAAAAGTCCGACCACATACGTACACAAATAAAAGCCATAGAACGCCAAATAGCGCTAGGTAAATTTAAAAACATATACGCAACCAATAACAAGTTGAAAACCCTTAAAATAAGGCTAGAACAAGCAAAACAATACGAATTTTTAGCACAATAATTACAAACAAAACACAAATAAAAATGGGACAAAACACAATCCAAATTAACTTAAACAAGTTAGACGAAATGACAAAGCATTGGACAAATGTAGCTACAAAACTACTAAGAGGACGCACAATTGTTCAAGTCAGGTATGTAACTGATGAAGAAATACAAGACACGTATTTCGCAAAACGTGGTTTACAAATAGTGCTTGACAATGGTACTATTTTATACCCAATGCAAGATGATGAAGGTAACGACTTCGGTGCAGTACATTACCAATTGAAAGATGGGAGCAACTCAATTCTACCAACACTATAAAACTATTTTATGAAAGTATATAAAACTTGGGATAATTTTTTATGGGCTGATGTAACACACATTGCAGAATTTTTATGGCAAAACGCAGATATGGAACTTTATGCCGTATATGAAGATGGCAGTGAACACCTAATTGAAAGCGAAAGCGAATTAGTATCGGTATTAAAAGACAATACCCCAATATGTATTGAATTATGCAATACAAATGAAATTATAACTATTAACTATAAAAAATAAATTTTATGCCAAATTGGTGCAGTAATACCCTACAAATTAGCGGTAACAAAGAACAACTTAAAATATTCAAACAAAAGTCTATTGTTAAAAGCGGGATGAACTTAGATATTTTTTTGATGGATGGCTTGATAACTATGCCCGAAGAACTTGCAAAAGTGGAAGATATAACACCCGAAGAAAAAGCAGAAAGAATGGCTAAATATGGGTATGATAATTGGTTCGATTGGAGATTCGAGAATTGGGGTTCAAGAACTGATGCAACTGATAGTGATATTATTCACTTAGATGATGAAGGATTAACAATTAATTTCGAAACGGCTTGGAGTCCCGCAATACCTTATATCAAGCAGGTAGCTAAAATGTATCCCGACCTTGTTTTTGACCTTTATTTTATGGAAACGGGAGAATGGTTCGCAGGACGAGTAACCGCCCATAATGAAGAAGTAAACGAGCAATACGGAGAACCTATGCAAGTAGATGATGACGGCAATGAAGTAAGATATGATGATGAAAAAGATATGTATCGTATTTTAGGCACTGATGAATATACCGAAGATGCTCACGAAATAAACCCATTTGCATAAAAATTAAATTAAATTATTTTGCAGTATCAAAATAGTTTTATACTTTTAAATTCTAAATCGTTAAACCAATGAACAAAACAAATTTATTTGCAACCGCAACAAAAGTAAAAGAAACGGCTAAAAAGCCTGAAAAGAAAGTAATTAACGCCCCACTATTGACCGATAAGGTCAAAAGGTATGCTGAATTAAAACAAGCAATTGATGCCGCAACGGGAGAGCTAAAAATGATTGAAGGAGATATCAAAAATGTAGGGAAGGACTTGTTTATGAAAGAATATAGACAAGTAAAAAGCACTCCCGATAATTTTAAGATACAAGACGAAACGGGAAGTACTTGTATGTTTATAGTAATGGACAAGTACACTAGTGTAGATGAAGTAAAAGCAGGTATTTTAGGGCAATTTGAAGGGTTATTAGCCGAGAATGTAGTTTACAAGTTTAATGCTGAATTAGTGCAGAAATATGGCGCAGTATTAAGTGAATTGATACTTAATTGCCCTGATATTGAAGAAGCTGATAAAGGCAACCTAATTAGCGGAGAAAAAACTTTCTCGGTAACTAAGGGAAGTATTGACCGCCTGATGCAATATGATTGTCCTGAAGCAATATTTGAATTAATTAACCCAATTGTAGCACTTAAAAAATAACCCATATGAAAGTAAAAGAATTAATACAAGCACTTTATGAATTTAATGATGAAGATATAGTAGTCTTATCAACTTGCAATGAAGAAGGGGACGAAGTAGACTTATTCAATTTTTACATAGACGCAATACAAAATTGCGAATTTATAGATGGCAAGAAGTTTACCGAAGTAAGAATATGTCAATTACCACACCAAAAAATAGATTAAAAATGAACGAATTAACTAAAAGAGAATTTATCGCTACCGAACTAATGAAAGCATTGGTATCAAAGTACACACTAAATAAGCCCGAAGATCAAGTAACACTTGCTGAATTGTCTATTCAATTAGCAGATACATTGTTAAACCAATTAAATGATTAATTATGCCTGAAGTAACTAAAACAAGAATGTTAAGAGATACTATGTATCGTATGTTTAAAAGTAATACATTGCCATACCTTGATATGGAAGATTTTATATTAATGTGGGAAACACTAGCAGATAGTTGGAATGTTCGTATCCTTGACAATAATTGGGAAGATTTTGCAGAGGAAGTAAATAGTAATGCATCCGACCGAGAATCAGTATTTAATGAAATTTTTGACAAATACTTTTAAAATGATACCATATTTAAACTTTAACTACATATACCCACCACGTCCCGAATTTAAGGTACCACCCGAAGAACTAGCTAAATTTGAGGGACAAGAGTATCTGGCACAGCCTAAATACAACGGAAGCTGTTGCCTAGTATTTACTAATGGAGAGATATGCTATGTCTATAATAGGCATAAGAACCTATTGAGTAATGTAAATCCCGAAATAGATTTTAACCAATTAGCCAAAAGTGATCATTGGTATGTTTATGCAGGAGAATATCTAAACAAAGGTAAACTTGGTGAGCATGGCACAAAGCTAAACGATAAGTTTGTTATTTGGGATATACTTGTATGGCAAGACCAATACCTTGTAGGAGAAACCCTAGCAGATAGATTGATACTACTTGAAGAAGAATATCCATCAAATAGAATGATAGTTACACCTGAAGGAGTAGAAAGCTATGAGCATATGTGTTTTACTAACATACCTAATATACATAAAGCACCAACCTACACGGGTGGCTTTACTAAACTATATGACCAAATAGTAGAAGTAGACCTATACGAGGGATTGGTGCTAAAAAAAGCACACTCTAAGCTGAATTTTGGCTTCAACGAATTAAATAACAATGATTGGCAAGTAAAATGCCGTAAAGCAACTAAAATTTATAAATTTTAATTATGAAAAATCTATACGAAATAGAAAAATTAAGAAAAGCAAAAGATACATTGAGAGCAATAATTAACCCTAAAAGAATTGAAATTATTAATTTAATCCATTCTAAAGGAGAAATAAATGTAACTGACTTATACACTAAATTGAGGATAGTGCAAGCAATAGCATCCCAACACCTTGCTATATTGAGAAAAGCAAATATTGTACTAACTGAAAGAAAGGGGAAGGCAATATTATATTCTATTAATTATGAAAAAATAAACGAAATAAATGAAGGTGCTAAAAAAATTATTGGGATTATTTAATCAAGACGAGTACACTAAATCAGTTAAAAACAATTTAAAACAAATAGACAAAAAAATAGCGAGATCAAGAAGTTACGAGGAGATAGTCCAATTAACTAAAGATTATTACACGCTAGAAAGAAAATTAAAGCAGTATGAAAACCAAACAAATTAGCCTACAAGAGTATGCAGACAAGATTGACCGAGATTATTTCAGGTTAAATAAAAAGAATCCATATGAAAAGATAACCCAACAAGCAATAAAATACCGCATCAAGACGGGGTTACCATTGCCTGAAGTTATAAAACATAATAAAGTAGGCAGGATTCATGTTCTAGTAGTAAGACACGATTTTTAAATTTTAAATTAATACACAAATGGCAAACCACGAAAAATGGATGGAATTAACAATTATTGAAAAAGTAAATCTAGTGGGCAAAGTAACGCACTTGCTTCAAAATGATTTGCAGAGCTTTGAAGCATTCGCAAAATATGTTAAATATAGCGAAATGGCAGGGATGTTTGATGAAATAAAAATTAATGAACCACAAACTAAAGAAAATGAATAATATACCATTTTGGCTAGAAACAATTATGTATATCGTAATGCTTGGATTATGTGCAACCATATTCAAGTTTATTTATGAAATTTATCAAATAATAAAAACAAAATAATATGCAAGTAAATAAAGGAAGATATTTAAGCGACCTAGACAAATTTGATTTAACAATAAATGAAGATGTTTCCGAAAATGCTAAACGAGGAGAAGTAATAGAAATGCCTGAAGAAGTGATAAGAATACACTCCGTGTTCTTTAAAAAATCTTATAAAAAACAAAGAGCAACACTTAGAATGCTTATATGGTGGTCAATTAAACATTACTTTAAAATTTTATTCAAATGAAAGAAACATTAATATTTATCTATGAACTGCTATTCTTTACGTTAATATCAGTTCCATTGGCTATTAGCATTTATTTAACCGCATTAGTTATCAGTAAATTTAAAAACATATGAAAATTATAATTGAATTAAGTGGTACAACTACCACAATAGAAAACAAAGATGCAGAAAACATACACGAGGCATTCGAAATGTTTAGATGCGCCCTGCTTGGTGCAGGATATTCCCAAGAAACAATTGATGCAGGATTTGCATTATTAAACGATTTTTAATATGTCATATGAACTAAAACAAACCACTCTGCTTGAATTAGAAATTGAAGTATTGAGAGAAAAAATTCTTACTTTAAATCAAGAAATAAGAATGCTAAAAGCCGAATTACGTATGTTTGGTATTGTCAAAGAGCTTGATGATAAAATACATAATGCAATTATGGGCAAAACAAATGGCAACGGATTATTAAATCAAATTGAAAACAATGAATAAAGAACTAAATGAATTAGAAAAAGAAATTAAACGCTTGAAATTAGCGAATAGAATGCTTGACCTTGTATTCACTATTATTGGTATTGGATTTTTATCTATTTTATTATATATTTTAAAAAAATAGTAATATGACAATTGCAATTGTATCAGTTATTTTTAGTCTTATTTCTTACTATATTGGGTTATACATAGGCATGAAAAAAGGCGCACATATCGCTAAAAAATTATATAGAGAATTTGGGATAGTTTTAAAACAAGATTATGAGAAAGAGAACAATTAAAAATGGCAAACTAGTAGTGTCTGCAAATAGCAATGAACAAAACAAAGTAAAGTTTTACGATAAGAAACCAATAAAAAAGGAGGACGTTTTAAGTCCTCCAATTTATCGTTTACAAACCAAAAAGAGTCTTTAATATAATCTCTATAATTATAGCCATCAAGCTACCTAATGTAAATACTCCCAACCAAAACCACTTTAGCTTTTTAACAAGCTCATCGTGTTCATTTACTTTTGCTTTGATTTCTTTGTACTTAGTTACAAGACCATCGCTTTGCGTTAAAGAATTACCAATGATTGAGTCAATTAACTTTTCAGTATTATGGCTAACACTTTTTAGGTCAATTTTCATATCGTCTAATTGGCTTTCCATTGCTGATAATCTATGTTCTAACAATGATATTTCTGCTTTTACGGGAGCTGTTCTCATTCGGTATCTTTTATGATTGAATCCACTAAATTAGGGTGAATTTCTGAAATTTGGTTGACAATGAATATTTGTTTATCCACACTCATTTGCAGCATATAAATCTCCTGATTCAAAGAGTCAGTTACCTTGGCATTATTGTAATTGATGGTAATTTGTCTATCTAAATGATAAGTTGATACTGCTAAGCCTATGCCCAACAATAACAAAATTGCGCCAACCATAAACGATATTGCCTTATTCATTGACTAATAATGTATGATATTCTTTAAAATGTTTGATTCTATCTGCTAAACCGATTGTGCCTCCATTAACTTTCTTTGTTGCCTTGGTAACTACCTCGTCAGTAGCACCTGCATCTGCAATAGTATTTAGGCCATTTTTAGACCAAAACCACGCTGCTGATAGTAATGGGTATTTTGTAGCTACAAGGTCGGGATTGGCCGTAATATCGTCCTCAACAGTTTTATCAAAAGCTGAATAGTTAGTCTTGCCAGTCAATTGGATATAACCACGACCACGGAACTTAAATCCATCTCCTGATGCTTCATCTCCATTACCCATTCTGCTAGCGTAAACTTTGTTAGCTATCTTTTGTGGATTGCGCTGATATTGCAATGCTACTGCTTCACTTGGGAAATACTTTTTGAAAATACCTTGCAAACCTTTAGCTGAATAGTTTAAGTTCTCTTGGGTAAGTCTAAACCCACCTGATTCATGACCACATTGAGCTAGAAAGTGAGCAAGACGTAATGGAGTATTCACCCCGAACTTTTCTGATACTGCCGGGATCTGCTCTATAACTTTGTCAGGCACATGGCCTTTTAATTTACTTAGATTCATTACCCTTTATATTTTTATTACCAAATACTGCTTCAACGCCAGTGATGCCACACATAGTTAATGCCGTGTACATTAGTCCGTTAAATACGATTGGTTCAATAACAAAGGCAACTCCAACTGCTCCGGTAACAATATCTACCAATGCATACAATACCATTAATACAAAGGATACGAATCCCAATACTGCTTTTTGATTGATGTCAGACTTGTCGCTGAACATTCTTAAAAGGAAATCTTTCATTTTTAATTTATTTAATTTTCCAATAAATAGATGCGTTTACGAATGGAGTCTTGTTGATATCAACACCACCACCTAGTCCGTAAATTCTATCGCACTTAGATTTTAAAAGTAAATTCGCGTTTACATTATTAACGTAATTCACTTTGTCTAAACCTAAACCAACTCCCCAATATAGTTGTGCCTTGGGTAGTTCTTTTACGATAGTTGTTTCCTTGATTGTTCTTTGTTTGACGTTAGCTGAATATTTTCTAGTTTCTATTTTGTTCTTACTGATTGTGTCTTGTACTGCTACATAGCCTAAACTATCAGGCAAATGCAAGGTATCTTTAAATACATTCTTTGCGAAGTACTGCTTGATAATTTCCATGGTATCAACATTCATTGGCACCTGCACAAATATGGTTGTATCATGATAAATATCTTCTCCCTTCTTTTCTAATACTTTTGTTTTGACGATATCAATTGTGTCGATTTCGTGCTTGATAACTTCGTATGGCTTCCCGTTTATGTACTTTATTTCTGGTGAAAATGGATTATGCTTGCCAAAAAAAGCAAAGTATAATGCAATTAAAAACACAAGACCGGCTGCTATTTTAAAAGTATTTTTCATAGTTCAAATTTACTATTTTATATGTTACAAATTAAATCTTGATCCAATTAAAACTCCAATTGTCTGCATCTGGCCTCCCATATACTTAACATTAGCACTTAGACCAAAACGTTTCGATATTGCCCAACTAAAAGAATTACCTACAATATAGGACAATTGGCCATTAGCCAACAAGTCATCTGCTCTAAAACTATAAGATAATGGACTGCCCATTAAAAACAATTCAGGTGCAATGCTTAACTTCTTATTGATAATCATAGACCTAATTGCAAATAACGTAACGGAGGTAGTGCTAAACAATTGCTTCTTATCTTCAAATGGTATTCTTGTAGCTACAACTGCGGCATTATATCCAAAAACATACGCCTTGTATGGCTTAACATACGAAAAAGCTCCTATGTGAATCATCGATCCGGCGTTATAAGCTGCTGTATATGAATATGTAGCAATACCACATAGCTCTGTGCCAGAAAATTCCATCTTAGAATATCTTGTAGATAATGCAAATTGTTTTAAATTAGAGAAAATAATAGCTGTTGCCCCGTATGAAACATCCCCTGCAAGTGAAGATTGTGATACACCAATATTGGCCATTAAATTAAATTCACCCTGAAACTGATGAACACCACTCAAGTCAGAACTGAAAATAATAGGAGTCATAGCCGACTTACTTCCGTTCTTTTTTTTATCTTCTTTTTTATTCTCCTCCTTTTTTTCTTCCTTGCTTTCTTCCTTGCTATCGGACTTACTTTCTTCATTGGATTCGGTTTTCTGTTCGGAGCTAGAGCTTTCAGAACTACTGCTAGAACTTTGAGAAGCTGGGGCAGGAGCTGGAGCCGGTGGAGGAGGGGGTGGAGCAATATTAGAAACGCTAGGGATTGATGCGGCAATAGTTGCAGAAACTGTTGTAGTTGTAACCTGATTTGCTATAACTGATACGGGACAAGGAGCTGAAAATTCTGCGTAAACTTGGTTAATCCATGTTGAAAATGCTCCACTTCTTACATCTGCGGCGGTAAAAAACTTTGATTTACCCATAAACGTAAGTGTAGTACCACCTTGTAATGGCACTACAAATACTGTAACTTTTTTAGAACATGGATCAACAAATGTTGAAGTAAGCACCTGGCCATAAGAAATGGCCGAAATGAATATAGATAAAGTTAGTAATTTAATTTTTGTAAACACCTTTTGATATCATTCTTTTCAGGATTCTAGCACAAGCAATATCAAGAGCTTTCTTGGTAGCTGTACCAATAGTTGACTGATTAAACTTGACTTCACTTAAATTATCGTCATTTAATAAACTTAGCTCTCTAGTTGTCTTTGCTTCTCCTAAACCTGATGCGGCAATAATTTCTCCAGTTTCTGCATTGGTAAATCTTACTTGCAAACCTAATCTTGTAACTACTGTATTTTTTACACCATCCTTCAAGTTAATTGTTTCATCTTCACTTACTGAAAAGTCATAACATTCTATCGTAACAAAATAATGCGCAAGCCTTATCTTACCTCTACCATCTAGCTTATCCTCTGATATGCCTGATTGTGATGCTTGGAACTGCTTAACCATTCTGTTCTTTAATTCCGTCTTATCTTCAGTAAAGGTAAATCTGTTGAGATTTTCTAAATATTCCATTGATATATTAGCCACACCTAAACCAACCTTCTTTTCTTTTAACTCTGGGTACGTTTCATACAATTCATCATTGATACCGCATTTAAGTATCTGAATTGGTATAGTCGGCCCATCGTAATCCATATACTGACTAATATCAATAGCTGTTTCGAAAGACGCTTTAAAGTTTTCAGTTTTTGTAACCCCAATTTGACCGAAGCCAATCGAGGAAACAAAAACTAGGGAAAGCAATATTTTAATGTGATTCATCGAATTGATCTTTTAATAGTCCGCATTTTTGACATTCTAATTCTCCGTCATTATCAGAATCGCCCCACTCGTGCATACATTGTCTATGCGAATGAAACTCAAATTCTAATTTCTCCATCTCTTGCTCATGTTCTTGCTGATCCTTAGCCATAATGTACTCTTGCTGATTCTGGATTTTCTCCATTTCTTGAGTATGTTTGTTTTCTTCTTTGGCCAAATCTCTAGCTCCTGCTGCTCCTTGAACAAAAGCATCTGGCATCAATGGAGCATAAGGCTTATTGGTTTCTTTCATATCATTTGTATGCGAAAGAGTAACACCATCTTCCTCGTCCATTTTTTGCACTAACATCTTGTCCTTATCGGTATCGCTAAACCAATAGTCTATAATTTTACCATAAGAGCCAATAAAAGCTCCTAATAATAACATTAATAATTCTTTCCACGCGGCGGCCATTGGCGTACCTAAGCCTATTGCGGCGAACATTCCGGCTATGATAAGCATAAACCCACCCAAAACTAGGGCAGTTATATACCATCTACGCTTCATCATTGCATTTAATAGTTCCTTAAATCCTGTTGGTTGTTGTTCTTTCATATTTTACCATTTTGGAGCTTCTTCTTTAAATTCATCACCTTCCTTTTTCTTAGGGTTAGGTTGTTCTGCCGGCTTTGCAGCTTCTTTTACAATAACAGTCTTGCCTCCTGCGGATTGCTGTTGAGTCTGGTTATTTTGGATGTTGATTACCGGAGCAGCTTGTTGCACTTCCGGCTTATCTTCTTCGCCTCCCGTTAATTTTGTAGTAACCCACCCTCCAACACCTAATGTGATTGTACTGATGAAACCAATGATAACATTCTTTAGTGAACTACCAGTTGATTGTTCTTGTTCTTCTGCCATAATTAATTTATTTTTTGTTTTAATTCTTCTATTTGTGCTTGTTGTTCTTTTACTAAATAGTATAATTCTTGAATAGCCTTAGTATTTATAGGAGTTAATTTAGAATAATCAACTTGTTGCATTTGTTCAGCATCCTTTTCGCCAGTTACCGCATAAGGTAATACCTCTTGTAACTCGTGTGCAAGTAATCCATACATTCTTGTTTTATCAGACTTCCATTCGTAGTCATAAGTTTTTATTGCAGATACTAAATCTAAACCATTATAATCTTTAAAGTCTTGTTTTAATCTATAATCTGAAGTTACATTAAATGATGTAGTTGTGCCATTTGTTGTAATAGAACCTCTTGCATTACCACCAGTTAAAAATTCAATTAAGTTTGCTGCACCACCATCAGAAGCATCTAATTTAATACCCCATTTACCAGTACCACCTGCCCAATCAATACGAACTTTTTGACCAACATTTGTTGTAGTTCCTATTAATAAATCACCACCCGAAGTGATTCTCATTCGTTCGCTTCCGCTTGTATAGAATAAGGATGGCAATGAGTTATTAGTACCCAAGTTAAATCCACCGGCATCTGAATATATAAAAGATGCATTACCACTTACACCCATAAAAAGACCGCCACCATTTGAACCTCTTATGTCTAAAGTTGTATAACCACCACCTAATGCAGCAGGACTACTCGTTCCAATACCTACGTTACCACCGGCTCCATTTAATATTAAGTTTCTATAAGCAGTGCCTTGTTCTAATGCTTGAATCCATCCAAAATTACCAGTATTGTCATATCCAATTTGAATGTATCTAAGAGCATTACCATTTGAAAATGCAGTTAATCCACCAGCATTGAATTGTTCAATAGAGTTTTGTGTTATTCCAGATACTCTTGCCCCAGCTGTTACACTACTTGAGAATGTAGCAGCACCAGTAGAAGCTATTTGTAATCTTTGTACACCAGCACCAGTTAATAAAGTAAATTTATCATTACTTGAAAGAGTTAATCCAGTATTATCAACAAACAACTCAGCATTGTATGAACCATCACTTGTTTTTAAATATAAATCACCACCTTGCGTAGTTGAACCTCCTATTAATGTTAAATATCTATAATTTTGATATGATGTTGATGCGCCTCCTATTCCAACATTACCACTAAATGTAGCAGTTGTACCACTTAATGCACCAGTAAGGTTAGTAGTTCCTGTTACTTGGAATTTGTAGCTACCTGATGCCGCCCCGCCTATGCCTATATTATTGGATGAGTCTTGCGCTATGGCATTGGTTAAATTACCAGTATTTTGTGTTTTTCCCATTATTCTATTTTTTTATTATTAGGGGCGTTTTGGTTTCGTTACCTTTTAAGTCTATCAAAATTAAGTCATAAATTCCATTTTCCAAATTAGAAAAATCTTCAACTCTCTCTACTACACTATTAACAGAACTAAAACCTAAAGACTTGATTATCTTGCCGTTAAAAGATTGGACGGTGATATTGTATTTAACAGTAGGCTCTACATTAATTAACATATTTACTTTTCCTGTCGTTGGTATAGGCCACAAAGCAATTTTGCCAACAATAGCTGGCTGCGGCGTTGGGGGTGCATAATCTATCTTTTTACAAGATGCTAGCAATATGCATAAAAATATTATATTTCTCATTTAAAATTATTTATACCGATTAAACGGATGTTTGATGTGTTTAAGTTTACTCCGAGCTGGCTGCCTTTATTGTTTGATGCATCTACATTGTTTGTAACAGCTATGCTTGAATTTATATTTGCTCCTGATTGTTTTGCTTTAAACTTAACCACATAAGGAACGTTTTTGCCCGTGATGGGATCTGTCAAGGTTTTATTTAATCCTCCAAATTTTAACTTCCCATTTGCATTTGTAAAAAAGTTAAGCCACCCTGCATTTACGTTTGCTTCCACCTTTTCTAAACTTAATACTTCTGGATCATAAATTATTTCAAATTGCAAACCGCATACGCTTGAATTTTGTGCATCAATTGCGAAAGGTATAGATATATTATCTGATTCTATAACAGCATTTGCAAGAGAAACACTAATTGGATCTTTTATTTGTATTGGTGTATTTGAAAAAGAAAATGACTGTATTGTATCATTTTTAATTACTTGAGAGCTATGTGATCTGTTTATATCCCCTGCAATAAGAAAGTTTAGATTTAAATTTTTTACTGAAGTGCCAGTTTTAAAATAAACAAAGTCTTTGCCACTCCAACTTGTCGTTGACATTACATTAAATGTATCTCTATAAAACAAATATACTTTTGGTTCTAATGTATCTAAACCTGCTACATGAGCAAACAGTAAACTTGGATCTGCGCCATCAAACTTGCCATTGTAATTGACATCTGAAGCTAAAAATCCTGCCCCTGTTTTTATGCTTGTTTTCTTAAAAGTGCCATCTAAATTTTGCTCTCCAAATTCTGCAAAAGCTGCTGCCGCATCAGATATTGTAACAGCTCGCTGCATTATGACCGGTAAGCTATCCACATTGACTTTTACTTTGTATGTAGTATTAGGCAATAATTCATTTGACAATTTAAATGCCCCATTGACATCTGGGAAAGCTGCTGAAACAGAGGTGCCAGAAGCTGAATCTATAAAATTTAAATATGCATAAGCTGATGCATTTTTATACATATTACCATTAACTAAATCATTTTGACCTGCTGCTAATTGTATGAATGTAGCTCTTGGATCTGTCATATTAGAACCTTCAGATATACCCCATGCGGCAGCAAAATTCATGTATATAGAATCATATGCAGATCCTGCTGATACATTGTTTACTTTTAATTTAACTTTAACGTAATCGTTGTCTAGTAAATTTGCATTACTGGTAATAGTAGAATAAATTCTTTGTATTGCTTGAGATCCGTTTTGAGTATAATTGTAATAAGAATTATAATAATTAGTATTACCATTCCTTGTGTAGTTATTATTATTTCTTACAAAGTTATAGCCTGGGTAAAATTGATTTGTGGTATTTACAGTAGCTCCTTGAGGCAATGCATTACCATAGCCTACGCTTAAAATTGTAAAGTTTTTCCAATTGTATTGAAAATCTAAAAAAGTACTTCTTACGTTTGATGCATTGTCTTTTATCATGACAATCATATCAACCGTATCTCCCTTAGCAATTGCTTGGCCGTTTGTGTTTGTAGTAATGGCCGCAGATTTTAAATAAATATCTGGGACTTGTGCGATTGCTATTTGCGTAAAAAAAACAAATAGTAAACAATAAAAAAATTTCATTTTAATCAATAAGTTGTTTGACAATATTGTCGCACGTCTTTTTGATTGCCGAACTTAGGTTTTGTTGATTAAACTTACCTTCGTTACTTATGATTATAGTTGATGTTGACACTTCAGTTGCTTGTCCTTCTGCTATCTTTTCTTTTGATTTGATACCATCTTTGACAATATATCCTTTTATTCGGATTACAACCGCATTGTTATCCTTATGAAACACAGACAAATTGCTTTTTGTTTGCAAGACGTCCATGTAAATAAGCTCTACAAATATCATGTTTTTTGACATAGGGGACAAATTAAATCCCCTTTCTTGTATTATTTCTTCAATAATATTTTTAACACCAAATTCTATTTTTCGGTTCCCAGCTAATGCTCCTATCTTAATTGAGTTCTTAACTTCGGCAATTTGGTAGTCTTGGGCTGATAATTGGCCTGCCAACAATAGCAATAATATTATCTTTTTCATATGCTATGATACGATTTTTCTTCGACAAATTCTGAATTATACTTCAAGTTTATCTGCTTTTTGATAATTGCTCTCACATCATTAGTTTCGTAGACTGATCTTGCTAGCTGGATAAACTTGTCTGAAAAGTCTTTTTTACTCTCGCATTCTCTGATATCGTCCTCTATGCCCCATAGCTTTTTGTTTATGGTATATAGATTCTGGGTTAGTTCATCTGTTAATGCACTTGGGCAATCCCTTGATAGTACATTTTTAATGTATGTCCATTCCTTATCAATGTTATCTAATTTATCTTTATCGTATATCAATAGCTTCTTAATGGTTAGTATTGTATATTTATCTACCACTTCGCCTATGCTTACTTTCACTTTCATATTAATTTTTTTAATTTAATTTATTAATATAACTTTGATCAAATATACTTAAAAATGTACTTAAAATCCTATTTACTATATTCTGATGAATCATATTTTGATCTTGTAACGGCTTGCGCTAGGTCAATAAGACAATTTAGTGAGTTGCCTATCTTGGTTTATATGTTGAATTCGGATAAGGTGGTAGAGGTGGATAATACACTTACGATAAAATGGGTTTCTAATATTAATCCTATTGACAAAAGGAAAGATTACATTGATAGATTTGATGATAATATTTATAGATTGTTGATAGAAAGGCCTGCAATAACAAGAAATGCGCTTATTTTTCATTCTAAGACCATAGCTTACGTTGATAGCGATTCGATAGCGACCAAATACGTTGATAGAATTTTTGATTTTTACCCTGAAGGATGTGAGTACCCATACTTTGCAGAAGGTGTTTATGACTATTTGCATATTAATGGGCGTGGTGGTGCTGATAGCAGAGATGACCTAAGCACTACTTTAGAGCATCCGGCGTGTGAGCTTTTTGAGGTAAACCAATATGTAAGACAGAGATACAGACAAACGGGATACTTTGTAGCCGGTCAAGAAGCTATACCATTTGTAGAAGAATGGGATAGAATGTGTAGGCATCCTGAAGTGATGGCTAATTTTAAGCATTATGCACCATATCATGAAGAAACTATTGCAAATGTACTTTTATGGAAGTACAATCAAATGGAAGGCTTGCCTACTATCTATGTGAATGGATTTTATGAAAGACTAGAGTTTACGGGACAATCTAAGATAGCTGGATCTTGGCTGAAAATACCCGCTAGGGAAGAAGATTTGCTATTCTATCATGGAGAAAAAAATATAGATAACATATACGATATAATTAATAAACTAAAACGAATGAAAATAGTATTTATTGCCCCGCATCTATCGACAGGGGGAATGCCCCAATTCTTGCTTAAAAGAATACAAGCCTTGAAAACATTTACAGATGCAGATATATATGTTATTGAGCATAGTTTCTATGGAGATGCTTATGTGGTACAAAGAGATGCAATTAAAAACATACTAGGGGGTAATTTCATAGCGCATTATGATAACGTAGGTATAGTTGATTATATCAAATTAATTAATCCAGATATAATACATATCGATGAAATGTCTGAAAGACTCGATCGTGTGCTTATTAAAGAAATTTACAACCCAAAAAGAACTTATAGAATAGTAGAAACGTGCCACGATATATCATTTAAACCAGATGAAGAAAAAGCGTTTCACCCTGATCTGTATGCATTTTGTAGTCCATATCACGAAGATACATTTGCGAATATGGAGTCTAAGTTTGTAACAATTGAGTACCCAATAGAATACAAAAAGCCTACATGGGCAGAGAAGATAACAGCTAAAAGACTCCTTAGATTTGATATAACCAAAAAAAATGTATTGAACGTTGGATTATGGACATCTGGCAAGAATCAAGGGGAAGGCATAGATATAGCTAGGAGGTATCCAGATATGAACTTTCATTTTGTAGGGAACCAAGCTGCTAATTTTAAAGACTATTGGGAGCCATTGGTGGTAGACTTACCTGAAAACGTACATATATGGGGCGAAAGAACGGATGTAGATTTGTTCTTACAAGCTGCTGATATTTTTATGTTTAATTCTACTTGGGAATGCAATCCATTAGCATTAAGAGAGGCTATATCTTATGGGCTACCTATTGTTGCACGCAATCTACCTCAATACAAGGATATGTTTACTGAATATATAAATCCAATATACGCTGATTTAAATAAAATATCTGCAAACTATGATATTAAAACAGATAGCCTAGAAAGATTCGCAATGGATCATTATAACTCATATGATAAGGTATTAAAATGCAAGCCGCAAAAATCATCAGTTAGTATAATACAGCACTATGTAAATAACCCATTCCTAGAAATCAAAGGTCAATCAGAAAGCAATTTTAAAGTTAAATTCTTTGATGAAAAGGGGTGCCAGTATGAAAATACGATTAAGTCAAACCATTGGGTAAAATTGAATAGACAATACTACACAAATTGGAAAACTTATGTATTTGAAAATGATGAATTAATATACGAAAGTGAAATTAATTTAAAAGGCAAAAGAGTCTTTATATCAATAGATAGCAGATCATTAGGTGATACCTTGGCTTGGATACCCTACTGCCAGATGTTTAAAGAAAAGCATGAATGTGATGTAGTGGTAAGCACGTTCTGGAATCATATATTAGATTATCCTGAAATAGAATTTATAAAACCGGGTGAGGTTACAAACTGCTATGCCATGTATCAGCTAGGATGGTTTTATGATAAAGACAAAGAGCCTGAGTTATGCAATACAATACCGCTTCAAAAGTCTGCTTCCAATATATTAGGGCTAGAATACAAAGAAATAAAGCCTAAAATATCATATCAAGTTATTCCATTTGAGTCAAAAACTAAATTTATTACAATTGCCACCAATAGCACTTCTGGATGTAAATTCTGGACTAAAGAAGGGTGGCAAGAGCTTATTAATTATTTAGTACAACAAGGGTATAAAGTATATAATGTATCTAAAGAAAGGAATCCATTTGATAATTGCACACAAATTGAAGATACTTCTATTGAGAATACCATAAATATGATTGGCAATAGCGAATTCTTCATAGGCTTATCTTCTGGGCTTAGCTGGTTAGCATGGGGATTAGGCAAGCAAGTTATTATGATTAGCAACTTTACTGACCCTGATCATGAATTTACAAGTGATTGCATTAGAATAACCAACCCTAGTGTATGCCATGGATGTTGGAATGAAGAAGGTATAACATTTGACAAAGGAGATTGGCTATGGTGTAAGCATAAAAATACAACTAGACACTTTGAATGTCATACATCAATTACTGCACAAATGGTTATTGATAAATTACCTATAATGCGCTAAAAGATGATCCGTAATTTGTAGACAAAAACAATCCATTGTAAGCTCCGGCTAAAATGTATTGACCGCTATCAGAATTAGAAACTGTTCTCCAATACCTTACTCCTGCACTTGTATTTGTATGTGCGCTTGTTCCTTCTGATTTTTGCAAATACCCTGCATTTTCTGAAACAACATAAGATGTTGGAATAGATAATGGAACAGGTATATTATTGTTAACGGAAGCGCTTCTCCATGATCCACTAGTTCCAGAAGTTACCCAACTTGAACCATAATTGGATGATTTTAATAAACCACCTACTTGACCAAAAGTAGGAGCAACTAATTTTGATCCATCTGCCGTACAATTTATATCAGACACGAAAGCGCTAAAGTTTGAAGTCGAATACACAAGCGACCAAGAAGATCCTTGATTTGTTGATCTATACACAATAGGGCTTCCGCTTGATCCACCAACATAAAAATTAGATCCAGAGCTATCAATAGCACATGAATTAAAGTTATTGTAAGTTCCTGTTAAAACTGTTGACCAAGAAGCGCCATAATCAGTTGATCTTTTTACAACCGAATCAATAGAAGTTGAATTTACAGAAACTAATTGGTATTGACCATCGCCAGAAATAGCTGCACCTCTGTATGAATTTGCACCAAGTGATGATACTTCAGCCCATGTACTTCCATAATTAGTAGATCTATATACTTTACCATATTGTTCAACAGCAAGCATATATTGACCATTATCAGATACAGCAACTTTATACCAATACCCTACTACCGGTACAAATGTCCATGAAGATCCATAATTATTAGACACATACAACCCGCCCGGTGAATAACCACTAGACAAAAATTGAGAACTACCCGCAACCATATATTGACCTGTTGATCTACTTACAGCTGCTGTTGAAAATGGAGAGCCTGATAATGATGGCGGAGGTATCGGGCCAACACAACTGCCATCGCCTGACTCTATAATAACATCTATTCCTGTTGCAATTACTTGGCTTGAAAAATAAACGTAATAAGGGCCGGGGCCTGAAGATGAGAATCCGTCTATACATTGGTTATTATATGCTGAATCTTGAATACGCATATAATTAGATGGGTTAGTAGCGTCTGCATAATAAACCAATATATCGTATGTACCTACTTGAGAAGTATATCCCGTTGTGCTATTACCAATATCTAATGGGAAAGAAGCTCCAGTAATACTAACGCCATTTACGGTTACATCAATAATAGTACCTGTAAAAAAGAAATTAGTTATACTAATTGTAGCTTGGTTTGCTTTTAGATCTTGCTTAACTATTACTTGATTGCCTACCTTTTGTGCATATGGCGGATATGATGTATCAACATTAACATAAGTATTACAATCGTCTTTCGTAGTCATCTGGCTACTGCTTGGTATTCCAGTTTTTGCTGTGAAATATCCTTGAGAAACGCCACTATTCAAACTATTGAATGATACGCCTTGATTATATGCTAAGTCGCTAAATGCCATTATTTATTCAATTTTGCCTCTAATTCTGCAATACGTTTTTCTAGTGCTGCAATTTTAAGAGTGTGGACATCAGAATAGTTTACTACTAATTTATCCTCTCCTGTAACCGCATCTGGCAAGATTGATTGTACTTGCTGAGCTGAGTATCCAAATCGTACTTGGTCTGTATCGGTATCTGTTCTTGTAAATTTAATTACCTCAATATCTTCTATGAATTCAATTACAGGATCTACTTCTAATACTTTTTTAAATCTGATATCTGATGTTTCATAAAATGCTATTGCACTAATACCCGATGCATTCCAATAGCCAATGTCAGAAAATGATGCTGAATTGTTTCTAAACTGAAAGTAAACCCTTCCATCACTATTTCTTCCTTGCAATTGGCCTCCGTAGCCGCTACCAGAATTAGATGAATAGATGAAGAAATTAGCATTGGACGATCCACCATCTCCTAATTGAACATTGATACCATCCCCATTACTCATTTTGATTAATGATCCAGTATCGCTTATATCTGAATTACCCAATGTAGTAGATGAAGTGAACTTTGCTACTCTATTAGTTATACCAGATACTGAAACTGAAGTACCTGAAGTTCCACTTACTCCTGAAGTACCAGACGTACCATTTCCTCCATTAACACCTGATGTGCCAGATGTGCCGTTTGCTCCGTTAACACCAGAAGTACCGCTAACTCCTGAAGTACCATTTACTCCTGAAGTACCGTTTGCTCCGTTAACCCCTGAAGTGCCATTAACACCTGAAGTACCATTTGCGCCATTTGCGCCTGATGTACCGGATGTGCCATTAAGACCATTAACACCTGAAGTACCTGAAGTACCGCTTACTCCGGAAGTACCTGATGCACCACTTGCGCCTGATGTTCCAGACGTTCCTGTTGTACCAGATGTGCCATTTACACCAGATGTACCACTGCTGCCAGACGTTCCTGTTGTACCTGAAGTGCCTGTTGTGCCAGACGTGCCAGATGTTCCTGATGTCCCAGATGTTCCTGAGCTACCATCTCCTCCACTAGCGCCAGCTAAGTTTACAGTCCAACTTGTATAAGTACCAGACCCAACAGTTGATACAGGTACGCCAAAAGATAAAACACCAGTTGATACATTATAAGATGTAACTACCGATTCTTGATAATTGGTAGCATCATAAGCAATAATAGCTGTCTGAGCTACACTATAAGATAATCCTGCTTCAACAGTAATTGATCCTGCATTACCTAACGTAAAGGACGATGTTGATGTTGTTCTGTATTTAGACCCATCAAACCCAGAAGTACCTGAAGTACCAGTGGTGCCTGAAGTGCCAGAAGTACCAGTAGTACCACTCGTTCCAGAAGTACCCGAAGTGCCATCAGAACCAGAAGTACCTGAAGTTCCGTTTACACCTGAAGTACCTGAAGTGCCGGTAGTACCACTAGTCCCTGCTGTTCCGTACTGAGGTATATTCAATATATTATTACTAAATGTAGCGGGGCCACTTAATCCGTTTGTAGTAAGACTAATAGCTTGTTGGTAATCTACATTTGGTATAGCTACCGCAAAATCACCAGTAGCCTCACTTTTGACAAGGCCATTTACTACATTAGGTAATTCACTTAATACTGAATTCTTAGACATTGGAACAGGTTTCTAATTGTTTATGATTGTGGCATTTCTGCTACCACTTCCGGCGCACTAGCTCTATCTAATTCAACCGCAATAGATTGGATATAATTAATGATGTAGCTACCATACATTGTTGGTAATTTCTCATTAGCATATTTAATGATGTGTTCTACTTGCGCTGCTGATAAAGCTGGCACTGGTAATTCTTTTACTTGGTTTTCTTGACTCATGTTTTTTAGTTTTTTTCAAAGTTAAATTAAAATTGTTATTCTACAACAGGTGTTTCTTCAACATTTTCAGGTGCTGGAGTTGGAGCTGAATCCCATGGCAAAGGCAATGTGATTTCAGTAGGATTTTGCTGATTATATATACTTGCCTCTAAACTAGCTTTCATGTCATCAACAGGTAAAATTTGCTCTAACCATGTGCAAACTTCTTCATATGTTACATTTTCATAAGGTATGAAGTTTTGTGGATTTGGCTGACTTACAGATGAAGATCCGTACACATCTGCAAACCATGTTTTATCACCATTTACTTGAGTAGCATTATAACGCCAATGTATTACATTAATTACATTTGGCAAGCCTTCTAATTCTACTGCGCAATTTAATTGCGAAATCACCCATTGAAAAGTTGTTTCCATTTTTATTTTATTTTATTGAGTTTACAATCCATTGATATTCTGTCATAATTTATAATTTTTCTATTTCTTGTTTTACTTCTTCCCAATAAAACTGATTACCACCCAATTCAAATGTATATCTTTCATCATCATCTTTAGGAACTATACCTTTTAATATTTCATCTACTGCTATTAATGCACAATATTTAGCAATATGTTTTGCATCTATTTGTTTAATATAATCTGGTATTAGTTCAAAATTCTTTACAAATAAATCTATTGCTTTTTCTTTTGGTGTCATATTGTTTATTTTGATTCCAAAGCTACTATTTTATTAGATAATTCTTGTATTTGTGCTTGTTGTTCTTGAATGGCTTTAACTAATGCAGCATAAATACCATCCTTTTCTAAACCTAATCGGATTACTTCATCAACTCCCTCTGCTTCATTTGCAGGTATTGTAAATTCACGAACTAAATCAGACATGATAGGCTGCACCTCTTGTGCTATGAACCCATACTGTTTACCCTGATTGTTTCTATTATCTTTCCAGTCATACTGTACTGGTCTAAGCTGTAAAATCTCTTTTAAACCCCAGTTTAAATCTGCAATGTTTTCTTTTAATCTTTCATCAGATGGATTTGTATTTGTTAAAGTACCTCCATTTGAATAAACCGTACCAGTACCTAAACTAGATAAAGATGTAAAAGCATTGTTTAAATACAATCCGATGCCATTATTCAAAGCAGCATTTGTTGATTGTATATAAGTAGCACTATATCTTGACTGAATAGTCAACCCTGATCCAGCCGTAATTGATGCAGTAGAACTAAATGGAACTTGTATTGTACCATCAATTCCAGATTGTATAACACCATCACTTGTAATTGCCATACTTTCAACTACTGCACCTCCAGCGCCTCTCATAGTATAAAATGACATTTTACTTAGCCAACTTGCAGATGGATTTAATTGTATAGTTTCAATTCTACCCCATTCGTAACCATTGCCAGTAAACTTCATACCACCATAGTATGCTGGCGTTCCTGGCCTATATGACTTATCAATTGATAAATAATTATCACCGCTAATTGAAAAAGTAGCAGCACCATTTCCGCTTACTTTAAATAATTTATTAAAACTATAACTACCAGCAGCACTCCTTGTAATTGCAAAACTATCTGCATCACCTTCATTTCCTCCTAAATTAATAGACCATGATGGTATTGATGAATTACCTTGTCCACTTTCAGTTGCATTAACATTTAATAAAAGTGAAAGGTTATTATAAGATGAATTAAAACCAACATTTGATCTAATTGTTGCATAAGAACTATTATAACCAGCAAATTGCAAATATCTTTCAGTACCGCCCGAAGTTAAAATTCCATTATTTGCCGTTACACTACTTGAGAATGTAGCAGCACCAGTATTGGTTATTTTTAATCTTTCAGTATTGTCAGTTACTAATGAAATAGTATTTGGAAATGTTGCGTGACTTGCACCATAAAAAATACCATAAGTAGTAGTACCAGAATTTCCTAATAATAATCTTCCAGTTGAATTGCCACCAATTATTCTACTGTCTGATGCTGTTAATGTAATACCAACTGTATCACTAAACGTAGCACTTGTACCATTTAAAGCACCAGTCAATGATGTGGTTCCGTTTACTTTAAATTTAAAGCCACTAGCGGTTGTATCACCAATAACTATACCTGAGCCATCATCATATACTAAACTATTACCTAATACGCCACTAGCTGTGAATTTGGGTACATAATTTGTTGTACCACCTCCGCCAACGCCACCACCTGAAATTGTAGCTACCGCTTGAACTATATCATTTAATTGACAAGCTGTGGCTAATACAAACGTGGTTCCGTTAGTTGCAGTAAATTCTGCTGCTGCCAATTTAGATCCATTATAAAAAACAGCTAATTGACCTACTGTGTATCCTCCTGTTACAGTAAAAGTAGTCTGGCCTGCTGTTGCCGTATAATCTTGAGTAAAAGTTGCGTTTGGATTAGGAGTACTTCCAGACGTGCCAGATGTTCCGCTTGTACCTGTTGTTCCAGACGTACCCGTAGTGCCGGAAGTTCCTGTTGTTCCAGATGTGCCGGATGTTCCATTAACGCCACTTGTCCCAGACGTGCCAGATGTACCACTTGTCCCAGACGCTGCCGAAACGGTAGTTGTTACAAAAGAATAATCACCATTTTCTGTGTACCAGTTTAGACTATGTGTAGAAGAATTATAATTGTTTGCATAAATTTTAACAATCATTCTGTCCGTAGCTAATATTTCCGTAGTAGGTAATACAGCTTGTACTTGAACTTCAATTGGATTCCCTGAATTCCAACCAATATAATCTACTTGACTTGTTAAAATTGGGCCATACCCTGTCCCGAATGAGTCAGCAACTTGTAATGTTATATAAGTGGCAATATTATCATTTGATGCAGGCTTTAAAAAATATAAATAAAAGGTTTGAACACCGCCGGGTATATTTGTAAATCCTAATTCTTCAGTAATAAACTGCTGAACTAAAGTACCATTTGTACTACCAGGCAATGAAACTGTAACAGTTTGCAAAGTAGCCATAGTAGGCTCGTCCGATAATACTTTATATGGAGATATAGATGAATTTTGACTTTGGTTAAAATAATAATTTCTACCAGTAGATATACCATTTATACCTGATGTACCTGAAGTACCAGAAGTACCAGCCGAGCCAGACGACCCCGTTTCACCACTTGAACCATTTACTCCAGAAGTACCACTTGTTCCAGTTGTACCTGAAGAACCAGATGTTCCACTAGTACCAGAGCTTGAGCTAGATCCAGAAGAACCAGAGCTACCGGAGGTACCAGTAGTACCTGAAGTGCCACTTGAACCAGAAGTCCCTGTTGTACCTGAAGTACCTGAAGATCCGCTAGTGCCAGTAGTTCCAGAAGTACCAGAAGTACCATCACCACCGGAAGCACCATCAAGGTTTACTATCCATGAAGTATATGTACCTGATCCAACTGTTCTATTGGGTTCAGCAAAAACTAATTCACCAGTTGTAGAGTTATAAGAAACAACCTCACACTCTTGGAAATTAGTATTATCATGAACTATAATTATTGATTGAGCTGGCGTATAAGATAAAGCCGGCAATACCGTTATTGTACCTGAATTACCTAAAGTAAAAGATGAACTAGAAGTAGTAAAGTATTTATCGCCTGACAAGCCAGAAGATCCTGAAGTTCCCGTTGTACCAGATGTACCTGAAGATCCTGAAGATCCTGTCGTACCCGATGTGCCTGATGATCCAGATGTGCCAGTTGTACCGGATGTACCTGAACTACTAGAGCTACCAGAGCTTCCAGATGTTCCTGAAGTACCTGCTGTCCCAACGAAAGATGAAACATAGTTATATAGCTCAACAACATCATTTGCTTGAACAGGGTTTACTAATGTTACATTAATCCTGTTTGTTGCTATAATATCATTTTCGCTTAGTTTAACACCATTCACAAAAACATCAACCATACCAACTTCGTATCCATATGTTACATTGAAAACAGTTTGTCCTGCTGTTGCTGTATATGTATCAATAAATCTTGCACTTGTTCCTGCTACACCAGAAGTCCCGGCGGTACCGCTAGTTCCTGAAGTACCAGATGTACCAGAAGAACCAGAAGTTCCAGCAGTGATGTTGGCTGCGTCAACAATACCATCGGTGGCAATTAACACACCATTTAATTCTCTTATTTTTACTTCGCCGGTAAAAAGACCTTGTATTGCCATCTAATTATTTTTATGTGTTTTTTAGTACACTATTATTCTAACATATTCTCCTGTCTTGAATGGAACTGATGATGCAACAGTTAAAGTAGCAGTAGAACTATCCCATTTAACTTGATTTAATGCAGGTGTTCCTGAAGTTATAATTTCTCCAACATCAATACCACCTCTGCTTGCATAAAGCAATGACTTATTAAGTGCCTCACTAAATGAAATTACAGTTGCACCATTGCTTGCAAATTTGCTAAATTGTTCTGGGAATCTTCCGTTACCACCACTTGAAGGATTAACGACAACACCAGCTACGCCCATTAACGCCTCAGCCTCAAATGCATACCCACCGCACATCCCATACACATAGTCTGTAAATCCATTTAAATTTATTCCTGTATATCCTGTTGTATTAATCCATTCTAAAGCATTTGCTTCAATGCGTATTTTGTTAGGTAATTCAAGATCGTTTTCTTGTCCTTGCTCAATTGCTTTTATGACAACGGAAACAGTTACTCTTGCTATATCAATTACTTCTGCTGTCGTTGGCATTAGAATACAAGTTTAGGATTATCAATAATATATTTTGCTTTGTTCAATGATAATTGCGCAATTGAAATCCCTGCTCCTAAAGCAACAGCATCATCAGCTGCATCAATGTATGTATTTAAATTACACTTAGTGCTTAACCAATTATCTCTATCTAATAAACTTGGACTTGATACTTGAGCTTTTGATAATTTTACATTATATATTTTAGCATAAGTAGAAAAACAATAAGAAACAGTTTTATTATATAAAGTCGCACTATTGCTTCTCCATTCAACTGTAATTGTCAATGCATAATCTTTATCTAAAACATTTAAACTAATGGTATTACCAGAAGCCAATGTCCATACTTCGTAGTCAGTCGTTGTTCCTTCTTCAACTAAATATGTTCCATCTGCTTTTTGTAAGTAAACATATCTTGTTGTAATACCTGCATCGCTTCCTGTACTTGTATCATCTAATACAAGCAAATTTGGAGTAGCTACATATTGTGTTGCGGTAAAATTTTCTATTAAAGGCATAAAAAAACGTTTACCAAAAATACCAATAAATAATAACACAAATACAAAAAGCCCCATTATTTTTTTAATGGAGCTTTCTGCTAAAAATTAAATTAAATTATTTTAACTGACTCTTAATATTTTCTAACACTTCTTTGCCGTTTTTAGCGGACAAAACAAACTGTGTTAATGCGTCAGTTATGTTGCCTCTGTCTTGCTTTGCAACAGTTGTAATTTCTTGGCTACCCAAGTTAACCTTACCGGTTGCCATGTCAAAACTTAAAACATTGGTATCTAAAGCCTTTCTAATGGCTGCCTTTATTTCTAAATTTGGATCTTTGTAAACCTTTAAAAATTCTTCTGGGTTTGATCTTGCTAAGTTTGCTGCTTCAGCTAAAATAGCATCATCATCAGTGAATTCATTCCAGTTTAAAGCTGCACCAATCTTTCTTGCTTCTGCTGCTGTCATTGTAGAAATAATGCTTACAGCTTCTTTCAATGTAGCAAATCCTGTCAAGGTTTTTTGGCTTGCCGCTTTGGTATTTACTACTTTAAACAAAGGTGTTTTGCTTGAATCTCTACCTTCTCCTAAGATTGAATCTTGGTTATAGTTAGTGATCATTAAATACTCATACAATTCTTCATCTCTTTGATTACCACCTACTAACGAAAACTTGCCTCCAAATTGGAAATTAGTAACCCCATCACTTAATCCGGGTACAAAAAGTCTTTCTACTGGCTTATCGCCATTCCAATAATCAGCTACAACGATATCAACCCACGCATCTTTGCCTTGCTTAGCTAAGTACGGGTCTTTAATCCTATCTCTTGTAGGGATGTTTGCTTTTGGATAAAGAACCGGGTTCCTTTGTCTTTCTTTTTCATCTGGATCATTGTTTTTCATTCCCGTAAGCATTTCAAACGTAACCGCTTGACCTACTTCTAGTTGAGGGATTGATTTCATAAGATCTTCAGAAACTGTGTTAAATTTTCCGACTGTCTGCATTTTTTTGTTGTTTTAGTTATGAAAAGAAAGGGTGGCCGAAACCACCCTCTCATAATTGTTGCAAATTTTATGCCAAAACTTGTTGACGTAAGAAATGCTGTACACCTAAACACTCTAAACCTTGTGCAGTAGTCCAAGAACATGTCCAGTTCATTGCATCTCCGTTAGGGTTAACTGGAGATAATGCACCTGTATGGATTTCTCCAATCATGTCATTACCGTACTTAGTTTGAGAAGGAATGTAACGCACTCTCATTGCAGAATCAAAACCACCACCTTCAACTTTTACTCTGTTGTTGTACGGGATGTAGTAAACAGACTTGTTGATAGTTGTTTGGCTAAACAACACTGGTTGGTCTTGGATTGGCATTGCCATGTAATGCAATTGGAATCCGCCGTAAGATACCTTATCTACTGTCAAATCTAATTCCTTACCGTCTACAACGATACGAACTGATTGAACACCAGAAGAACCTAAAGCCTTCCAATATGTATCATGCGCACGCTTAGCTGCACTTGATCCAAACACTAAATAATCTTTAGGAGAACGGTTAGCGATTAACACGTCTAAAGCATTATCAATGTTTGTTTGTTGTACTGTACCTAAAGTACCGTTAACTAATGTAGAACCGTACATTTCGATGTACTTGTTCAATCCACGAGTTGTTTGTACTGGTCCACCACCGTTAGAACCATCAGTATTAGCATCAGTCAAGATTGGGTTAGAATCGCTGAATGTAGTTACTGACATATCACCAGCAATGAATGCTGCGTTGATTTGACCTTTTAAACGGATTGCTTTCTCTAAGTGATCTTTAACGATGAACTTGTTCTGACCGTTAAATTCTACTTCGATTGTAGCTGCGTTTTGAACGTCTGTGATCTTAGAGATTTCTCTGAAGATTTGGTACTTGTTAGTGTACTTAGTTAAGCCAAAACGTAAGTTGCTTTGAGAAACTGAATTCTCACCTACCGCTACTGAGAACAAACTTAATTTGTCGCCAGCAGTTAAAGTAGCGTTAGCACCTGAAACTGTTTTAACATAAACTGTATCTACACCTGAAGTAGTTACTACGTTAGTAACGATAGCAGAAATAGCGCCAGTTGGGATCAACACTAAATCATCTTTACGAGCTTGACCTGAAGTCGCTGCTGTACAAGTGAAGTTTAATGAAGTTGTACCAGAACCGTTTACAGTACCGCCAGTTGTATCTAACAACTTAAATAAACTTTCGTTTACAAAAGTGTAGTACAAAGGTTGTCCTGTTGCGATAGGCTTCTTTCTATCACCTAACCATAAAATGTCGGTTAACGCATCTTCGTTTTGGATGTCTGTAACCAATTTGTTAATCTCTCTCGTGTCTAACACTGGATCAATAGCGCTGACGTAGGCTTTATTAATTGAACCGATATTTGCCATTGTTGTAATTTTTTATTGTGGTAAAATATTTTTACCTGCCTAATACACCCACCTTAGCCCTGTTTTTAATAGCCTCGGCGAATGATTCATTAGGTTGGGCAGGCGTGCTACCGACAGGTCTGCGAGCATTTTGCCCCTCCTCTACGATAGTTTTCAATCCTAATGATTTGCCATAGTTCACCAAGTCTTTTTCATAGTTTGGATTCAAAGCTACTAATGCAATTTTTTGCAATTTTGCGACATCTGGAATCAATTTGCTTGGATCTGCCTCTTGCGGATTTACAGCTATTGCCCTTTGCCATTTTTCTGAATCTAAAGCTACTGCCATCAAAGTTTCAGGTTTATCAACAGTGAAGTTGAATTTACCATTATCGCCTAAATCAATCGCAACTCTCTTGCTTTCCATTAGATTTTTGGTGGCTTCATGTTCCCTAAAAAATTGAAGTGCTTGTTGAACTTGTTGGGCTTGTATTTCCTGCTGTTCTGCCATCCTAGACTGCATCTCAATCGCCTCTTGCGATCTTGATACATCTGGAATCTGAAAAGCCTTCTGTTCTGTAATTCTTTTTTGTCTTATTAATTCAGCATCTGCTTCTAATTGTATTAAACCAACTTCCTTTTCTTCTTCAGATGCATATTCTGATAACTTATACTTTGCTTGGTATAACTTTTCAATCTTATCATCTGCTAAATGAGGATATTGTAACTTTAACTCATCAAGCACTAAATCTTGATGGTTTACAGTTTCCCAATCGAATGCTTTTGCTTCTAAATATTTGTAAGCATCACCTCCATTCTTTCTAAATTCAGCGAACTCGGCTACAAAATCATCATAACCTAATTCTTTTAAAATATCTTTCGGGTTTGCTTTCTTCAATTCTTCCTTCCAATCAACAAGATTTGCCGATGCTTGACCTTGATTTTCTTCTCCATCTTCCGTGTCGCCTTCGCTATCAAAACTTGGCATAGAAAAAGACGATCCATTTTCATCTGTTGGAGCCGGATCTGCTTGACCTTCATTTTGGTCAATTACTTGTTGTTGCTCCCCCTCTACCGGATCTGCTTCTACTGGAGCAGCAGCTTGGGCTTCATATTCTTCCGGTGTTGGGATGCCAGAACTAACCTTATAGGTTGGTTTAACTGGTTCTTGTTGTTGTCCGTTTTGTTCTTCTGTCATATAGTTGATTTTCTTTTACGAAATTATGCAAAATTAATTAAAAAAATAAATTTAATTAATTAATATGCTGATCAAATTCTAAAAGTTCTTTAGTTGATTCTGCAACTTTATATTTAGCCAATAAATCTCCATAATGGCCAACAGCTTTTACTTGAATTGTAACAAATTGTTGTAAAAAAATACCTACTGCGCAATCTTCTTCTTCAGCTTGCTTGTAAAGATCTTTGTACATATTCAATACATCTAGCTCTGTTTCGTACCCGATTTCAAGCGCATCGCCTATTGTTTCAATTTTATCCTTCATGGCTTCAATCGCTGGAATCATAGCCACATCTCCCATGTCATTCATAAAATCAGCAATAATCTGATAATGCGTCAACTCCTCTGCACTTTCTGCTAAAAAGTATTTTTGACTACCGAAATAACCTAATCTTTGCAATTGGTTAGCCAAATGCTTCCATAAGTTAGATTGATATAATTCCATTTGCAATGCCTCCTGCAAACCTTTTTTTAAATTTGCTGACAATAAAGACTTTACCATTTTATTTTTCTGTTTTTGGTGTTTGTATTTGTTTCTTTTCGCTTATAACTATTCTAGAATCTGCCTGAATTCGCTGAGCAATAACTTTTGCTTCTTTTTGAATTTCTGCCTCTTGAATATCTTTATCCTTTTTGCCCATTTGAATGATATAATCCCACTGCTTTTCAGCATTTATGCGAGCAATATCTACCTCTAATTGAGTTTGTAAGGTTACACGTTTTTCTTGCTCTGCCACTTGCACTGCCATTGCATTGCCCTTAGATGCCTCTTGAACTTTTTGTAATTCAAATTCTTGTAACTTCTCTCTACGTTTTTTAATTCTATAAGCTAAAATCATAGAAGCCATTTTTAAGTTCTTGGTACTCATTACCAATATCTTATCTTCTGGTTCTATTAATCCTTGACTATCTCTAATATTTAATTCTTGAATTAATTGCTGTCTTTCAAAATCAGAAGGCACATCTTCAATAAAAATGCCAAATTCATGAATAGATAAATTAGGATTAATCTTAAAGAATTTAACCGTTTCTTCTCCCAATGCTCTAGCATATCCTTCTACTTTGCCTAGTTTAACTGCTATTTGAACCTTGCTTACAATAGCATCTGCTAAATCTTGAATTAATTGCTTGTCTGCAAAACTTAATAAATAAAGCGCATTGTTTGTACTTTCCATAGCCGCGTTAGCAACTGGAACTAATGTTTTAGCATTTGGAGTTGATCCATCTGTTAATTCATTTAATCCAGACACTTGGCGCATCATATCTAAAGTGTTTTGTAGCTCTTGATATAATTGACCAAACACTGCTAATTGACCTGACGCCTCAATAGATACAGGCTTGTAGTTGGGATTTTGACTCAACAGGTCTGTTGATCTATAAGGAACAACAAAGTTTGAGAAAATGAAATCCATTACTTTTGTAGGATTCATTTTTTCTCCACCACCACCAAAGTCTACACCTTCAAGCGCATTTAAATCTATATTAATCAAATAAGGAATTAACTTATTTGACATGTTTTGTAATCTAAACCATGCTAAACTTGCTTTATCCTCAAGAGGAATTAATCTTTCAGTAATACCCGCGAAGCGCATCTTATAAAAATTCCAAGAATAAAGCTGAATATTCAATTTAGTATCCCACCAAGACGATGGCTTTCTAATTTGATTTTCGGACATCCCCCAATCATACATATAGTCTGTTTGGATAAGCCATTTACATTTGTAAACTACTTTACGAGTAACAGGCATGAATATAGGCTCTGCTTGACCTTTCATGGTAAAATCTACCATATTAGGTATTGCTCCTATTTTATCACTTGCAAGTTTAGATGCATCTTGATATTTTGTTTTGCCGAATCTTACATTGCCTCTGTTGTCTACTTCTTCCTTGTATGTATAATCATTCCAAGATAAGAATTCAAAGTCCAAAATAAGCACTTTAAATCTATTCCAATATTTAGAATAATCTGTGCCATACATGAAATTTGATGGGTTACCAAAACGACCTGCTACGCTTTGTACTATTTGATTCATTTGCTCTGGCGTGAACCATGGAGCAAGATCGCCTACATAAACTTCTCTAACTTCACCCCAATGAACTAAATCTGAAAAATCATTTTTAGCGCAATAAGACAAAACCATATTTTCAGGATTAAGCTCCCTTAATTTTACTTGACCGTTTTCGTCAATATATTCAGTATATCCGCCAATGCCAAAATCAAAAAGATTTTCAATTGTACGTTTTCTTTTTTCTTCAAATTTATTTTGATACATAGTCAAAGATGCCGCCATCTCTGCCTCCATAGACATAACATGCTTATATCCAAATTGCTCCTCCATCTTTAATTGCTCTAAATCCTGAGCCTCACCAGGTTGTGCAGCTAATACGGGACTGTTAAGCAATTCCTGATTACCTGCCTTTTGTGCAGCTTCTCTCATTAATATCTTAACCTTCATTTCAGTGAAGTAATTATCTTCTTCACTTTTAGCAATTGGATCTACCGCAAATGCGTTGATATCGTATCTTCTTTGAACCAATTTTGATATTGCTATCTCTCTGAACTTTGTTAAAAAAGACGGAGCTGTCCAATCAATGTTCAACCAAGTTTTATCTTGTTGTTCATCTACGTTTAAAAGTTTTTTATATTTAGTTGTACTTTGTCTACCTAATGCATATTCTCTAATTTCGTTCATTTTGGATTGACCAAAATTTAACATATTATTAGGAACATACCCGCGAGAATCACCCCATGCAGCTTTGCAGTATTGGAGTATCCAATCGTATCCTTTTTCTCTAGGATCTATCTGCTGATTAGGGTAAGTGTTGGTGGCCTGTTGCATTATACTAATGAAGATTTAATTAACCAAAATTAATTAAAAGTAAATAAAAAAAACAAATTAAATTATATTAATTAATTTAATATAATTTTCTACCTTCTAGCAAGCTATCGTAATTCATATCCATCTTTGTGTTATACGAAAATCCATTGTACTGAATGGCTATAAATGGATCACAAACAACGTATTTACCTAACCCGCCTAAAGCGCGATCTATGTGTTCATCTAAAGGCGTATTCAAATAGGTATCGTAAAACTTTTTATTAACTATATAACAATGAAAACCCGTAAAATTATCTACTGTTTTATCTTCTTTTATTTCACCAATGTATATTCCGCTTAAATATATATCAAAATCCAATGGCTTATTTCTTAAAAAATAACCAAAACTGTCTGGATTAGTAAAATGAACATCATCTTCCATTATACATATTTCAGGCAAATTCAAGTCTTTTGCATATTGAATGCACTGCTTGTGTGCTAAATTAATAGCTTTTTTAACTGAATGGGAATCATGGACTGCCGGGAAAAAAGAAAATTCTTTAATCCCCTGCTCCTTGAATTCAATCATTAATCTATCAAATCGATCGCCAGCATCAAAATTATGAATTACCGCTATCTTCATTTAGCTTATGGATTATATTATTTAAAGCACCTTGATAAGTATAATACTTATTGTATATTTCTTTTATTTTTAATTGCTTCTCAACTATGTCTATATCAGGAATACTGTTTAAGATTGGCACTATTCTGTGAGCATCTTTGGCTTCTATAATAATGCCATAATCTTCAAAATTGGCATCAAAACAGTTTACAAATTTATCGCTGATATAAACGGGTATAGTTTCATACTGAAGGCATTCAGAGATCCTAAAGCTATTTAAGCCATACCCCCTTGGGCATAACCCAAATATAGATTGACTAATTATGCTACAAAACCTGTTGACGTCATGTTGATCTTGAGATATATAAAAATCTGGGTTTTGAATATTAAATACATGATTTCTTATTGGATGCGTATTCGTCCCAACAAAAGACGCAAATATTGTTTTATCTCCGTTCCATTTATAACTATGAGGCATACAAAGTAACGGGATTTCAACACCTTCCTTCTTACTCATGTTAAACACTAAAACATCTAAATCTTTAAAGTCAACTAATACTCCGTCATCATATTGGCAAATCGTCCAATACTTTTGATTTCTTGGCAATGCATCTATATAATCTTGTAATTGTTGCCTAGCGACTGGATCATTCCCGTAATTATTATTGACGTGATAAGAAGTCCAATGGATTCTTAAATAATTACGTCCATTAAAATCTGGTATAAATCTTTTTGATACCCATTCTTCAAAAATGGTATAATTCTCAAAAGGGTAAACCGTATTGATGGTGGGCATAAACTCTTTTGGTACGTCTATCATATATTAAATTTTCTTACATAAAGTGCATCTGTCCATGTATCAGCAACCCAATCGCCCGTTTCTACTCTTTCAAATCCACGTTGCATCATAAAGTAATCCAAATCATCAATAAGCATACATCCCTTATAAGTTTCTTTCATATTAACTTCTAGCAATGCGTAATCAATGTTTTTGATCAAATCGCCCATTCCTTCTATTGCTAAATGCTCTGCGCCTTGAAGATCTACATTAAGAAAGTTTATATTTTTAAAACTAAAACCTTTAAATAAAGTATCAACTCTTTTAGTTTTCATTGTTATTTGATCTATGTAATGCACCTCTGGATGAATTAAAAGATGAGTGCCTAATTCAAGCATTGATGAACTTTGACTTTCATTATTTGACACGTTAAAAACTACCTCGTCATTATCCACGTTACTCAAACACGCATTAAAAGCTCTTTGGTTTTTATAAGGCTCTATGTTTTTTACCAATTCTAAATAAACAGATGGTATTGCTTCAACCCATAAAACATCACCCTTGCAATAATTGTCATATTCTTTTCTTTCTTGCCCGGTTGATGCGCCTAAATGAAGAACGCCTTTTATATCTAACTTATGTTTATTGACTAGGTAGTCAAAAGATATCATCATAACTATTTATTTACTTGTTCGTTAACCCAATTATATAATTTAACCATACCTTCTTCAAGTGGTTTTGTTGGACGCCATCCAGTTACCTTTTCAACCAATTCGTTATTAGAATTTCTTCCTCTAACACCTAGAGCATTTGATTCAACGTTTATAATTTTTAAATCCTTGCCTGAAATTTTAATAACCATTTTAGCTAAATCATTAATTGATATCATTTCGTCTGATCCAATATTAACAGGATAAACATAGTCAGACTCCATTAATGCTTTTACGCCATCCAAGCATTCGTCTATGAACAAAAAACTACGTTGCTGTAACCCATCGCCAAATATTTCAATCTCTCCTCCGTCCTGAGCTTCTGCAACTTTTCTGCATACTGCCGCCGGAGCCTTTTCTCTGCCTCCCTTATAAGTACATTCTGGTGAAAATATATTATGGAAACGACCAATTCTTACATCTAAACCTTTATTTCTTCTAAATGAATCGTAAATCTGCTCTGATATTAGCTTCTCAATTCCATAAACACTATCAGGCTTACCGTCCCATGCCGTATCTTCTTTTAATGAAGCACTATCTAATGATTCTTGTAGCCTTTCGCTATATGCACAAGCACTTGATGAAAAGAATAATTTTTTTACGCCAAACTCTGATGCCTTTTTAGCAACATTCAAATTAATCATTGTTGAATCGTAAATAATATCTGAATCATTTACTCCTGTAAATACATATAATGCACCACCCATGTCCGCCGCAAGCTGGTAAACTTCATCAAATGACCTTTCTACATCATGCCACTCGGATTGATTTGGCCCCCACAACGCCTTTGATACACTTGAAGGATCTCTTAAATCCAATATCATAGCTTGATCTGCTTCTGATTTTGAAAATTCTGGTTGTTTAACATCTACTGATCTTACCCAATAGCCTTCACTTTTTAATCTTTTTACTAATTGCATCCCGATCATTCCATGACCGCCTAATACGCAAGCTGTTTTCATATTATTTATTTAGTTTTAAGTACCATTGTTTTCTAAACCACCATAACCCCCAATTATTCAGTGTATCTTCTGATTGTAAAATATTCTCTGGATTAAAAGATTGCCCATTCATATCATCTCTCACAAATACTTTAGGGACAACTTCGTCTACTGCGTTCCTTACCTCCGGAGCATTGTAATCATGACCTGCTAAAATGCATTCGTCTTTCACCTTTGGATACCATGCTTTTATTTCTAATTTAGTTTGATCATAAGTATGGCTACTATCAATGTAACAAAAATCCAAATACCCATCGTTAAATAAAACCGATGCTTCAAGACTAGCGAATGGCACAACTTCAATAAATTCCCCTAACCCACTTTTAATTATATTTTGATAAATAGTTTTCATTTGCAAGTATTGACCATAATCCATGTTGTCAACCATATACAATTTAAATTTCTTACCAAGTCTATTTAGTTCTTGAGCCAAATACAAAGCACTATCACCATTAGCAACGCCAACTTCGCAAACTTTGCAATCATCTGGTAATTCTTTTGCAATCCTTTGGTAGAAATGCTGAAAATCAAACATAATTAATTCACTCATAATTTTATCCATTCAGGTTTTACAATATCACTAGTATCAAGTCCATCCCAACCCGGCGTAAACCAAAATTGAGGGAATATCACTTTCTTGTCTTTATTCTGATTCAAATACGCACCCCACCAACTAAATGTAGACGGAGAACATATTTGATGCTCGCAACAACTCATTTCAATCAAATCTGATTGCTCGTCAGTATTGCCAGAGTATGTACAATCGTTTCTATGGGCAAAGGTTTCCATACACCATAATATATCATCAGAAAAGAATTTGAATTTATAACCCGGAAACATAGACATGGCTTTCTCATACCATTCAACGGTTACTTCCGGATGCTTTTCTCTTAATTGAACATAATCACCTCTCCTTACATGAACTGAAACATACCCTTCGTTTTTTGTATAAGGAAATTTTAAAAGATATATAATTGATCTTCTATACTTATCAAAATACTTTGCCGTTTGTCTATAACCTTCAATAATTATATTCTTATCTTTCCAAGATGGATCATATGGTAATTCTTCATATGAATGTTTTGTTTCCCATAAGTGAACTTTTTCAAGCCCTGGATTGTAGGTATTATCAATCAAATGCGGGCAATAGATGGGATTCCACTTAGGGTTACTTGTTTCGTTTGGAACGGTAAAATCTAAATCATGCTCTAGCGCATAGGCCATAGCCGTGGCCGCCTCAAATAACCAGTTGCCCATTCTTCCCGCATTATTGAATGTTACCATAGGGATAAAGTTAATTAATTTAATTTAATTCCCTAATTTTTTCTATTAATTTTTCTCTAAAATCTCCTGTTCTTTGTACATTGTTTATGTAATGCGATTGATCGTGAACTAGGTGATTATATCTAAGACCATCAACTATATGAATTGTTCTGCCTGACATTAGCCAATTATAATTTTGAAACAAGCTATCGCTAGTAACCGGATCTATTTCTGCATCCCATACTTCACAATAAGAATGTTTATTTACGAAATAATTCATACAATTTAAGCAAGTTTCAAACATCGGTTTGTCTATGTATTCAGGTAGGTTATTCTTAGTTACAATCAAGTTAGAATATTCTGTGTAATTAAACATTGGCATAGCCCAATCTGGTGCCAATACCGTGTCTTTATCCCATTCTTGCTCATATATTTTGTCCAAATAGTCTGTGTCTATTTCATTGTCAGAATCAAGTATAATGCAATAGTCTGTTGTCGACAGGCTTATGGCCACATACTTATTTGCATAACAATCCCTATTACTTATGTTACGATACAGTTTTACCTTTTTTAGCTTATCGCACTCACGCTTTAGTTCGTTATAAACAGGTAAATCACTCATGTCATCTACAATTACAATGTTTTTAACACGAGGATCGTCATATACTTTGCTAAAACTTTTTAGCGTCATCTCTACTCTATTCCAAGTTGGTATACATATACATATTTCTATCATAATTCTCCTAGTTTTTGATAATATCTATTTTCTATAAATGGCTGCCAATCAATAAAAGTATTGCCTATATCTGATATGCCAGGTCTTTGAGTACATAAAAGTGGGTAAGTAATGTAGGTTGTTCCGTGGCATTGAATCTTATCGACTATGCAATTGTCTATTGGGGCTTCCAATACTGCCATCAAAATTTCCTTCATCCCGTGTAATGATATCGCCCACGCGTGCGTGGCGTATGCATTTTCTACTAATAAAAGGTTAGCAGACTTTCTTAACTTAAACCCTGTTGTACATTGCGCACCCAAATATAGTATATCCCATGTAGCAGGCAATTGCTTTACAACTTCATTCATTGTTTCATTGGGGTTACCACAAGAATCTACAAAAACTGCATCATCTTCAAATATTAATATAGACTCCCATTCGTTTTTTATTGCTTCCCTAAATATATTTTCTACTGTAATTCTTAACCCTTCTGCACCATTTTCATGCTTTACGGCATTAACTAACTCATACGGTATATCCCATTTGTAAAGTTCTTCTGCAACTTGCAATAGTCTATCTGTTCTTTCCGGCAAGTTGATGACGAATATTTTAGTAAAAAAGTTAGTCCAAGACATTATGCTATTTTAGTTTGAGGGAAAAAGTCGGTAAGTTTATATTTAGCTTCTGGCTTTTTAAAGTTTGCCCTTTTGTAATAATCGGCAAATAAAGTCCATCCACCTCCCATTACTAAGTCAGATACTTCGGTTTCGTTCACGTTGAACTTAATCAAACCATCATACTTATCATCTATTAATTCTGGGTATATAATCTTTCCTTCTTTGCCATGCGTTAAAATGTATTGCTCCCAAAGGTTTACCATTAGGGCTTTATTATCTGAATTTGGATCTACCCCATAATTTGACTTATCTGGCAATCTGATCATAAACGCTTCGCAATAATTATCTGTAAAGAACTTTCTCAAACCTCCATCCATTTTTGCCTCTATTAGCATTTGTCCTCCATATGCAAAACATTGCAGCACCATATCCATGTGAAACAATTCAACCATTTTAGGCCTTGCGTGGTACTTAGAAACAAACATCATGTTGTAGACTGGATCATTTACTCCGGTATCATATCTGTTTAAAACAAAGCTAGTTGCCTTTGATCCTTCTCCATGTTCAACCACTGAGTTTTGGAATGGATCGCATCCCATAATAAACTGAACCGAATTTTTAGGCAAGAATAAATTACCCCTTCTTGTGTATGTTTCGCCCTCTGTTATCTTAAAATTCTTAGCCCTAGTCCACCTTGCTGCTTCTTTGCTTGTAGTTTCCCATACTGCCTCGGTAAATGGTACACCGTCTTTCCAAGTCCAATTACCATACTCAAGAACCTCTTTCTCGTTTATCTTAGCTATTTCATATAAATCATTTAACAATACCGCATCAAAGTGGCAATTAGTATTTCTAAGCATAAACATCTCCCTTTCATCAAAGGGGTTCATTCTTATCTCCTCCTCTAATTGTACCGCTTCTAATTGCTTTCGTTTTGATAGCAAATATTCCTTAGCTCCTAGCTTGATATCATTTTCATCCAAATCACCCGCGCCAACATAATTCTCAACTAGGTATTTATACTGATCCTCGTCAGGTGGATCAATTACACTCATACCATACTTATCAATAAATCCAAGATAACCATCATATGCCGGAGAAAAATACTTAACAAGTCTATTTGGAGTTTTTGGATGCTTTATATGATCTGCCGCATCCCATACGATTTTGAATTCCTCACCCCCGCTAGTCATGCTATTCGATGTAGATGGACATTCGATAAATCCTACCCTTTTAGCACCCTTTACCAATGTTTTACTTACAATTGATAAGAATGTCGAAAATGGCGTTTCTTTTGCCCATTTACCGCCCTCGTCAAATAAACCACGACTAAGACGACCAGAGTCATAAGAGTTCAAGGATGGCGCACGATAATCAATCCTAGATCTATGTCCGGTATCATTATCAATTGCGTTCCCTTTAGTACCCTTAACATCTACTGACTTATGCGCAAACACTAATTCGCTTACGCTATCTTTATTATTTAATTGCTTTGGCTTTAGAAACACTGGCAGCTGCCTATAACCAAATGAAATCATATTGGTAAAAGCGGCCTTAGCATCTATCTGGGTTTTACTTGTCAAACCGCAAAAGCTATTCTTATAAAATATACACTCGTAAACTATGTTTGATGTCGCTTGCGATGTCGCACCCTCACGTCTTTTTTTACCTCTAACAACACCTAAACACCAAGGGGTTTTCTCCCAATGATCAAGGTATAAAAAGTACCTTCTATCTGCATCCCTAAAATCTCCATAAATGTCATCCTCTAGCTTCCACCATTGAAGATAGAAGTAATGTTTTCCTGTAATGTATGTAGGCTTTCCATTGTTGTAAAACCAGAATCCCTTTTTGCATTTCTCTACTTCTCTGGTTGCATAAGCTGCTTGTTCAGCATCTAGCAATGCATTACCCTCTTTGTCGTATTCTACTAATTGGAATATACTAGGCAGTTCTTTCCTTCTCCAATATTGTTCTTTTGGATCTGAAACTCCCCAATCTTCTATTTCTGTATCGCATTCCGGTAGAGCTACATCAACACCATATATGTGGATTTTCTCTGACATTATCTTCTAGATTCAGCAATACCCTCTACAAATGGTTTTTTAGCTACATCCTTTTGCTCATCGCCCGTTACACCAGCTGATATACCCAAATCTTTAATTGCAGTAGACAAGGCAGAGCTATCGTTCCAAATAGCTTTTAATCTTTCAAAAGTCTTGTCCTTTGGATCTTCAAGTAATAAATGCGACAGGTTTGTTTTATTCAGCAAATCGGCCATTTCGTTTGCTTTCCTATTCAAAGCGTAAAACAACTTGGCAGCCCCGTTCTGTTCATATAGGGCTACCTTTTGTCTTAATTCTTCTAATGTTTCCATTTAGATTGATAGTTTTAGTTAATACAAATATAAGCTATCTTCTAAATAATTTTCTTTTGCGTTCCATTAATCTTTCTTTAAATGTTTTCTTTTTCTTGCCAAAAACTATTTCTTTTGCTTCTTTTGTAGCCTCAGATTTAACTTTAGATATTTCATCTGACGATTGAACTGCATCCAAAGAAACAAATGGAACCGGAGTAGGGCTGTCTTTTGGCATTACATAACCGTTGTATAATTCTGTAATTTTTTCAGTCAATAACCTATCTCTTTCAGTAACATATTTTTCATATTGAGCATCTGTTGCCGTTTCTTTTGTAACAGGGTTTTTAAGCTCATATTTCATTGTATAATCTTCTGTTCTAACATGTTTTTTAAGAACATCTTCTAATGGTTGTTTTGATTGATTATACATTTTTTCTGTTGAAACCTTAATACCCATAAATGCCGGGATACCCTTAGTCAATAATCCCATAGTCCCATCTTCAATTATAGCATCTTTAATATCTCTAACAGCTAGTGGAGTAAGAGCTTCTTTTGGCAAATCTCTAACATCAAATGGTTCGCCATTGAACTTTGTTCTTAATATAGCATCAGTAACTAAGCCGGGTGCTGGAGCTGCTTTTCCTCTAATAAATTTATACACTTCTTTACCATAATCTACTGGCACTGCTTCGCTTCTGATATATTTTACAC
>ERZ869925.169-NODE-169-length-43135-cov-9.618593_pt1 | contig 43135 bp, 63 predicted proteins | sample MGYA00579311_ERZ869925 | MGnify/ENA primary metagenome ERZ869925 (study PRJEB32216, sample SAMN09231817) | wastewater metagenome | place: USA: Maryland | collected 2016-07-30 | study: EMG produced TPA metagenomics assembly of the PRJNA472060 data set (Reclaimed...
GATCTCCCACGCAGAGATTAAATCCCCTTATTCAAAAGGAATCAAATGATGGCCGGAGTAAAAGGCCGCAGCGGTGGGGTACGAGCCGGATCAGGCAGAAAGCCTAAACCAAAAGCATTGCCGACGGTTATCGAAGGTGACGACACCTTAAAGCTATTGCAAGACATTGCATTCGGCAGAATACCAGCGACAACAATTCAGGTTAGAGCTGCAATCGCAGCCGTGCAATATACCCACGTCAAGAGAAGCGATGGTGGCAAAAAAGAAGAGCAGGCAGACAAAGCAAAGAGGGCAGGAGGTGGCAAATTTGCAGCTGCAGCGCCTCCAAAATTGGTAGTTAATAACAGAAAATAGGCGTAAAATAAACGAGCCGCAAATGTGCTTCAACACCAATGCGGCTCTAACCAAACCATCGTTAATAAGGTAACGACAGAAATGGCTGATTCGTATTGTACCGCTCTTCTAATTAAGACGGAAATAAAGATTTGCACCAAGTGCAACGAAAAGAAACCGGCAACACCTGAGTTTTTTCATGCTTATAAGCGATCTCCGGATGGCAGAAGGTCAGTGTGCAAGGTATGCAGGGCTGCAGACCATGCAGCAAGAAAAGACGAGCATGCTGCAAGGCGGAAGGAATTCTATACTGCCAACAAAGATAGGCTCCTTGCTGACAGCAGAAGATATTACCAAGAAAACATTGAACACCAGCGGGAGCTAGGCAGAAATCGCCATCACCGTAACCGCGAGCACCGCTTGGCTGTAATGCGCGAGTATCAAGCGAAGAATCGAGAAGCATTACTTGAGTCTAAGCGAGTGCGGGAATTAAAAAGGTGGAGAGAGTTATACGGAACTGATGCAGCTTATACGCTTCGGCATCGTATGCGCTCATTATTTAGGGTGTCTCTTGCAAAGCGTAAGAAAAGCGGCCGCATGTTTGATCTTCTTGGTTATACACTCGAAGACCTGCGAAGTCATTTGGAGCGGCAGTTTACTGGCGGCATGAGTTGGGCTAGGTTCATGTCCGGAGAAATCCACGTTGACCATATTATCCCGGTGTCTAGGTTCAACATAACATCTTGTGAGTGCGATGAATTTAAGCGCTGTTGGTCTCTAAGTAATTTAAGGCCGCTTTGGGCAAAAGAGAATTTGTCGAAAGCTGGCAAGCTAACACACCTAATATAAATACTGTTCACCCTTCTGCGTAATTTCTGCCAATGAACCCACAGTGGACAACGGCAATGCCGGACTGGTCAAGCCGGATTAGGCGTGGCGATTCAATCATACCGCCGCCAATATTCCCGAAAGAGGCTGAGGCTGGTCTTGCGATTATGCGAGAGCTAAGGATTGTTGACGCTCCGGGTAGCCCAACAATTGGCGAGGCTTGCGCGCCATGGGTAATGGATTTGGCGGCCGCCATATTCGGATCATATGATCCAGATACCGGTAAAAGGCTCATCAAAGAATTTTTTGTATTGGTGAGCAAAAAAAATTCAAAGAGCACAGTGGCAGGCGCAATTATGTTGACCGCGCTTATTCGGAACTGGAGACAGTCCGCGCAGTTTGCGATTTTGTCGCCAACTGTTGAAGTAGCCACAAATTCTTTTGCTCCAGCCCGCGACATGGTGGCAAAAGATGAAGAGCTTGACGATCTAATGCACGTCCAAAGCCACATTAAGACGATTACACACCGCGAAAGCAATGCCACATTAAAGGTTTTGGCGGCAGATAGTAATACTGTAGGAGGATTAAAAGCGGTTGTTGTTCTGGTGGATGAATTGCATCTATTCGGCAAGATCAGCACGGCTGAAAATATGTTCCGGGAGGCTTTCGGCGGGCTTGCATCGCGCCCAGAGGGATTTATTATTTATCTGACAACACAGTCAGACGAGCCTCCGGCCGGTATTTTTAAGCAGAAATTGGATTACGCACGCAATGTGCGCGACGGAAAAATAATTGACCCTGCATTTTTGCCGGTGATTTTCGAGCATCCAGACGATATGGTTGCTGATGGAAGCGCTTTAAAGCTGGAAAACATGTGGATGACAAATCCAAACATGGGATATTCAGTAGATCAGGAGTTTCTTGATCGTGAATATCAAAAGGCGGAGCTTGCTGGTGGTGATACTTTCCGTGGTTTTATGGCGAAGCATGGAAACGTAGAAATAGGCCTAAACCTTCGTTCTGACCGCTGGCCGGGTGCTGATTTTTGGGAATACCAAGCTGCAGAACCATTTACGCTTGACGAACTTTTAGACCGCTGTGAAGTGGTGACAGTAGGTATAGACGGCGGCGGCCTTGATGACCTGCTAGGCTTCGCTGTGCTAGGCCGCACCTATGACCGCGATTGGCTCTTGTGGACTCATGCCTGGGCGCATCCTTCTGTAATGGAGCGCCGGAAGTCCGAAGCGGCACGGTTTAAAGATTTCGAGAAAGACGGGAATCTAACCATCGTTGAAAACGTAGGCGCAGATGTTGCTCACGTTGCCGCGCTTGCTGGGCAAGTCTATGCAAGCGGCAAAATGGACAAGATAGGCGTAGACCCGCACGCCATCGGCGGCATACTGGATGCTCTAATGCAAGAGGAAATCCCGGAAAATCTGATTGTTGGTATATCGCAAGGTTGGAAATTGACCGGCGCAATAAAGACGCTGGAACGGAAACTAGCAGAAGGCACGATATTTCACGGTGGCCAGCCAATGATGAATTGGTGCGTTGGAAATGCAAAAGTAACGCCAGTCGGGAACGCGGTATCAATCACAAAACAAGCCGCTGGATTCGCGAAGATAGACCCGCTGATGGCGACTTTTAACGCGGTTTCATTGCTGGCGCTTAATCCAGAATCACAGGGCAAATCATTTTGGCAAAACTAGCAAAAATCATCCCAGACCTGCTTATTGTTGCAGGCTTTGCTGCAATATCTGCGGGTGCATGGCTATTGCATCCAAGCGCGGGGCTGGTTGTTGCTGGCGTTGCAATGATCTTTGCGGGTAGCCGCATGGCGGGTGAGTAATGGGGGTTATTGCTCGGGCGTTTTCGCGTAGATCAGTGAACCTGATGCCTTTGTTGCGTGAAATCATGGGCGCAAGACGTACCAATTCCGGGAAATCCGTCACCACGCAATCCGCAATGGAAGTATCGACGGTTTTTTCCTGCTGTCGGGTGATCGGGGAAGGTGTCGCACAGGTTCCATTAAAGCTGATGCGCGAATCTGTTGACATGAAATCCCGCGCACCAGCGAAAGATCATCCGCTGTTTAACGTTCTGGCACACCGGCCAAACGGCTGGCAAACCAGTTTTGAGTACAGAGAAACGATTCTGTGGCACGTTTTGCTTACGGGGAATCATTTTTCCTACATATCCAGACTAGGCGGGCGGATTGTCGAATTAATCCCGCTTGACCCTGGGCGCGTAACTGTAAAACAGGATAACAAATTTCGCGTTACCTATGAAGTGCAAGGCAAAGACGGAAGCAAGCAAGAGGTGGACGCAGGAGCAATCTGGCATGTGCGCGGCCCGTCATGGGATGCTGTAACAGGGCTGGAATCCGTAAAACTTGCGCGTGAAGCCATTGGACTTGCAATGGCAACAGAGGAAGCGACCGCAGCGCTACACAAAAACGGCGTTAGACCGTCCGGTGTGTACTCTGTAGAAGGTACGCTCAAGGATGATGCCTATAAGGATTTATCCAAATGGATAAATTCCCACTTTGGCGGGGCTGAAAACGCAGGCAAGGCGCTTATAGTTGACCGCGCAGCCAAGTGGCAAAACATGCAAATGACCAGCATAGACGCACAATCACTGGAAAACAGGCGCTTTCAGATAGAAGAAATCTGCCGTTTTTTCCGTGTAATGCCGATCATGGTTGGATACAGCGATAAAGCCGCGACTTATGCCAGCGCGGAACAAATGTTTTTGGCTCACGTAGTCCATACGTTAGCACCTTGGTATCAGCGCATAGAGCAATCAATAGACGCAAATCTTCTCACTGACGCAGAGCGCAAGTCTGGACTGTATGCAAACTTCACCGAGGAAGGTTTGCTGCGCGGATCCATGAGTGAAACAAAAGATACTTTGCTCGGCTACGTAAACGGCGGATTAATGACCCCGAACGAAGGCCGCGCAAAACTTGATCTAAACCCGGACAATGACCCGGCCAGCGATCAGCTAAGAGTACCAGCCAACATCGTTGGCATGACAGGGAGCAGCGGTAATGGCAATAAAAACGCTTGATTTTGGGCTAGAGATCAAAGCCGTAAATGATGACGGAACTTTTGAAGGCTACGGCAGCGTATTCGGCGTAAAAGATTCTTATGATGAGATTGTAGCGCCTGGCGCTTTCGCGGAATCACTCGCAGCGCATAAATCCTCCGGAACAATGCCATCGCTTCTATGGCAGCACCGAAGCGGCGAGCCTATAGGCGTATATACCGCAATGGAAGAAGATGCGCTCGGTCTTAAATTAACCGGACAGCTTGCATTAAAAACCGTTCGCGGATCAGAAGCGCATGAACTGTTAAAAATGAAGGCGGTCAGCGGGCTTTCCATCGGTTTTGTGACCCGCGATGACTCATACGACCGCGTGACCGGAATTCGCACCTTGAAGCGCGTGGATTTGTGGGAAGTATCTCTGGTTACTTTCCCGGCAAATGGTCAAGCACGGGTAACAGGTGTTAAAACGATTGAGCAAATCGAGGATTTAAAGAGCGCGGAACAGTATCTAAGAGATTTAGGTGCGAGCCGCCGGGAAGCAGTAGCGTTCATATCCAGAATGAAAGGCTTAACACAGGGCGACCCTGACGCGGCTGATCGACTAATGGAAGCATTGAGCAAGCGAAACATATAAACAATTTTAAGCATCACAACCAGGCCGCCATTGAGCGGCTTTTTTATTGGGAGCAAGAAACATGGCTGATTTAGAAAAAGTTGCCGAACTCATCGAAGAGCAGGGTAAGGCGTGGGAAGAGTTCAAGAAGTCGAACGATGCACGCTTAAAAGTGCTGGAAGCCAAGGGCTACGTGCCGGATTCAGTACAAGAAGAAACCGACAGGATCAATAAGCAATTGGGCGACCTGACCGGAAACATTGCAGAATTGCAGAGACTTGCTGCCCGTCCTGATTTTGGCAATGGCGTTGCGAAAAAGTCTGCTGAAATGGAAGCGTATGAAAACGGCTTTAGCCAATTCCTGCGCAAAGGGCTGGATTCCGGCTTACGTGATTTGCAACAAAAGGCCATGAATTCCGGCTCTGATCCTAACGGCGGCTATCTGATACTGCCTGAAATGGACATGACCATCGACCGCGTGGCGACCACTATGGGCGGATTGGCTACGCTGGCAAACGTGATCAACGTCGGTACGGCAAAATGGACAAAGCTGGTGAAGGTAAGTGGCATGTCCATGCGTCGCGTTAAAAACGGCGCAACTGGCGGCGAAACCACAGAACCAACTTATGCAGAGGTGACAATTGATGTTCATACGGCTGAGGTGGAACCCTGGGTAGATAACGAGACGCTGGAAGATGCTTTTATCAATCTTGAGCAAGATTTGGCTGATGAAGCTGCAATCGGATTTGGCGAAGGCGCAAACAGCGAGTATGTATCTGGTAATGGCGTTGGTAAGTGCTGGGGTATTCTCAGCTATAACAAAGTAGCCAATGCATCGTATTCATGGGGAAACATCGGCTATGTACCATCCGGCGCTACCTCTGACTTCGCAAGCTCAAATCCGGGTGACAAGCTGATCAACTTGCAACATGCGCTTAAGGCTCAATACCGCCCCGGCGCTGCATTCATTATGAATGACGCGACACTGGCAAAGGTACGCCAGTTTAAGGACGCATCCGGCAACTTCTACCTCTGGAACCCTGACCCTGCCGCTGGCTTCGGTGGGCGCATCCTTGGCAGTCCGGTTGTCCCTGACGACAACATGCCAGACGTTGGAACCGGCGCTTATGCGGTTGCATACGGTAACTTTAAACGCGGCTACACCATTGTAAACCGTGCTGGCACCTCAGTAATTCGCGATCCGTACACCGGCAAAGGCGTTACCAAATTCAACTTCCGGCGCAGATTCGGCGGCGGCGTGACGAATTTCGAGGCAATCAAGCTGATGAAGTTTGCAACCAGCTAAACCGGACAAACAGTATCAACAAGACCCGCAGCAATGCGGGTTTTTCTTTTAGGGGAAAATTATGAACGATTTACACAACAACATTCGAGCCTTGACCGTACTGGCTCCGCGTGCGCTTGCAACTGTAGTTGGAAGCAAGACCAGCAACACGATTGACCGGCAGGGATATGGCGGCGTGGAATTCATTTTTACTTATGGCATTAGTACCGGGGCATCCACCGCAAGCATTCCTGTGGTCGTCAAGGAATGCGACACCACAACCGGCACTTTTACCAGCGTTGCAGATGATGACCTACTAGGCACTGAAGCGCTGGCCGGGATTAGCTCAGGTGTAGCGCGTACATCCGGGGTGAGCAAGTCAGTGACAAAGCGACTTGGCTACAAAGGCAATAAGCGGTACCTGCAAGCCTTTATCGGCACAGTATCCGCAGCCACTGTATCCGCTGCCAAAATCTTCGGAATCAGCGCAATCCTGCATAACCCTGCAATTGCTCCGACCAGTAATCCCTAATTCCTTGGGGGGAGAATAGATCGGGCGCTCATCCCGTCCGATGCCGTGCAACTCGGCACCTTTTAATTTTGGATGAGGAAATTAAACAATGAGCTTAGATTCAGGTGAGAGACAAGTAGCACCCCGATTAGAAGATATTCGACGCGACCATGTAGCGCGTTATGAATTTGCATCGAAGGTATTGCCAAACGGCAGCAAGATAATTGATTTTGGTTGCGGCATTGGCTACGGCTCCAGGCTGTTGGCTGATGCAGGAAACAATGTCAAGGGATACGACATAGACGGAGAAACCCTGCAATACGCACGGCGGCACTATGGGCGCAATGATGCGACCGAAGAAACAGCGCCGGAATTTGCTTATGCAGACGCTGGAACCCCGCCTGATTTTGGGATTGCAGACGCGGCGGTATGTTTTGAAGTAATCGAGCACGTAGAAGATCCAAGAACGCTGTTAAAAGCCTTACACCTGTCCGCAAAGACACTGATTGCAAGCGTGCCAAATGAAGAGGTATTCCCGCACGGCGGAAGTGTTAAATTTCACTATCGCCACTACACAAGGCGGCAATTTGCTGACCTTTTGCACGAATGCGGCTGGTGTGTAACTGAATGGCATGGACAGGCCGGCCCAGAATCTGATGTGACACCGGGAGCGCATGGCAGGACACTAATCGCGGTTTGTACTCGCGATATTTTGAGAGAAGCTAACCCCGGCGGATTGCACATTGCGATTTTAGGTCTCGGTGAAAGCGTTAATCAGTACCTTGATCTGGTTAAGAGACTTGGCGGGCGCAATAGGCTGTGCGATGAAGTCTGGACAATAAACGCGCTCGGCGGGGTATTTGAATCTGACCTGATATTTCACATGGACGATGTGCGCATTCAGGAAATCCGCGCAAGGGCGAACCCTTCATCAAACATTGCGGTAATGCTGGAATGGATGAAGCAAACACAAACCCCGATTATCACCAGCCGGGAGCATCCAGGCTATCCAGCATTGAACGCCTTCCCGCTTGAGGAAGTTTTAAACGAGCTTGGCCACGATTATTTCAACAGTACAGCTGCGTATGCAGTTGCTTATGCAATTTATCGCGGCGCAACAAAAATCAGCCTATTTGGTATTGATTACAGCTATGACAACAATCACCACGCGGAAAAGGGTAGGGCGTGCGTTGAATTCTGGCTTGGCTTTGCGCGTGCGCGTGGGATTGAACTTGCCATGCCGGTAGAAACAACTCTCATGGATGCCAACTGCGGGCGCGAATCCAGGCTGTACGGATACGACACCGTAAAAATTGATTTTGACATCCAGCAAGACGGCACTTTAAAGCTGAAATTCACAGAGCGCACTGGGCTGCCAACTGCAGACGAGGTTGAAGCGCGGTATGACCACAGCAGGCCAATATCTGAACAGCATTTGAGGTGATCACATGAAACAGTATCGAATATTAAAAGATTTCAAAGGCTCACAGGATGGGCGATTTACGGAACAGTTTTTAAAGGACTCTGTGCGCCACCTGTCCGACTCCCTGTCTGATGTTGCAGTGGCTCAAAAATGGGCGGAATCGGTTGATGCATCCGGAGACCATCCGGAAACCGATCTGGAATCATCCGGAGATCATCCGGAAACCGAACAGCAAGAACAGCCAGCCAAATCCAAGAAAAAGAAATGACAACAGTCGTTTATACTGCCCCGACAGAAGAACCGGTCACGGCAACAGAAGCCAAATTGCACGCAAAAATCGACACGACCGCAGATGATGCGCTCATCACTATTTTAATTTCATCCGTGCGGCAACTGGCTGAATTAGAACTTGGGCGAAAGATTATCACCCAAACGCTGGACACGTATTTCGACGAATTCCCGGATGAAATCGTATTGATGCCGCTTCAATCTGTTACTTCGATTGCTTACGATGATGTAGACGGCGTAAATCAAACAATAAGCGCTTCGGAATATCGGGTTGACACATACGGTCATCATTCACGGATAACGCCAGCATACGGCTATTCATGGCCTTCTACGCGGCAACAAACAAACGCGGTAAAGGTGCGCTATGTTGCCGGTTATGGTTTGTCTGCGGCTGTTCCTGCATGCATAAAAAATTGGATGTTGATCCGCATTGCTCAAGCATACGAGCAGCGGCTTGCAATTAATTTTAACGGCCAGTCTGTTGAATTCCCGCGCTCTTATGTTGATGGACTTCTCGACCCTGAGCGGGTATTTGGTAGAGCATGAATATCGGGCGTTTAGATCAGCGGATTCGCTTAGACACAAAGTCCGTCACCCAGGAAACTGCATTCGGAACTGAGGTAGTCACCTGGGGAACTCATGCGACAGTTTGGGCAGAGGTAAAAGACGAGCTACCCAGTAAATCCGAAGCCGTAAAAGAAGGCTTGCGCGTAGCCACAAAACGCACTCGCATCCGCATCCGGTATCTTTCTACAGTAACCAGCGCCATGCGCGTGGTTTTGCTGGATCGAAGCAATGCCGTTCTGCAAATCATCGCCCCCCCTGCTGAAATCGGCAGAAAAGAGTACATGGAGCTGATGTGCGAAGAATATTCTACAGCCGGAACAGGCGGATAAATGGCTGCCGAATTTAAAGTTAAAGGGCTGCGCGAATTGCAGTTGATGTTGGATACCTTGCCAGCAAAACTACAAAAAAACGTGATGCGCAGCGCCTTGCGCAAAGGCGCTGTAATTATGCAACAGGATGCCAAGCAACGTGCACCAGTAGGCGAGCCAAACAAACGCAACAGAGAGCGTTATGGCGGCTATAAAGGCGCTCTGCGTGATTCTCTAAGAGTATCCACAGGAATCAAGCGCGGTGGAATCGTCACTGCAAGCGTAAAGGCTGGCGGAAAAGGCAAGAGCGGTGCTGATGTTTACTACGCGCGCTGGATTGAATATGGAGTTGCTGCGCACGGGATAAAGCGCGGAGATAAAGGCGTAAGGACCGGAACAGACTTGCATCCAGGATTTCCACCAATACCGTTTATGCGTCCTGCCTTAGATTCAAAAGCCTATGCCGCAACCGCCGCGATTGCCGAACACATCAAAAGCCGACTGACTCAAGCCGGACTAAATACCGAGGACATTGAACTATGACCACAAGATGGACAATAACTCCAGAATGGGCAGGAGAAACCGTTGCAGTCATCGGTGCTGGCCCGGACATGACACCAGAGCTTGCAAACAATTACAAAAAATATAAAACGATAGTAGTCAATCGGGCAATCGAATTCGCGCCTTGGGCAAGCATGTTTGTAGCTCTTGATCCACACCACCCTTTCTGGGATGCGGCTGAAAATTTCAAGGGTATTAAAGTCTGCGGCATCGAATGCGACATTGAGGCGCGATATGCTGGTATGCGCTACGAGCGCGTAACCGTTGACGGTGCAGACTTGGAAATCAGGAATAACGCCTTGGCTGCAATCCGCATTGCTGCAGAAATGGGCGCGAAAAAGATCATCCTGCTTGGCTTCGACCCAGAACGGTATGAAGAAGTCCACAAGCACACCGGATTCAGAGGGCTCAAGCAAGGACTTGAAAAGATCATCAGCGAACTGCAAGCAGCAGGTATTGAAATCGAGCGCATAGACTCCGAAAAACAATATCCCGGCACAAGGCCGCTTAAACGCGGTGAGCGCCGTCCGGGCGAGGTGGTTGATCCTGCCACCTTTCCAAAGATGAAGAAAACTAAATGAGCAAAGCAGTCAGCGCGGTTCGGTATCTGCTGGCGAACAATGCCAGTTTGATTGCACAAGTACCAGCGACGCGAATCATGGCTGGAATATTGCCGCAAGGCACGACGCTACCGGCTATCTCTGTAACCCATATTTCCACTACCTACGGTCAGCAGCTTTCAGGTCAATCAAGCTGGAATGAGTCGCGTGTGCAGGTGACGGTAATTGCTTCCACATACGTACAGCAAGCCACAGTCATGCTGCTAGTCAAGGCAGCCGTACCTCGCAACCGAGGAACCATAAACGGCGTAAAGGTGGAGTGCATCTTGCGCGAATTTGACGGACCGGACTTCACCGACGCCGACGCTGGCTTCTACATGCAGTCGATAGATTACAAGGTACTTTTTAACGAATAGTCAGGTTTTAACCTGCTTAAACCCGTTTCGGCGGGTTTTTTTATGCCCGCGATTTGCGGGCTTTTTTGTTTTTACAGGAGAAAAACATGGCAGCACATACCGCAATCGCAAGCCACTCAGAAGCTACTTATGCAATCAGCGCCGGGCTCCCGGCAACGTATGACGCAGCGGGCTACGCGGCTACCACGATCACATACACAGCTATCGGCAAAGTCGAATCATTCCCTGAATTCGGGCGTGAACAGTCCATAAACGAGTTTACCCCGATCAAGGGCGGCGTGGAGTACTACAAAGGCGTAGAGAAATACGGAACCGGAGATATGGTCGTAGGTGACGTGCCAGCCGATGCAGGGCAGGTAATCGTCAAGGCAGCGTCCGAGAGTAGTAATCACTACAGCATGAAAATTACTTATGCGGATGGTGAAGTTCACTATCTGGATGTACTGGTTGCATCCTGGAAGCTCACTCAAGCCGCCGAAGGTAACGCAATGAAGCGCACCGCAATGCTGGCAGTTTGCCGCGCCCCGGTAATCGTAGCAGCAGCATAACCATCTTTTGGCGCAAGCCAACACCCAGCACCGACCGGATACGTGTCTGCCTTTCGCGGGCAGCGCGTATCTGGCACGGGCTTTTTTAATGTCCGCGAAAAGGAAACAACACCATGAGCAATATCCGTAAATTTGCAGTACAAGAAACCAGCCGCTTACATCTGCGCAATGCTACCGATGAACTGATGTATGCCGAAGGCGCAGACGGAAAACCTGATCTGTCCAAGCCTATGACCGTAGTCCTCTACGGCCCAGGCTCCCCGCAATACTTGGCAGCTCAAGCAAAAAATCAGAATCGTATGGTTGAAAAGCTGCGCAGAAAAGGTAAGGTAGACCAGACAGCAGAGGAAAAAGCCAGCGAACAAGCGGAATGGCTGCTTGCCTGTACGCACAGTTTTGAAAACGTCCAATATGACGACTTGCAAGGCGAAGCAATGGCGCGGGCAATCTATACCGACCCTGGCATCGGCTTCATCGCGGATCAGGTTGGTAAGCATATCGGTGATTGGGCAAATTTTACGCCCAAATCTACGACCAATTAGCTCTGTTTGTCCGGCATAGCGCATGGCTCTCTGCTGTGCCGGAAAAAAAAGAGGGCGACAAGTCCACAGTTAAAAACGTATCCAGGCGCGCCTTGCTTGCGAAGTACGGCATTGACTCGCCGGATATGCCGCCGTGTGATGCGGAACACATCATTGCATATCTATTTGAAATCGGCCCGACAGTGCCCGCTGGAATGGGTGAAGCACCCTTGCCATGGTCAGAAATTGAAAGTTGGCAACAGTGCAACGGAATCACTCTAGAACCGTGGATATGCCGTTTTATCCGCAAACTATCCATTGAATTTATAAACGAATCCGAACGTGCAACAGCACATGACTGCAAAGCGCCTTGGGAATCAGAGCAATACGAACAGGCAGCACGATCCGAGCAGATTCGACGCTCACGTGATGCTATCCGCGCAATGTCCAATTGAGAATAATCCATGATTGCTGGAACCCTTGAAATCCGCCTGATGGCTGAAATGGCCAGCTTGAAGCGCGGCATGGACGAAGCTAACCGCACCGTCACGGGCGCAATGAGCCGGATTGAATCGGCAACGGCTACCGCTGCGCGCGCGCTTGGTGCATTCGGCGGAACTCTTGCGGTCGGCGCCATGGTTAATCAGCTTAATCAAGTCTATGACGCTCTGGCAGAGCTTGATGACATGGCGCAAAAGACTGGCGCCAGCGTGGAGAATCTTTCGCGGCTGCAAAAGGTTGCCAATGTTGTCGGGCAGGAATTCGGCGCGGTTGATGCTGCTCTAGTCAAGCTGGCTAAAGGCATGGCAACAGCCGACAGTGAAACGGACAAAGCGCAGGCTGCATTGCGTGCGCTCGGTGTTTCTGCAAAAGACGCATCCGGGAAACTGCGCGATCCAGGCGAGGTCATGATTGAGGTTGCCAGACGCTTGCAGCTGTATCAGGACGGGGCAGCTAAAGCCGCCCTGATGAATGATCTGCTTGGAAAGTCAGGGGCGCAACTGCTGCCATATCTGAATGACGTTGCTGAATTTTCCGGTCGTGTTCGGGCTGAGACAGATGCATCAGCAAAAGCAGCGGCACATCTTGGGGATTCTTTGGGATTTTTAAAGCAGCGCGTATCAGACGTTTGGTCAGATATGGCTGTGCAATTGTTGCCGGTATTGCTCAAAATAACAGACGCTTTTTCACAGTCGTCTGAAGCATCGAAAGACTTTTCAGCTGCGGTGAAGGCGATAAGTATCATACTTGAGGCGCTAATAGTTGTTGGGTCTACTGTAGCGTTTGCATTCCGAGGGATTGCGAACGAAGTTACTGGTATCTATGAGCGGTTAAAATTGATTGCAAAGGGTGATTTTTCAGGGTCGTGGGCGTTGTATGAAAAGATGCAAAAGGAGGCAGCTGCCGCACGTAAAGATCACGATGCATTTATTGATGCAATCATGGGCGGGCAAAAAAAGCTAGATCAGGTAGCTGCTACAGCAAAGGAAAATAAAAAACAAGAGCTTAATTACACATCAGGGGGAACCAGTGCCGCAAAGGCGATCAAGGAAGCAAAAGATCAAATTAGCGACTACCAAAAACTTGCTTATGAGCTATCTAAGCTCACGGCAGAGCGTTACCGGCAACTGTACGCAGGCCGGGAACTGACGCCAGTTGAAAAACAACTAAGCGACCTTGCATCCAGCATTGCCGACGGTACAAAGAAAATGACCGCAGAGGAATTTGCGGCTGCTGGCGCAATGATTAAAGAAGCGGGCGCAGCTGGACAGCTTGTTGACGAACAGCAAAAACTGTTTGCAATCCGTGAGCGCAACGCAAAGATTTCAGACGATTTCCGCATGTCTGAAATGGATAGACTCGAACGTCTAAAAATGGAAGCTGATTTGGTCGGTAGAAGCGCGGAACAACAAGCGATTCTACGGGCTGAATACGAAGCGCAGGCAAGACTAAAGCGCACGGTTGCCGACATTGCAAACTCAAACCCAGGAGATTTGCGCGACCTAAAGGAAGAAGAAATGTTTATCGAAAATCTGCGCAAGGAGAGTGAAGCGCGGATCAAGATTATCAAAGATGAAGAATTAGCAAAGGCACGTGCAAAACTGGATGCAGCAGCTCTTGCAATTCAGCAAGACAAGCCAACACAGGATCGTACAGAACTGGTTGGCTGGGGCGTTACCAACAAAATGGCATTTGATGCCGTTGAATCTGAGCGCGTCTTTAATCAGTGGCGTATGCAAGACATTGACGCTCTTGAAAAGCGGCAAAAAGACTATTTCAGAGAATACGAACTGGCTGCTGATCAAGCGCAAATGGCGCTGCTGGATAAAGATAAGCAGGTTTATCTTGCCGAGACTGAGCGAATTAATGAAATCAGGCGTTTACGTGCAACCGGCGAAGCGCACAACATTGCATTGGCGGATCAGTATGCCAAGACTCTGGAAAATCGCGGCTTGATGGAAGAGGTTGGCTATGCAATTGCAAAGCGGAACTATGCGCTGGCAGCGCAAGAGCTGGAAACGGCGCAGAAATCAGCAGAAATAAAAGACATTGAAGCAATGCGATTGGCTGCGATTGAAAAATACCAGACCAAAATTCAGGAAATTCAAGATCGGCAATTCTCACAGCTTGACCTGCAAGTTTACGGAGAAAGGGAGCTGGAAAGCCAAAAGGAAGCGCAACTCAAACTTGCTGCCGAAGAATACATTCAAACAGCAAAGCAGATTGAATCCGGTAAAGGGATCATTGAAATCCAAAAGGAACAACTGAAACTACAAGAGCATATTGCCATATATAAAGAGCACGCGAGCGCCGGACAGGCGGCAAGCAGAAACGCAGAGAAAGAATCGCTAGAAAGACTTGCGGAAGAAAACAGGCTAATTCATGAAAGATTCGACGCTCAACGCTGGGAAGACCGCATAAACCGTTTTGAGCAAGATTTGCGTACATCCTGGCTACGCTTGCTTGATCACAATACACAGTCATGGAATGCGTTTATCAAAGGGCTGCTGAACACATTCAAGACAAGCCTGTTTGACGAAATCTACCGAATGCTGCTCAAGCCGTTTACGTTCAAAATCATTGCTTCTCTGGTTGGATTGACCGGTGCTGGTGCGGCTGGTGCGGCGGCTGATAAGGCGCTTGGTACAGCAATAGATGGATCGTCTTTGCTGAGGGATTTTAAGGATAGCGAAGGCAATGGATTTGGTGTAATGAATTGGCTATCTGTCGGGAAAACAATCTGGACAGGTATGAGTAATGGTTTTGCAGCATTCGGGAATTCAATTGCCGGATATACCAGTCAATTCGGGATGTACCTTGTCAAAGGGCAGGGCATGCTGTCAGATTTTGGCACAATGTTGGTTAATTCAGCAGGCAAAATATCGCTTGCCGCATCCTACATAGGCGCAGCCGCAGCCGGCATTTCCATCGGCTCGCTACTGGCTGGCGATAAATCCGTGCTAGGCATGGATGGGCTCACAACTTCCGCAATAGGGGCAGGTATCGGTGCAATCTTTGGCGGCCCGATAGGTGCATTCGCTGGCGGTATTCTCGGCGGAGTTGTCAATGCGCTATTCGGCATGGGTGAAAAGAACTATGGAGCAACCAACGTAGCCGGATCGTTCACCGGCGCAGGCTTTTCCGGGAATCTCCAGACAGACTGGACACAAAAAGGCGGCCTATTCCGTAGCAACAAATCCGGCACAGTTGAAGAAGCATTGTCCGAAACCGCGCAAAATGCCCTGAATGGAATCACTTTAGGGGTTGCCACATCCTTTGGAAAACTCCTAAGCGTAACCGGTGAAGCGGCCCGCTCCCTTGACGGTTGGGCATTTGCCATCAAGCGGGAAATCAAGACAGACGAAGATTGGAAAAAGCTCATTGCCGATCTTGGCGACAGCATGGGCAAACACCTGATCCCGGAAATCGAATCGTTCCGCAAAGAAGGCGAATCTTTAGCTGATACCGCGATCCGGCTCACAGACACCTTCATTGTCACTCAAGCGATTTATGACATGCTGGGTCATTCTGCCTATGCGACCGGCCTGGCTTCGTTGCAAATGCGTGATGATCTTGTACAGTTGTTTGGCGGGCTGCAGCAGACTTCGCAAGCCATGAGTTCGTTTTACTCCAATTTCTACACGGCTGACGAACAAAGAGCAAATTCGATCCGACAAATCGACAATGCGTTCAAATCTCTCGGCTTGACCATGCCGGAAACCCGGGAGCAATTCCGCCAGCTTGTCGAGGCTCAAGACTTGACCACAGCAGAAGGGCGGCTACTGTTCGCGGCCCTGATGCAAATTGCTCCAGGATTCGCTGCGGTGACTGACCCGATCGAGGACGTTGCCCAAAAGTTGAAAGATTTGGCCGAAGCGGCAAAGCAGGCTATGAATTCGATTGCTTCCAGCCTTGACCAGATGAGGGGAACTGGGGTGGCTAGTACATTCCAAGCGCAATTAAGGCTGAATTCAGCCATGAGCGCGGTCACGGCTGCAATGCCTTGGATCACATCATGGGATCAGCTGGCAACAATTCAGATTGAGGACGCTGCGCAGTATTCCGATGCAAACAAGATTCTGATTGCCGAAGCAATAGCAGCGGGCGCAGCTCTCGGTCAACTAGTCAAGACAGCCGAAGATGCGGCAAAAGCGCTCAAGGATAAAGTGATTGCTGACGCATTCGCTGCCTTGCGTCGTGCGGTGGATGCAGAAAAAGACCGGTTGACCAAAATCTACAACGAACAGACCAAGGCGCTTAACGACAACATCAGCAAACTTCGCGGCCTTTCTGATGCTCTCGGAAGTACGCTGGATAGCATCAGGCCAATGTCTCGCGGTGCGGCTCAGGCACAGCTGACAAGCGCGTTATTGCTTGCAAAGACAGGCGGAATATTCCCGACTGCTGATGAACTTTCCGGGGCATTGCGTGCGGTATCTGAGCCTAGTCAATGGCTGTTTAGCAGCTTCGTGGATTATCAGCGCGATCAGGCTTATACGGCGAACACGATTGACGCTCTGAAGAAGTTGACCGATGGCCAGCTGAGCATCGAGGAACAAACGCTCAAGCAACTGGAAGACACCCATAACGCGGAAATGGAGCGTCTTGACGCGATTATCACCAGCGCACAGGCACAGATTGACGCGATGAACGGCGTTAATACTTCGGTTCTTTCGGTTGCTCAGGCCCTGGCAAATTTTGCTCAGGCTATGGGTGTTCCGGTCAGCAGCATAGGCGGCGAAAATAACGCACCGACAAGCGCAGGCGGCTCTAGTGTTGCGGGTAGCAAGCTGGATGCCTGGAACTCGGTGCCGAAAGGCCCGATTACTCGCGGCACCTATCAAGGGCTACCAATTGGCTACACCGAAGCAGACGCGGGCGGAATCAATTGGGTAGAGGGATATGGCAATGCGGTGGATCCGTATGCAGAAGTACAGCGCAGGATTGCTTTAAGGCAAGCGCTTGGAATTCCTGGCTTTGCTTCCGGCGGTGTTCACGAAGGCGGCTGGCGTATGGTAGGCGAGGATGGCCCAGAAGTTGAATACACACCGCCATCAAGAATCTACAGCAACAGAGACAGCAAAAAATTGTTTGATGTTGATGCAATAGTTAATGAAGTCCGCGAACTCCGCAAAGAGGTAAAAGCAGGTCATGTAGCCATTGCCACAAATACCGGGAAAACTTCGCAAATCATGCGCAGATGGGAAGGTAACGGCGTACCTGTTCGCCTTGCCGATTCTGCCGACCCACTGCAAGTTAATGTTGTTGAATCCGTAGCCGTGCCGGTGAGCTGATGAAAATAATAAGACCTGTACCAATCACTGACGCGAATTTGACGAGTAGCAATCAGGCGGCGTTGGATTCTGGCATATCGGCTTATAACTCTGGCACAACTTACGCGCAGGGCGATCTGGCAATAGTCAACTCTCCGTCGGCTACCGTGACGATCAGCCAAGCAGCTCCGGCGGTCATCACGTGGAATGCGCACTACATGACCGAAAAAACTCCGGTAGTTTTTACGACCGACGGAGTATTGCCGACCGGGATCACGGCAGGGCGGGCTTATTTCATCCATTCAATTATCGACGCAAACCGCTTCCGCATTTCAGCCAGTATCGGCGGCGCTCCGATTGTTACCACTTCTGCCGGATCAGGTACGCATACCTGTACGGCAAGCACGCATTTTTTGTATGAATCTTTGCAGGCCGGGAATACCGGAAATGTTCCGCGTGTTCCTGAATCTGTATGGTGGGTAAAAGTCAGCTCCACAAATCGCTGGGCAATGTTTGATACCACGTTAAACAGCGTGACGACAGGTAGTAGCGTAGAGGTCGTGATTGATTTTGATTCTTTGGTCGATTCTGTTGTGCTACTGAATCTAAGCGCATCCAGCGTGACAGTTGTTATTGAAGACGATAGCGAGGGCGAAGTATATAACGAGACTCACGACCTCACGGCAACAAGCGGAATTATTACAATTTGGGATTACCTGTTCGAGCCAGTATATCGTGATGGCGCCCTGTACCTGTCCGGACTTCCGCCGGTAATTAACGGCACGATCACAATCACAGTGACTGAGATTTCATCTGATGCTCTGGTGCAAGTCGGCACGTGCGTTATCGGATCAGAGGTTGAAGTTGGCGGAACTCAATACGGGGCAGGGGTTGGATTACAGGATTATTCAACCATTGATGAAAACGACTATGGATTTTACGGCATCCAGGAGCGCAGCTTCTCTGATACCGGGAGCCTGCAGGTCTACGTTGAAAATTCCAAGGTTGACATGGTTGTTAGGCTCTTGAAGTCGCTACGCGCCACAGCTTGCGTTTACATCGGTTCTGATGATTTCAAATGCACCTTCTACTACGGCTTCCCAAGCGATTGGAATATGACTATTCCATACACAACTCACTCAATTCTGAATATTGAAATCAAGGGCTTGACATGACAACTATAACAGAACTGCCGCCATTCCCTGACCGCGGGCTATCTGCCGAAGCATTTCAGTCTGCTGCTGACGATTGGGGAGGCGCGCTTGGCAATTTTGGCGATGAAATTAATGCCGCTGCCGTGGAAATGGACGCTGCCGCCGTTATTGCTGACGAAGCCGCCGGACTGATTGCCGAAACAAAATGGGTAAGCGGCACAACGTATGCACTCGGGGATGTTGTATGGTCACCGATCGATTACCAGACATACCGCCGCATTGTTGCCGGGGCTGGCACAACTGACCCAAGCGCAGATGGCACGAACTGGCTGAATATCACGAGCAAATCCAAGGTAACACGGTCTGTCCGGACTTCAAACACGATTCTAGGAAAATCGGATCACGGTAAGTTGATTGAAATAACGACCGGCGGATTTACCCAAACTCTCACGGCGGCGGCAACCCTGGGTGATGGCTGGTGGTGTGTCCTGTATAACAGCTCATCCAGCGAAGTTTTGCTGGATCCAAACTCTACAGAGCAGATTGACGCTCTATCCACTTATTATATGTACGCCGGGGAATGTCGGCTTGTTGTCTGCACTGGCACGGCGTTTTATACGGTCATTTACAAGCCATTTTTCCAACGATTTTTGTCAAGCTTTACGTTTACAAAACCGCCAGGATATAAGGCGCTTGGTGTTCGTCTTTGGGGTGGAGGTGGATCTGGTCAGCGTACTAATAATGCAGGCACGTTATCAACTGGCGGTGGTGGTGGCGGGTGCGTTGAAGCGATTATCCCGACCTCGCTAATCAGCACAACTGAATCTGTAACCGTCGGCACTGGCGGGGCAGTTGTTACTACAGTTGCAAACGGCAATAACGGAAGCGGTTCGCTTTTTGGCTCATTGCTGGATGTTGGTGGCGGTGGTGGCGGTGGTGACGGGTTTGGTGGCGGCTCGGCATCGGTTGAGGCAAGCAATCCGGTTGGGTTTGAGGGTGGAAACCCGACAGCAACACCAGGTAAGGCAATCTACGGCGGCGGGGCTTCGAGTAATAATGCATCTGCGGCATCTGGCGGGTCAATCTACGGCGGGGCGGCTGGCGGTTCTGTTGATGCATCTGGCAATCTTCGGGCGGCTGGCACAAGTTTAATGGGCGGCTCTGGCGGCGCAGCTTCGATCGCAGGAAACGGAACAGACGGAAGCGTTCCAGGTGGCGGCGGCGGGGCAACACAGACAGGTACGCAGTCAGGAAAGGGTGGCGATGGCGCTGTTGAAGTTTGGGGGCACGCATGATCTTACCAGTGGTTTCTGCGTGGCCTTCGCGGTTTGCTACTCGCGACACGTATAACGACTCTGCAAGCCTGTTTGGTGCGTCGCTTGGAAGTTTTTCTAGTGCCGCCGGTGCGTTGCTTACTCAGTGTTTGGCTGATTCTGCGCGGGTGGCTGCGCTTGCTGAAACTCGCGGCGCTATCAAGTGGATTAGCGGCACATCTTATGCGGATGGTTTTGTAGTCTGGTCGCCTTCTAATTTCATGACATACCGCAGGAAGGGCGCTGGCGGCGGCACGACTGATCCAAGTGCGGATTCTACGAACTGGCAGGAACTGACATTTCGTCCAAAAATTGTTCGGGATGCGCGGACTTCGAACACGGCGCTGAACTCGCTTGACAGAGGAAAGCTGATCCATATTACATCAGCATTTACCCAAACTTTTGCGCCGTGTGCAAGCCTTGGTTCAGGCTGGTGGTGCATTATCTACTCGTCATCGTCAAATGCCTCGCTGTTGAATCCTGACGCCTCAGAGCTAATTGACGGACTGACCCAATACTACATGTATTCAGGTGAAGCGCGGTTGATCATGTGCAATGGATCAGCGCTGCACTCTGTTGTGCTTAAGCCTTTTTACCAACGGTTTACATCCTCCGCAACATTTGTCACCCCGCCCGGATATAAAGCAATCGGCGGTATTTTATGGGGCGGCGGAGAATCCGGGCAGCGTACTAATTCCCTTGAGTTGGCATCCAAAGGCGGCGGTGGGGGTGGTTGTTCGCAGTTTGTCCTGCCCGTCAGCGTGATAGGCGCTTCGCAGACTCTTACCATAGGCGCTGGCGGTACCGCTGTATCCGGCGTGGCTAATGGAAATCCGGGCGGGAATACGACTTTTGGTAGTTTGGCAACTGGCTACGGCGGCGGAACGATTACGGCAAATTGCGGCGGCGGTCGGGCGGCGATTACGGCAGAAAGACCTGTTTGCTTCGAGGGTGCAACGTCTCGCAATGGATTTGTTTATGACGCGATATTTGGCGGTGGCGGCTCAAGTGCTGACGGGCTGGATGACAGCGGCTTTTCTTACTTTGGCGGTGCTGGTGGTGGCTCGGTTGCAGAAAATTCGACCGTAGGCGGCGCGGCTGTTTCTTTGCTGGGCAGCACGATCAACACCACGGCCGGCGCAAAAACTGTCACGGCTACGCCTGCTGTTGGGGATTTGATATTGGTTTTTGTGGTTGTTTCCGGCGATACTACATGGGATAACCCAACTGATAACAATTCCAGCGGCACATATACGCTAATAGGCTCGCAGATAAACAACGGCGGCTCTATTTACGGCAGCCTTTACATCAGAGATAGCCTGATCTCTTCCGCCAATTCCACAGTTTTTACTTTATCAAATCCTGGCTCCGACACTGGCGGCGGGCTGGTTGTTATAAAAGTTACCGGCATGGCAAAGGCTGGGAGTAGTGCGGTACGTCAAAGCAAAAGTAATTTTGGCAGCGGGACGCCGACAACTGGCTCATGGCCAAGCGCAAAATTGACGACGAATCCTGTGATTGGTGCGCTCATAAATGGTTCTAACCCCGCCGGAATTACGCCAACAACCTCCTATTCTGAGCTACTCGATACAGGGTATTCCACCCCAACCACCGGGGTACAGATACAGTCCATAAACTCTGGTGATACGTCTAACAACATGACATGGGGTAGTGCGCCCGCTTCTAATTATGCTTGCATTGGGGTAGAGCTGGATGCAACAAACATTGTTGCCGGAACCCCAAACACTGAAGGCGACAGCTATCTAGGCGGCGCTGGCGGCGTTGGCAGCTCTGCGGGCAATGGTACGGCTGGCTCTGTTCCAGGTGGTGGCGGTGGGGCAACACAGACAGGAACGCAGTCGGGCGCAGGCGGCGCTGGTGCGGCTGATATTTACGGGGTTTGCTGATGGCGATTGAACAGGATTGGACAACAGCGGCAGGACTTCCGGCGCGGGCGATTCGTACAAAATTCGGCTATCGCTGCGGGTATGTTGGAGTGCCGAAAACTTTTGCTATGTACGGCATCTGGGCGGATATGGTGCTGGCTGGTGGTGAGACTCCGAAAGGTATTTTTGGGGTGCATGGCTTTATCACTTACAGCGGCAATTCGTGGGCTGGCTCAAGCTATACCGGGGAAGGGCACAGCACGAAAGAAACGCCTGGCGATCCTGAATACTGGTGGTTAGGTTTTGATTGCTCGAGGTGGGCACCTGATAATGACGGCTCGCAGCATGACGCTTTTGATTATGAGATTGTCATGGATGAGCAGGGCAGGCGGCGCAGGCGAAGGATTGCACGGCGGCGGAAACTGCCTTATGTCATTGAGCAGTGCGAGGATTTGGCGCAGCGGTTGGTTAATCGGGAAACGCGGCTGACGTTGAATCAGCGCACCAATATATACAACAGGAAGATTGTTTATTTGGACGGGTTGGGGCTGGTTGCGCCTACTTAGAATTTTCCAAATAGCGTTAAAAAGAAAATAACCGCCGCTCTGCGGCTTTTTTTATGTCCGTAGAAAGGGAAATCATGCCGGAAAAAGATCCATCAGGGTGGAGTGGAATTGTTTGGCTAATCGCGATCGGCTCAGCTTTTGCCGGTGGAATCATGGCCTGTTATCTGAAATGGCAAGGCAAAAAGGCATGGCAAGGCAAAAAGGCATCGAAAATGCAGTTGGTGCTTGAATGGGTGATTGGCTCTTTGCTTGGATTTTTTGTTTTCATGCTGACGATCAGTCTAGGGCTTGATGAGGGCGTTTGCGGATTCGCTGCGGCAATGTCCGGCAGTATGAGCACATCTTTGCTTGCGATCATCCAGGAAAAGATTAAAAACAAGGTGGAGGGGCTGTAATGGACGATAGCGACCGTGCAACAGAGCAGGAAGAAATGCAACTAGCTGCATCCATGAGGTTTAGGAAACCTGTTCTGCATCCCAATGGGCTTTGTTACAACTGCGGCGAATCGACACCCGGAATATTCTGTGATGCGGACTGCCGGGAAGATTGGGAGAAGCAAAAGGCGGCTGAAAAACGCCATGGTTATGGATAACGGTATTATTGTTTTTACTGCCTAGAAAATGACCGATTTAAACGTGATTTGAGCCGTTTATTTTTGTTCGATAGGTGAATGTTCGATTGCAACAAGAAAGCCCGCCCATGGCTTAATTTGGTGGGGTTTTGCTTATATAGGTGAAGAATGCCATGTTGAATGACTTAAAAGAGCTGTTTTTAGAAAATTATTGTCAGATTTTGCTGGTTTGCGTGGTTTCTGCAGCTGCAATTTTGGCATCTGGGTAAAGACCAATAAAAAGCACCCAGGCGTTCATCGGCATTTTACGATCACCAGCTTCCCAGCGTTGCCATGCTCGGATGCCGACATGGACGGAAGATGCGGCGGCTGATTGGGTAAGCCCGGAGGCTTGCCGGGCATCCTTTATTTGTTGTGGGGTTGGGTTGGTCATTGGATTTTCTTGATCTTTTGCTTAAAAAAGGAGTGTGCTTCCTCCACAGCATCCAGGTCTGCGTCCGTGATACCAAGAACAGCAAGCGCTTGGCCATCTTCAAGAGCGCTTAAAACTGCCTGATTGTCGTCTCCTCCGGTTTCAGCCTGGATTTTTTCGATTATCTGTTTTGCGTCCATTTCACTCTCCTTTAATGCCCCTTGCGGGGCGGTTGGTTTTTACTTAGCAGCCTTTTCTGCTGCCAGCCTTGCTTGAAATGCTTTTGCTCTTTCGGTAGCAGCCTTTGCATTTTCTTCAAGTCTCTTTGCTACTGCGGCCAGATCAGCGGCTTTTTGCTCTTCGCAGCGTGTGTCGATTTCGTTTTTAGGTGCTCTTAACATTTTATATCTCCTTCGTTTCCGCCGTGCACCATTGCTTGGTTGATGTGTGTATTATACGGCCATTGGCCGTAAAAGCAAGCGATATTTAACTATTTTTTTGACATAGATCAACAAACATTCACTTTTTTGAAAGAACATCATGAAAAAAACATTATTACTGTTTTTTATGCTGTCAGGCTGTGCAATCAATGACCCGATAGGCGCAAAGTATCAGCCATCGACAAATACCGGTCGGCTGATTGTTTCTGATCTTGTCGCGACTTCGCATAATTTGGACGCGGCAGTACAGGTTGGGGCGCTTGCTGCTGATGATCCGGCTCCCGGGTGCATCAGGGCGGCGGTCAATCGGTTTGGCGTGGATCAGGAAACATTCAAGCCTGAAATATCCGGGTTGATTAGCGCGGCATCTGTTGGCTATATCAAGGCTCGGCAGATTGAGAATAGAGCGCCGGTCAGTCAGGAGTGCAAAGCTCTTGTCGGGGATATTTTGCTGCGGAGACTTGCGCCATGATTAACAGCCGGAAGATTGCTGACCTGAACGCGGATACAGCGGAGAAGTGCAGAAAGTTTGTCGCGCTGTGCATAGAAAATAACATTGACATAATCATAACCAGCACATACCGGGATTATGCGTCACAGGATGCGCTATATGCTCAGGGTAGGACATTGCCGGGAAACAAGGTCACGAATGCAAAGGGCGGGGAAAGTTTTCACAACTTCCGCTGTGCTTTCGACTTTGCGCCTATCGAAAACGGGAAAATTGACTGGAGCAATACGGAATTGTTTGAACGGTGCGGCGAACTTGCTGAATATGTCGGGCTGGAGTGGGCAGGACGTTGGAAACGATTTAAAGAACTGGCACATTGTCAATATACCGGCGGCTTGACGCTGGCTCAATTGCGGGAGGGGATGGCAGCATGACCGAACCCACAAAAGGCTTCATCTACTACGCTTCCGGGTATAAGTATCAGCTCAGGCAGGATGCGCAGGCAGAATCCGGTATTGCGCTACCGGCTCCAGCATCTCACGAGTATTTTGACATTAGCACAAGCGGCCTGATTACCGTCAAGCGCGGGTATGCTTGGGATGGCGCGTCATCCGTTGCGATTGATGACCCGGGCACAATATACGCCAGCCTTTTTCATGATGCCGGGTACCAGGCTATCCGCTGCGGGTTGATTGATGGCAGGTGGAGAAAAGAGCTTGACGCGATGTACAGGCGGCTTTGCATTGATGGAGGAGTGATTCCGGCTCGGGCTGAAGCGCATTATTTGGCCTTGCGGATTGGCGGCGGACAGTACAATAAGCTGGTCAGCTCTGATTATCCTACGCTGGTTGCACCTTGATCCAACTGTTGCAATTTTTGCAAGAGTTCAATTATCTCTTGATAAAATAATCATTATTTAGCATATTCGCCAATAATCTTTATTTGTATCAATATGTTGGTTAATTGATGGGTAATTGATTATTTTCAATTGTCCAGTGCCTTATTTTCTGCCTTGCTTCAATTTCATCAAGTTTCTTTATCGGCATCCGGTAGGTAAACGCTGGTTTTCACCCAAATTTCGCGTTCTGTGTTGTCGATTTTTTGTGCTATTTGTGCCCCAGAACGTGCGTTAGCTTCTGTTAGCTCAGTAAGTTTATCGGTATCTCCGTTCGGCCACTGTACGAACCAATCTGCGACCATAATTTTTTTCTTTTTATTCGGCTTGGGCGGCGGGATGATTGTTGGCTCTTGCCAATATAGTGTTCTGATTTGCATAAATTTCCCACCCAGCACAGGAATTCCATCCTCTGAATACCTATATGCATAATCACCAAAGCGCACTGTAAGGCCGCTCACGAATAGCGGGAAGTTGTGATTTCCTTCGTGGTGCAACTCATAAACAATACCATGACCCCTTAACAGGCAAAACACAGGATCGTCAACCTGCAGATAGTACCCGTCCATCATTATTTGTTTGGTTTCGTTTTCCATGCCCGCACCTCAATAAAGATTCTCTGAATACAGCGTCCCGCCGTTCGCATCATCGCCTCCGCATCGCCTGAGGATTTGTCCGGCTGCTTGAGCGACTTTCCATGCTTCGGTTCGGGTCATGAATACCCCGCGCTGGTCAATGAAGCCTTGAACGTCTTTTAAGATTCCTTCTTCAAGTTCTTGATCGATTACTGGATTTAATCGTATTGTCCGCAGCATTACTCCGTCAAAATGCCTTGCTCCAGTAATAATTAAGTCGGCTTTGTCTCCTCTTAATATCTTAAGTGCAGCGCATACTACACGACGACCTACATCAGCACCGGGCGGCAAGGGTGTTTTGGTTTCGTTAGTCATTTTCAGCTTCCCCTAAAAATGCAAAATCGCAATCTACCAGCCGGATACAAGACAGTTGCCCTGACCATCGGCGCGCTAAAGATTATTGGTTTTTCTTTCATTCCACACCCCAAAATTTTGAAAAATAAAATCCAGTCCGCTGCATTTCAGCATCGGCGGGGCGCGGCTTTGGTGTGTGTCGTTTCGGAATTTTGCGGAAAAAATCAGCTTTTGCGGAAAAATGCTGTTTTTTTGGCTTGAGGTAAAACGCGGTAAGCTATTGTTTGTTGGTGCCCGGGACCGGACTTGAACCGGTACAGAGATTTCTCCCCGACGGATTTTAAGTCCGTTATAGAAATCCAATAATAGCAAGGCTCCCAGCGCGTTTTTCAGTCCGCAAAAAACGCTAATTTGACCGATTCTTGCCCAATGTTTGCTGATGTGGTCATTTTTTTGCGGACATAAATTTTGCGGAAATTCTGTCATTTTGTCGGGCTCGTTTTATCACCCTTCCGGGCGCGGATGTAATGCTCAGTCATGCCGATTTTGGAATGGCCAAGCTGCTTTTGGGCGCTGTGTATCCCGGCAGTTTCCGCCTTGTCTGTTCCTGCCTTGGCTCTCAGGTCGCGGAATTGAAACGCGGCAATCTGTGCAGCAATGGCTGGATTGCTTTTCGCTGCCTGCTCTCTCGCCTTGTCGAATCGTGCCCGCAGTCCGTGCGGCGTGAGCGCCTGTCCGCTGGTTGCACAAATCAATGCCAGCGAATGAACGGAATAGGTTTTTTTGCGTTCGTGTATCCTTGAAAGCAACTTTTCCAGCTCGCCAGTAATGGCAATTCGCAGCTTTTTCCCGGTCTTTCCTTGCTGAATATGAATCACGCCGTCTTTAATGTCCGCTGCGCTCATTTTGAGCGTGTCTGCCGGTCTTTGTCCGGTCAGGTAGGCAAGGTCTAATGCATCGCGCAAAGTCTCGTCTGCGGCATTCCAAACGGCTTTATATACGCCATCCTCAATGTAGATATCCCGGCCTTTCTCTGAAAATCCGCGAATCCCTCGGCATGGGTTATCTAAGTCTGTGATACCCCATTTCCGGGCGCAATTCCAAATGTGAGACAAAAGCGCCTTTTCCCTGTTGGCTCGGACTTCGGAAGACTTGCCGCGCATGTCAAGATATTGACGTACGTGAATCGGGCGAATATCTGCCAGCCTGGGAGCAGTGAAGAATCCACACAGGAACCGCAATTCTTTGATGTTGTCTTTTTGGGTGCGCTCGGCTTTCTTTGGGATTTCTTCTCGCAAATATCTTTCGGCTACCTGCCGAAAGCTGAGAACAGAATCAGCGTGCTGCTCATCCTGCTTTAATTCTAACCATTTCTGCACAGCGGCGGTGTAATCGGTGCCAAGTTGCACTTCTATACGCGGTTTCCCGCCCATGTCCAGAGCGTAGTAAATCACATCACCCCGGCGGCGGGCTCTCATGCCTTTTGGCAGGTGCAAATTGACAGTTGGACGGCGACCCATTATCCGAACCTTACAGCCTTGATTGTTGTTGGCGGTTGCCACATAGGCGCATCATCCTGTGCGGCGCGGCCTAGCTTGCCTTCGACTGCAGTTATTGCCACTACCGGACAGCCAAGCGCGTTCACCCGAAAGGCGATCCCTTCCCGGCGCAGATATTCAATCTGTCCGGCTTTTGTTTTGCGTCCGGTTAGGATTTGCAGGTCTTCGGTAGTGTAGAAGCGGCTCATGGCGTTAATCCATCTCCCTGTGCAAATTGCAGATATGCGCTTGGTTTTGGTCTGTCCGTTTTTCAATTTCTTCGACGGCTTTTTGTAGTTTTGTTATATCTTTGGTGTTGTAAATCACCGACCAAAAAGCCCAGCTAAAAAAGAGCATAGCAATCACAATTAATGTTATGTTTTTTATTGCGTTTATTATCTCGGCTTTCATTTTTCATTCAGCTCGGCTAAGACGGCATCCGCTGCAGCTACGGCATCATGCGCAATTTCTATTGGTCTAAAATCAAGGTAATTTTGTCCGGCCATCAGTCCTCCAAGCGCATGTGCAGCCAGCAAAATCCTGGTGTTCTGATTATGCGCAGTGGTCAGCTGGTCAATTATCTGTTCCACGCTTTCCTTTTTGCCATTGTGCAGGTTCTCAATGTCTTTCGTGATTTGGCCGATGTTTTCAAGCGGCTCGTTTAGTGGTATCTGCCTTGAGATTCTCGCTTCGTGGTCTGCCATTTGTTCGTGTTCAGTCAGCATGGTTTTCTCCTGGTAAATTTTTACCGGCTTCAAGTTCAGCCAGTGATATTCCAAGTCCAATTACCGTATGCTCCAGCCTTTTAATTCTTGCTTCCAGGTCAGCAAATTCGCTCGCCTTCTTCGGCTTCTGCTGAATCAAAAAAACATTGGCAGAGCTTTGCAGGTTGTACATGTTGCACGCTGTAATAGGGAAGTCATGAGCAGCTTGCGCGGCCTTGGTTAGCTCGGTCATGCTGGAGTAGGTTGTACCGTTCATTTCTTGCCCTAGAAGCCAATCCCGCAGCGCGAATTTCTGCGCATCGGTCAGGCTGTTTTTCTTTGGTTTGTCGGTCATATTGTCCTCTCTGGTTAATTTGCCGGTCTTTCCCGGCTGTCACCATCTGCTCAGTTTCACGGCTCTCGGTTTGCCGTTTAAAGGAGGTGATTCATCGGGGAAATCAAGATTCGGGGACCCGATGAATCGTCGCTGTGCATTTCGACTGAGCACCTATGCACGAACGCTACGCAAAATGTCACCCCCGAAACTTGGCATTACTTGCCTGCAAGAAAGCTTCTGTTAAAGCTAAGCGTTACCAGTCCCTGTGCGGTTTCCGGTGACAACTCATCTCCAGGCTCGGAAAATACAGCCACCATGTCAGCAATAAACGTGTTCACCATGAAATCCACCGCTGCCAGATTTTGAGGATGATTTCTTTCCCAAACTACATGCTGCAGCTGTTGCGGTATATCTCCAAATTGATAGTTCCGTTTAAGCATTCGATCCAGGTATTTGTTAGGGATTGCGCTTGCATCAACTGGAACCTGTTTAAATCTTTCGCTAATTTCACTCATGATATTACCCTTTAAAATTCACCCACCTTCACGCCATTACTGACGCAAAAAGCAAGTGTGTACTCAATCAGGCTTGCGCCCCTCTTTTTGCTCATAGCCGCTGTACTTTCGCGGATATTTACAAACTCGTTTTCCAGCCCAGGAACAATTTCCACACCTTCTTTTGTCGCGATTGCGTGGCCGGAAACTAGTAAAACTTTCCACTCTGCTGCTGTGCGTTCTTTGCCTGCCCACTTCATTCCGCTATTTGCAATGTCCGAACATAGCGCGTGAAATTTGGCGTTCTGTTCGCTGCTGCGCGTGGCTGGCTTGATGATTACTTGCCAGCCTTCAGGAGCTTGCTGCACGGCATTTTGTGCGCGGCTCCGTGCGGCGTTGTGGGCCAGGATGAAGTGCATTAGGCTGCTTTCTTTTCGGTCAGCTCTGACGCTGCATTGATGATTATTTCGTGCGCGTCCTGTTCGCTGCATTGCCATGTGCACCGGATAATGTGCACAAGATTTGCGGCTGGAATGATGATCGGAGTTTTTTTAACAACAGCTTGCTGATTCTGTTCCGGATCTGCGTTTTTCTTTTCCACTGGCTGCGTTTCATTGGTTCCCCCACTTTGCGCCACTGCCTTTGCAGCTGCGGCCTGAACGTTGATATCCTTTGCCCGTTGAATGTCCGCATCAATACGGGCTTGCCTGGCTTCTTCTTCTGCCTTGGCTCTGGCTTCCGCTTCGATCTTGGCTTGCGCCTTGGCTTCCTCTTCTTTGCGGATTTTTTCCCGCAATTCTTCGGCCTTCTTGGCTTCGGCGGCTTCAAAGTCAGATATGCGCAATTTGATAACGTTGGTCAGGTCGTCATTGCTCTTGCTAATCAGGTAAGCTTCATCGTGGAACAGGTGCATGTGATCTTTTGCCAGTTCGCGCATCGTGTTCAGGTTGATTTCGATCTTGTCCGCAATCAGGCTCGCATCTATGGTGCATTTCGTCAGTTCATTGTTGATTGCTTCCTTGACGCTGGCTATAGACTTTTTTCCCTTGATCGCTTCGGCAAAGTTTCCATTGATTACTGGCATGTATTGCTTTCCAAGGCGCTTGTTCATGGTGTTTATATGCGCCTGCAGAGCATCTTTCCCGCGCTGGATTTCATTTGTCCTGATCGTGTCCTTTTGCGCCTTGACCAACTTTTCAAGCATTAAGCGGGTAGTTCTGGCGGTTTCTTTGTGCAGTTTTACCGTCCGGCACATTTCATCCACTGACGCGGTTTGCGCCAGGCCGGATTGCATGGCGGCTTCCAGTGCATCCTCTGCCTTGCCAAGCGTTTTGATTGCGGCTTCGGCATCGGCAAAATCTTGGTCTGTTTCAGGCTTCTTGTTGATGTTTCCGACAAAAGCATTCAACTGCTCGCCAAAGGCATCCAGATTGCTTATCAGGCTGATTGCGCCGTTTATTTGGATAGATACCGCCGGAAGGTCTTTCGTGGGTGTGGCTGTGGATTCTGGTGCGTATTCTGGCGGCTGATACTCTGCAAGGTCAGCGTGGAATTGCTTCCAGCCTGCTGTTAGTCGATCGAAGTAGTCGGTATCAGGCCAAACTTCGACAATATTGGTGTTTTCTTCTGTGCCATCAGAGATTGAAAACAGCAGTTTTTCTGCACCTGTAACCATCAGAATTTGCTGACATTGCGGGATATGCTCGGCAGGAACCTCGCCAGCCTGCGCAAGCGCGGCGTATTCTTGGTTGTATTGTTTGTTCTCCCAGGCTATGTCACCGGACATAGTTATCCCATCCACTGAGGCTGATGTCCTGCCGATTGCATACACAAGTGGGTGCAACTTTCGACCTATTCTTTTTTCAATGATCGGGCGGGTCAAGGCTTCAATTTCGTGGCCTTTATCCAGTACATTTTCTTGTACCCAGGCGCTGAATTCCTTCTGCATACCGGTATGCTTCAAGTGCATCAGTTCGCTGCGCGTTGTTTTCTTGGATATTCCAAGCATTGCGGCGGCTTCGCTGGCTCCGTCGTGGTTTTGCCTGAATTCCAGCCATTCCGGGCTTCCTTGCGGATAATCGAAGATTTCTGGTTTCATTTTATTGCCCCTCCTTTTCCCATGCGTCTATTTGAAATTTCTGCTCATCGGTGAGCACCATTGTTTTGCTTGCTGCGCTGATTACAAAAGCTGCGTTTCGTTTGCCACTTCGAACTAGCGGCTCCCATTCTTTCGCTTGCTCGGTGAATTCTTCGGCTGTGCAAGTTGGCAGCGGCTTATCCTCTGGCTGCCCTGGCGTATCCTCAAGAATCACGGTCGCTTCACCTTCAATAGTTTCGATCTTTGCGTTTTTCCCGGCTTCCGCTGCGTCATCAATTGCCTTTGCATGTTGCATTTCAATGCTCATAGGCAGGTACTTCCAGCCGCGCCGGATCACTGTTTTTCTGATCATTTCGTCGCGGTCGGTATCCCAAGGGGTTTTTTTTCCTGATTGAACAGCGCTGCTGCGATCGCGCGTCTTGTAAACCTCCGTTATGCTCATCCATTCAAAATGATGACCACCGTCTTTAAAGTGGGCGACCATGTACGCAAGGACAGGTTCTCCGCGCTCGCCCTGCAGATATGGCTTGTGTGTCACTTTGGACTCAAGACCAAGTTCAAGGGAAAATTCATCACGCTCATACACAACTTCGGCATTGATTGACGTGATTTCCCCGGATCTTCTGGCCAGTGATAGCAGTCCGCGGTACCCAGGCATCATTTTCACTTCGCCTTTGAAAGGCACTAGGTATGCTTGACCGAGTGCGCCGCCAATCTCAAGGCCAAGGTGGGAAGCCTGAACGATAGCGTTAATGAATGCATCCGGGTTTTGTACGGCGCACTTTGCAAGAAAATCATTGCTGCGCAGTTCATTCAGCGCAATCCGTGCCATTTTTTCCGGCGTGACATTGCTGGCGACTACGCTCTTGATCTGTTTAATACGGCTGGCAACAAATCCGCTTAAATCGGAAACTGTTTTCGGCATTTCTGTGACTTGGGTTGACATTTTTTCCTCCTGTAAAGTTAAGCCTGCCGCCTGTAAACTTAAGTTTTAGGCTTTGTTAAGTTATGCTGCCTGTGCTTCTTCTCTAATCTTGCGTACTCTTGCCTCTTTCTCTGCCCAGTACCCAAGAATCATTCCAAAAAATATGTCGAAACTTCTGATCTTGTTTTCGTCTGATGGATTTGCTCTGGTGTCCATCAGCGCTTTGTGCAAAATCTCCTGCATTTCTTCCGGCGCGTAATCAAAACCTTCGACGTGGTTGTATTCAACATATGTTTTGCTTGGTGTTATGGTTACGCTCTTGTAAAGCGGGTCGTAAATGTTTATCGGTTCATCCGGGAAAAATTCAGCGTCAACAACTTCATAATCTTCTGTGTTCAATTTGCACCCCCGTCAAAATGGAATATCATCATCAAAATGCGCGGACGTTTGCGCCTGGCTGGTTTGTCGCGCCTTAGTGACATTGCTATCCTTCGCAGGTGCCTGACCTTCCGACTTCCCTGAAAGCATCTTCATTTCCCCAACAATAATTTCCGTGGTGTATCTGTCATTCCCGTCCTTATCCTGCCACTTGCGAGTAGAAAGCTTCCCTTCCACATAAATCATCGAACCTTTTTTCAGGTATTCACCGGCGATTTCTGCAAGTTTTTTGTAGAAAATAATGGAATGCCACTCTGTTTTTTCGACCTTTTCTCCGCTCTTATCCTTCCAAGTCTCGGAAGTTGCCAAGCTGCAATTGGTCACTGGATCTCCGTTCGGCGTGTATCTGGTTTCCGGGTCTTTGCCGATCCGCCCAACCAAAATTGCTTTGTTGACGCTCATTTCTGCCCACCAAATGCGCTTTTCATCCTGTTTAACCATTCCTCTGACCACCGCACCGCGAGCGCTGAAAATTGGTTTGTTTCTGGCGTATCTCCTTTTTTGATGCCAAGAAAAAATCGTTCTGCTGGCCTGATTGAGTTTGGTTTAAGTGATTCCATGTCTTCGTAGTGGCATTGACGAGCATTCGCGAGTGTCCCAACCAGGCAGCAACAATTACCTACATATGTAGATCCATCCACATTTCCGTTTTTTAACGCGTAAATAAGCGCAGGAACTTCAGCAGGCGCCGACGAAAGCACTGACCAAATGTCGTCCCTTATAGCTGTAAGGTTGGCACCACTCAGGTCGGCATCGCGCAGGTTGGCGCCACTCAGGTCGGCACCACTCAGGTCGGCACAACGCAGGTAGGCACCACTCAGGTCGGCACAACGCAGGTTGGCACCACTCAGGTCGGCATCGCGCAGGTTGGCGCCACTCAGGTAGGCACCACTCAGGTCGGCACAACGCAGGTAGGCACCACTCAGGTCGGCACAACGCAGGTTGGCACCACTCAGGTCGGCATCGCTCAGGTCGGCACAACGCAGGTTGGCACCACTCAGGTTGGCACAACGCAGGTTGGCACAACGCAGGCTAACTGACGCTGCTAGCGCCGCTTTTACGGTCAGCGCAACCGTGTTTCCATCAGTTTCGTGAGTAAAAATTACTCTTCCGCTCCATCGATTCTTGATCTCGATCTTCATTCCCGCTCCTTTTCTTGTTTCGTTGTGATGGGTGAACTATCGCATATGCGATAATGTATGTCAATAGCAAAAGCGATAATTTTTGATACAATGAAACTCAGGGCGAAAAAATACCGCCGGATGGCGGTTTTATGAAGTATTGGAAAGAAACCTAGAAGTTAATTATTAAGCGTAATTTGGCTTTACATCAGATTTCACACTAACCTTATGATTACAACAGGAGCAAATATAATGCGTTTCCCCCAAAAAATCGCCATCGCTCTGGAGGATAGACTTAGACCCTTTTTGGTAGCAGCCTGCACATATCCAATGCGGCGGCTCGGAGCGTGCTCTATCTTTTTTCAAAGAATAAGTAAAAATCCCAGGCTCTACGGCTTGCAGTGCGTAGCGCTTTTTCTCACTTTCCCATTTTTTCACGCTAGCCATTTCTTCTTTAAGATCGGATATTTGCTCAATCATCGTGCTTTGGAGCGATTGAGCGTCCAAAGCGAGACTCTGCGCATTCAATATGGCAGACTGAAGCTCGATAACTCTGGCGTTGATATCAACAGACTTACTTATATCAAGAATGGACTTGGCGATGTCACTCGCACTCTTTATGCTGGAAATAGCGCCCTGAATGAGAGAATAGTCCATCTTGAATCCGAGGTTAAAAAATTATGACTTTTGAGGATATTTTAATTGCGGTGTTGCTTGTTGGTGTTGCTGCGCCACTATGGACAATTGTTCTGCACCTTGAATATCCAAGTAACGATAAACGTAATAATAGACAAGAGCAGCGTGATTAGGTACTTCCAATGCTCAAGGTAAAACTTCACAAGCCTATGCGCAACTTTTGAAGTCCAGTGCTTTGTATTCTGGATTGTTCCAAAAACCTGCTCTTGTTCATCCTTACCGTGCCACCAGTCTTTTAGCATTGATGACACTCTGTCGTTAGAATATAAAGCCTTTGGCTTCGTAGCACTGACGCATCAGCCGGACTTCGCGGAAAGTGTCGGCCATTGCATTCACCCCGGCCATATATGCGTTATAAGCATAGCTACCGCTGCCCATGGCTTTTGCGACTTCCCACTGGCATTCTTTGGCTATCTGGTCGTTTTGGGCTTTTTTGGCGGCATCCTGCTTTTTTTCAGATTCTTGCTGCGCTAATTTCTCAACCCTAGTTTTTTCTTCAATAACCAGCCTTTTCTCAAATTCTTCTTGAGTTCCTGGCTTGTCTGGGCATCCTGTATGCCGCAAGCATTGCTCCTCGATTTGTCTCCTGTATGCAAATTGCTCAGGTGTTTCTAAATTTAGAGGGCATCCGGTATATGGTAAGCACTGCGCTTTCCATGCTTTATGTTCAGATGAAGCGCATCCGGATAGCAATATTAAAAGCAGAAACAAAATTTTTTTCATATTATTCCAGTCAACAATTGTGGTTTAAATTTTTAAAAATACTAAAATTTGATGTTAGTATTTATCCTTTAATTTTGCATTTAAATTTATACGCAGAGGGAAACTTATGAAATATTTATTATTATGTATTGCGCTGCTTACTCCTGTTGCATCTTATGCAGGTCCATTTGGCCTTGAAATGGGAATGAGCATTGATGATTTAAAAAAGAAAATCAACCTTGTGCAGAAGGACGAAAATATTTACTCAGCATCTTCCGTTCCAAATCCGCATCCAGACTTCACAATATATTCATTTCTTGCAACTCCTAGTCATGGGTTATGCAGAATAAGGGCTATCGGAAAAGCAATTGAAACCAGCGCATATGGCACTGAATTAATCAATGAGTTTAATAAATTGGAGAGTGTTTTAAATAAAAAATATGGAGCATCAATGCGCCTTGATTTATTAAACAAAGGTAGCATTTGGAATGAGCCTCGCGATTGGATGATTGGCATGTTAAAAAAAGAGCGCACACTTGCTTCATATTGGTCAGAAGAACAAAAAGCGCTTCCGGATAATATAGGCGCCATTAAGCTTGATTCCGTGGCCATAAGCAACAGCAATGGATTTATTGTTTTAGATTATGACTTTACAAATATTAAAGCGTGCATCAAATCACAAGAAGCTAAGGGAGAATCAGCTCTTTGATAAATGTTTTTAAATATGCTCACTCTGTTTGTGGACAACTTTTCCAATAACAATGCACCCGTCACCTGAACATTGCTTCATCGGGTAGCGGTTCTTGTCTTGATTGTCTGATGATAGCCACCACACGCCAGAATCACGGATCATGCGCTTTACTATCGCTTCGCCTTCATAATTGATAGCGTAAACATCGCCATCCTTTGGCTGAACGTCTGCCGTGTTAATTACAACCGTGTCGCCATGATTTAATGTTGGCTCCATGCTCTGGCCCTGCACTACGATTGCAATTAAATTATTTACCTTGTATCCCCTGGATTCAATCCAGTCTTTGCGGAAATAAATAGGGTTCCCGTCCTCAAAATCAGGGTCAATCGCAAATCCAGATATTCCAGCTGAAATCTTTAATTTAACTTTCCGTATTCGAGATATAAGCGGGTTTTCTTCATCGTCACCGGCTGAGCGGACTGTAGCGCCATGCGTGGTGGCGGTTTGAGATTGCGCGCCTGTTCGCATATCTCCCTTGCCGCTGTTTAACCAACTTACAGACACTTTCAAAACTCTAGCTATATCAACAATTTTTGTTGTACCTGAGTTTCTCCCTCTTTCTATGTCAGCAACCGTGGTTTGAGAAATTCCGGATAATTTGGCTAATACCCCTTGCGTCATTTTCCCGTCAGGGTGGTTATGCCGAGCAAATTTTATTCTATCGCCTAAATTATCCATATCGCAATTGTGATACATATATTAATCGCAATGGCGTTTGACAATAAATCGCATATGCGATATTGTGTCCGCATGAACTGGAAAAAACTAATACACGAGCTTTGCTCAGCAGGCATGACCCAAATTGAAATATCAACCGAGGTAGGGCTTGCCCAAGCGTCTATATCAGACATTGCGCGCGGTAGAACAAAGGCTCCATCTTGGGAGCCTGGGCAAAAACTTATTGCGCTGCATAGTCGAGTTATCAAGAACAAGTCTGATCAGACGGTCGAATCTCAAGAGGCGGCATGATCTTTTTATTTTGTTCATGTTGAAACAATAGCCAAACATTTGGAGGAAGTCATGCGCAAGCAATCGCAGGGAGCAACAAGCGTAAACGACATTGCCGCTGTATTGGCAACTCTCCCTGATGAGTGCAGACAATTCTTTATTGACCATATTGAAGATTTTATCGAGATGAGCGCCCCAAGATTTGATAACGGGCATGTTTATGTAGATTTTTCATTTAACGCAGAAAAGATGATGGCTGCTGTAGCTGACCACAAAAGCCAACTAACCATTGGAGGGGAAAATGAATAAGACCGGGAAGGTTAAGCATAAAAGTTTAATCGGCATCGTTCGCGACCACGTGGACGCATGGCGGAAAAGCCAACGGTGGAGCCGGGAAACGGTTGTTCAGATGATCGTTGAAGCGCACATAAGGATCGGTGGCGAGGAAACTACCGGGATTATTTTTGATGGCCACACGACCGACACATTCCAGCGTCAAAAGAATAACGCGGATCGGGTTTATCGGTGGCTGGATGACGTGAATAAAGACAACAACCTTCTGCCAGCAAATTTTATCCCGTCCATCCTGGAAGCGTTGCCAGCTGATCGTAGATTGCATTGTGCCGGTGAAATTGCGGCACTGTTTGGTTTTGGTGTGCACTGCCTGAACCAGGCAGGCGGAGAATTTAACGCTATTGATTATACGCAAACCATCATCAAGGAAACCGGGGATGCTGAAAGAGCAATGCTTAATCTATCGGTAGACCAGAGCGAATCAAATCTTGATGCAGCCCATAAAGAGCTTTCAGAAGCAGAAGACGCGCTGACGAAAGCAAGGCTGGCAGTTGAGGCAAAGAGAGCTAAAGCACAGGGCGGGATTCATTGAACACGATCGAATACATAGCCATCACGATTCTTGCGGTTGGCTTTTTTGCTTTGCAGTGGGTTCCGTTTTTCGGGGGATAGTCAGTGCACTACTACCAATTCAATATAGCTGATTACCGTAAGGACACGATCCATTTAACACCTATGGAGCATTACATATATCGGTCGCTTATTGATTGGTATTACCTTGACGAGCAACCAATACCGAAAATAACCCAGTCGGTTATGCGTCGGTTAGGTGTTGGTTCTGAATTAGAGCAATCTGTACAAAATGTACTCCAAGATTTCTTCTATGAGGCACCGGAAGGGTGGAGACATAAGCGAATTGACCAAGAAATTACAGAATATCACAGCAAATGCGACACCAACAAAAACAATGGGAAGCTCGGTGGGCGGCCTAAGAAAACCCAGTCGGTTATTTCCGGTAACCGAAAAGAAAGCGAAACGAAAGCGAATGAAACCCTAACCATAAACCATAAACCATTAACCAATAACCAAGAACCAATACTAAAAACAACACCTCCTGAAAACCGTGCCGTTTCGACCGAAGCGGAATATGCGAAAGAGCTTCGCTCGCTGAATGTCACGGTTACAAACTCAAATCCAACACTGCTACAGCTCATTGCTGACGGCTTCAGTCTTGAGTACCTAATCGAAGCTGTTGGCATTGCAAGAATCCACAAACCACTGCCGGAATCTCTGCCGATCAACTACGTTGACCGAATCGCCAGAAGTCCACCCAAGCCGCAACAATCGAACGGCAGGGCAAGAATACCCACGCCGGACAACTTCGACACCAAGGACTACGGAACGGAGATAACGAGCATATGAGCACCGAAATTTCATTTTTCAAAACAGTGCAGGAACCGCGAATAGAGCATTGCGAAAAGCACGGCCAGTACGAGAGCAGGAATCAGGTAGGCAAGATTTGGACGATTTGTCCGAAGTGCAACGCGAAGGAATCTGCAAACCGTGCGGCCGCTGAAAAAGCCCGCGAGGAACTGGAAAGAATCTCAGCGTTTGAAAAAAAGCTTGGCACTGCAGGTATCCCGCCACGGTTTCTGGATCGTACTTTTGCAAGCTACGAAGCAACCAGCTCAGGCCAGCAACAAGCGGCTGAAATGGCGTTAAAGCTGGCGCAAGAAATCAATGCCGGAAATGGCGCAAGTGCAATCTTTTGCGGCAAGCCTGGAACCGGGAAAACACATCTTGCGGTGGCAGTTGGTCACAACGTCATCAAGGCTGGCAAAACTGTTTTATTCATTACCGTACAGCGCATGGTTCGGCGCGTCAAGGATTCATGGCGTAGTGAATCGAAAGAATCTGAAAGCGATGTAGTGCGGCTTTTAGTGCAGCCTGATCTGCTCATTCTTGACGAGATTGGCGTGCAATTCGGCACTGATTTTGAAAAAAATCTGCTGTTTGATGTGCTGAATGAACGCTACGAGAACCGGAAATCAACGCTGCTGTTATCGAACCTCACAGCAAACGAAGTCCGGGCGTTTTTGGGTGATCGGGTATTTGACAGATTGAGAGAGGATGGCGGGAAGTGTGTGCCATTTACTTGGGATAGTCACAGGGGGAGAGCATGATCAAGGCTTTTGAATTCGCAAGAGATTTACTTCTGATGATCGGTGGATTGTTTTCAATGTGGTGTTTCGTGGTTATGGTTTTTGGTTCTCAGGGGTAAAAAATGAAAAACGAAAAATTGGAAAACAAGGCGGTAGAAGTGCAAGAGCAGAAAACTGAACAGCCGGCTGATGATTGGCTGGATACGTCTAAGGCTTGCAAGGTTGATAACCCGGAGTGCGATGCATGTCAGTGAAAAAGAAAAGAATCCCGCGCCAGATGGTTAATCCGCTGGCAATCCTGGCTGATCGAAGCACCGAGAAAATTGCAGACGATACACACAAAACGCTTTTGACCGTTTTTCTTGGCTCACTCAGCGCAATGATGCTGAAAGAATATGCAGATGATGCGGCATGGAGCAATCTGGTGTGCGCATTAAACACTGGCTTGGTGTTATGTCAGGCAGGATTTAGACCGGAGAAGCAAAAAACAGTTGATGCCGCTTTAACTGCAATGGTGATTGTTAGACAACGTGCCTTAAAAGGTCACGGCTGGCATCTTGGAAATCATTACGAGACTGTCCGGGCTGGATTTGCAGTTTGTCAGCAGCACATGGCTGAACTTCCGAAAGAAATCCAGCGTAAGGCGCTGCTTGAGGTTTTTCGCAGAGTTGGTCAGATGGAGGTTAAAGCGGCATGAAAACAGTACAACAAAGAAAACGCAAAAAGACTGTCATGGTTCAAACGATGTATTACCTGCTTGATTGCCACGACAAACAAAAGCCTGTCGTAAGGCAAGAGATAAAAAACCTTGGCTGTTACGTGTCCGATTCGTCCGCACAGGTGGCCTGTAGTTTGCAGCTGATGAAATTACGCAAGGCTGGAATTCTGAAAATCGGCAACAGAAAACAGGGCTTCAAGGTTGAAGTTATCGACGCTCAAAAACTCCGCGATCTGATTGTGCAAGAAGAATCAGACCAGTATTTGACGATAGAGATACCTGAAAAAGGCATGGTTCCAGAACAGGCAAAAATGATGGATTCAATGTTCATGAATTTGTGCAGCCGGTGAAATGCGAATCCTGTCCACGCCGCTGGCTCGGTATCAGCAAACGGCTACAGGAAAAAGGCGCAAATTTTGTCAGATGGCACTGTTTAGAACATCGCAAAATTATCGGCAAAAACGGAACGGATGAAGAACTTAAAAAAGCGGAGGGGTGCAAGTGGGAACCGATGAAATAACTGGCTTTATTGCTTTGATTGGCGGCGTATTAATTGTAATTGCAACATTGTCATTCCCGGTGTTGCTGTTCTTTGCACTGGTTAAATATGTCTTCTTCTAGGAGTGCGCGAATGGGAACAGATACTGTGAAATTCCTTACTTACAACGAAATATACGGTGAATGTCAGCGACTTAAAGATTTACTGAATAGAGCGCTACCTTCGGTAGAAGAAATGGCTAGCCTAACAGAGTCAGAAGAAGTTGCGCAGCTGGCCAAAGAAATCCGCGAAGTATTGGGGATGGAATGATTACGTTCACTATACCAGGTGTTGCAGTCGCCAAAGGCCGCCCAAGGTTCGCAAAGCGCGGAAATTTTGTCACGACTTATACGCCAGAAAAAACGGCTAGCTATGAAAATCTGGTGAAGGTGCTAGCAATGCAGGAAATGCGCGGGGCTGTTCCGGTTTCCGGCCCGGTGAACGTAACCATTGATATTGCCATCTGCCCGCCTGCTAGTTGGTCAAATAAAAAGCGGGCGCAAGCATTGAACGAGGAAATTTATCCGACCGGGAAGCCAGATTTGGATAACACGGCCAAAGGAATTTTGGACGCCATGAACGGCGTTGCTTATCTGGATGACAAACAGGTAATAGGGCTGATGGTACGGAAATTTTATAGTGATACCGATTATGCGCGGGTGGTGGTGTCAATTGCCTGAAATCTTCCATTCCAGATTCTACGGTGATCCGGCGGATGTAGTTGACGAACTCCGGGCAATGCGAAAACAGGAAGCGGAATGGCTGGCAAACAGAAGCGCGGCTCAGGTTTTTAAGGCGAATTTGAAAAAAGATTTAACAGAATGGAGGGTGAAAAATGTCGGTATTAAATCAAATAAGCAGCGCAACACATAAGCATCTGGAAAACATGCGACAAGTTTATTTATTTCTGCTTGAAGAAGCAAAAAGCAAAAGATCGATAAAATATTCTGCCATGTACAGATTCTACAAGTCAGCAGCAAAGAGTGTTCCCGCTCTTGCATATAGGCTGGAAAAACAAGGGATTGCAATACGTGCCGGTAGTCGCGATTGTTCTTTAATTGTTTTTACTGACAAACGGCGACTAATCCAGGCGATAGAAGAAATCAATACCGAATACAGCCGGAGGATGCTTGCTGGTCATTATCTAGATGATGATAAAACCGATCCTGCATTGGAGAAGATTCTGGATGAAATGCATAAAACACAATCAGAAGAAACGCCGGATTGTGCACGTAATCTTGACTTTATTTCCAGTGTTCTATTTAAACCACCACAAAGGGCGCAACATGGATGAGCCATTATTCCGATCCACCCACGCAGCACTGACGTTTGCTTATAACTTTCAGGGTGCCCCGGCGTTGAGCATCATGAACCGGATGATAAAGAATCCTGGTGATAGCGATGCTCCGCCACCAAAAGGCTTGGCAGGTTTAGACGGAGCCGCACAAGCTGGAATGATTCGGCGGCATGTGGCAAGCCTTGGCAGATTCTCAGAAGCCTTGATCATTGCCGAGTTTGCCCCGCGTAAATTCCCTTGCACTTGTCGCTCTGCCTGCTGTATCGGTCATACACCAAATCAGGAATGGCTGGACGCGGTTAATAATATTACTGATTCGGTGCGTACCAATGCGCTTGGCTCATGCCACACAACGCACAAGATCGGGCGTGTGCTGGTAGAGGTTTATTTTGGCGTGAAGGTTCCTGGTAATAAGCTTGCGGAAATATTGGAGGTATCGGAGAACACGGTATCTAAAATGAAGGGGCTGGTACGGAAGTATCTTGAGGTGCAACAGAATAATACAAGAACGCGGGCTGATGACGAGCTTAGAGTTTTAATCGCAGAATAAAAATAAACTGTTTGCATGATCTGGAATTTTGCATATAATGTATGGGCACTGGTAATGCAACGACGAGACTTTGTGAAAGGTCAAGCGGAAGCGGGAAGTATCGACAACTTCCCGTTTTTCTTTGGAAAAATAAAATACTTGACAATTGGTATAAACCATCCCAAAATCACAGCCACTTAGTTTGAATCAAAACTGCGCACAAAAGAAACCCCGCCATCAAAAGCGGGGTTTTTGCATTTCTACAGGATGAAACTTCAATCACTTAAACCACGCATTCAGCCGATAAAAACAACAAGGTTAAACGGCGCAATGCCGGTTGATACTCAAGGCGGAACATCCTGGCGATTTGGCAAGAGCAGTGCAGAGCGCGGATATGGACGCAAGTGGCGGGAAGCACGGGAAGGCTGGCTACGGAAACATCCGCTTTGTGTGTTTTGTCAGCGCAAAGGCCAGATTATCCAGGCCAGTGTTGTGGATCACATTGAGCCGCATCGCGGAGATATGAAGCTGTTTTGGGATTCTGCACACAACTGGCAGTCACTGTGTGTTGACTGTCACAACTCGGAAAAAGCGCGAATCGAACGGGGAGGGCGGGGTAAATCTTCGGAAGGTTGACCGTCGTTGAC